>ERZ1645187.561-NODE-561-length-36659-cov-21.775216_pt1 | contig 36659 bp, 31 predicted proteins | sample MGYA00575352_ERZ1645187 | MGnify/ENA primary metagenome ERZ1645187 (study PRJEB40837, sample SAMN11349314) | freshwater sediment metagenome | isolation source: river sediment | host: Sediment | place: India: Wazaribad , New Delhi | collected 2017-02-21 ... | reverse complement strand
TGGTGCTCCAGGCAGGACTCGAACCTGCGGCACCAGGATTAGGAATCCTGTGCTCTATCCACCTGAGCTACTGGAGCGGTGTTGCGGCCGGGCAGGGCGGGTGCGGCCCGGAAGGCTGCCGCACCTCGGTCGAGGGCAGAAAAAATACCCGGTCATCTGTGCCGGTGCAAGCATTTCCTGCCGGCCCCGGCGTCGGCGGATGGCCCCGCTGGCGGGCGCGTCCATGGTCCGGTTCGCGCCTCAGATCGACTCGCCGTCGGCGAGTACGGTCTGGCCGTTGAAGGAGCCGTCATGGAAGCCGAAGTTGACGATGCAGTTGCGGCCGATGCGCACGCCCGGAGGAATCATCGCCTCCTTGCCGACCAGGGTGATACCCGTGTACAGGTGCTTCGGGAATTTTCTGTTGACCACATCCAGGCCGTCGCCGTCACCGACCCGCGAACCGGCGCCGATGTACACCCGCTTGTCGAGGATGGCCAGGTCGACCACCGCGTTTTCCTCGATCACCGAATCGGCGAAGATCACCGAGTTGGACACCGTGGCCCCCTTTTTCACCTGCACACCCGGCGAGAGCACCGAGTTGACCACCGTGCCCTCGATGACGCAGCCCGAGGCAACCATGGACGAGGTCACCCGGGAACCGTCCAGGAACCGGGCCGGGGCCCGGTCCATGGGCCGGCCGCCGTAATCCGGGTTGGAGCGGATCTCCCATTCCTCGGGCGAGATGCCGGAATCCGGGCGGATGATGTCCATGTTCGTTTCCCAGTAGGACTGGATGGTGCCCACGTCCCGCCAGTAGCCGTAGAACGGGTAGGCGAACACGCCGTCCTCCTTGATCGCCCGCGGGATGATGTGCATGCCGAAGTCGACCTCCTTGCGGTCCTTGGCCAGCGTGCGCAGCAGGTACTTGGTGTCGAACACGTAGATGCCCATGGAGGCCAGGTTGGTGCGCGGCACCTTGGGCTTTTCCTCCCAGTCGATGATGCGGTTGTCGGCGTTGATGATGCCCGTGCCGAACTCGTGGATGTCGCGCTTGGGCACCACCATCATGCCGATGGTGATGTCCGCCTTCTTGTGCTGGTGGTAGGAGACCATGGCGTCGAAGTCCATCCGGTAGATGTGGTCGCCGCTGAGGATGACCACCTGCTCGGACGGGTTGTTCTCGATGAAGTCGATGTTCTGGCGGATGGCGTCCGCCGTGCCCTGGTACCAGTCCGAGTCCTGTTCGCCGGTGCGCGGCGGCAGGATCTTGACCCCGCGGGTGCGGCCGGTGAAATCCCAGGCCTCGCCGTTGCCGATATGGGACATGAGTGACAGCGGTTTGTACTGGGTGAGCACGCCGACCTTGGTGAAGCCGGAGTTCATCACGTTGGACAGGCTGAAGTCGATGATCCGGTACAGGCCGCCGAAGGGCACCGCGGGTTTGGCCCGGCGGCTGACGAGCAGGTTCAGCCGGCTGCCGATGCCGCCGGCAAGAAGAAGGACCAGTGCGTCGCTGCTTTCTCTCATTTCAGTTCCTCCCCGTCGACGAGTTCGGTGGCGGGCCATCTTTCGGGGGCGATCCGCGGGGCCACGGTGCAGCCGCAGCCGATGCGGAACCCTTCCGGGACGCTGTTGTTCCAGCCGATGACGCTGACCCGGTTGACCTCCTCGCACCTCGGCCGGCCCACGGTCACGTTGCGGTTGAACACGGTGTTGACGTCGCTGACCATGCGGTGCAACTGGGCGTTCTCATGGACGATGGTGTCGAAAAAGAGGATGGAGTCGTTGACCTCGGCCCCGGCCATCACGTGTACCCCGGGAAAGAGAATCGAGTTGCGCACCGTGCCGTCGATGATGCAGCCGTTGTAGGCCATGGAATTTTCCAGCGAGGCCTGTGGCCCGAGTTTGACCGGCTGGCGGTCGCTGATGCCCCGGTGGGCCAGGTTGGTGCGGATGCCCCAGGCCTCGAGGTCGATCATCGGCTTCTCGCCGAGCAGGTCCATGGAGGTCTGCCAGTATTCGTCGATGGTGCGGGTGTAGCCCCAGTAGCCGCGGAACTTGTAGCCGTGGACCTTGTACTGCTCGCGCATCAGCATCGGGATGATGTCCCGGCCGAATTCGTAGGAGTCGCTCGCCTGGTTCTTCTTGAGCGCGTCGAAAAGCACGTTCGGCCGGAAGCAGAGCACGGTGAGCGAGGCCCAGTTGCTCTTCGGCTCGGCCGGCTTCTCCTCGTAGGAGAGCATGCGGCCGCCCTCTTCGCTGTCGTCGGCGATCTCGGCCACGCCGAAGCGCGAGGCCGACTCGCGGGGCACCTCGATGAAGGCGGCGGTGAGGTCGGCGTCCTGCTCGGTGTGGTAGCGGATCATCTTGCGGTAATCCATCTGGTAGATGTGGTCGCCGGAGAGGATGAGGATCACCGAGGGGCCGTAGTAGCGGATGTAGTCCAGGTTCTGGTAGACGGCGTCGGCCGAGCCGCGGTACCAGTGGGGGTTTTCGTAGTCCTTGAACGGCGGCAGGATGGAGATGCCGCGGTTGCGGCCGATCATGTCCCAGGCCGCGCCGGTGCCGATGTGGTTGATGAGCGAGTAGGACCGGTACTGGCTGAGGATGGCGATGCGTTCGATGCCGGAGTGGAGGAGGTTGGAGAGGGGGAAATCGATCACCCGGGCGAAACCGCCGAAGGGAACGGCGGATTTGGGCCGGTAGTGGGTGAGGACGCCCAACTCGTCGACACGGCCACCAGCGAGGATCATTGCCAATGTGGAGGGTCTGTACATAGGGCCACCGTGCAGAGGGTTTGTTCAGGGCCCGAACGGGAACAGTCTCCTCGCCGCGGGACGCTGAGGATGAAATACATTCTTAATTACATAATATTGCATAAACTGTTGGTGCCGCAAGCACTATCTGCGCGGCTCGGGTCCGGCGGCGGGCAGGGGCGCGGCAAGGGAGGGAGGGGCGGGCGGGCCGCTACTTGTCGTGCTTGGTGACGAGGCGGATGAGGGTCTTGGTGGAGATTTCCTGGTTCTCCCGCAGGGGCAGGTTCTTCAGCGGCACCTCGGCGCGTGCGGCCTCCTTGTGGCCGCCGGCCGGACCGTAGGCGCCGAACGAACTCTTGGCCAGTTTGCCGGCGTTCTTGCGGTAGCCGTCGCAGCGAAAGATGACCACCATCTTCTCGCCGTGGATGCCGGAGACGATCACCCAGTCGAAGCCTTCGACCCGGTTGAAGAAGTCGGCGATGATCACCAGGATGTCGGGCGTGCTGACGCGGCCGAGGTGGACGTAGGCGCGCTGCTTGCTCGTCTTCACCTCGTTGAGGGCGATGCGGAAGTAGCGGAGTTCGGAGCGGCGCAGCTCGGTGAGTTCGAACTTGCGCACCAGGTTGAGGTTGGCGATGTTGAACAGGTAGCGGAAGCAGTTGCCGTCGGCCACCTGCATGTTCTGCTTCTGGAAGTTCTGGGTGTCGACCTTGACCCCGTAGAACAGGGCGGTTGCCAGGGCGACCGAGGGCTTGATGTTGGCGGCGCGCAGGTATTCGAGCATCATCGAGCTGACCGCCCCGTACTCGGGCCGGATGTCGATGAAATCGGCGTCCCAGCCGGTGGTCACCGGGTGGTGGTCGATGACCGCGTTGAAGGTCATCTTCTCGAAGCAGGCCAGGTGGTTGGGCTGCGAATCGACCAGTACCTTCTTGGTGAATTCCTTGACCGGCAGGGTGTGCAGCCGCTCGATGGGAATCTTCAGCCGCTCCACCATGGTGATATTGTTGAGCCGGCGGATCTCGTTGGGGTAACCGATGGTCACGCTCTGCACGCGGTAGCTGAGCAGCCGCTTGAGGGCCATGGCCGAGGCGATGGCGTCGGGGTCGGCGTTGATGACGATGAGGACCGTGTCGGTGCGCTCGAACAGGGACCACAACCCGTTGAGCCGCGCCTGGGCGGAGTTCTTGCTGGCGCTGCGGGTTATGTTGTTGTCCGCGATTTTTTCAAGTCGTTTCTGCATGGGCAAAAGGTCCCGCGAATAAACACCGCCAAGTGCATGAGGCGAACGTCAGGCCGGGGACTCTGCCGCCCGAGCGGCCGGCTCCCGGCAGGCTGGATGGGGTCGCGCCCCGTGCCTTGCCTGCCCGGACAGGGAGTTCCCTCTGCCGCCGCCGGGATGAAGAACGCCGGTCGGCAGGAGGCGGCAATCTTACCACAGGGGGGAAACGAAGTGCAAGCGGTGTCTTGGCCGGCCGGGTCGGCGAAAACCGCGTGCACACCAGCCGGAAACGACTGCCGGACAAGGGCCGGCAGGGGGAATCCGGCCCGCCCCGGCCGGTCCCGCCGGGCGGAGCGGTGGGACATGGTAGTGCTTGACCAAACGGACGGCAGCGGTTAGTAAGGGCAGAAGGTTCCGTTCTTCGGGCCCCGCCGCCGATGCCATTTCCAACCTGCGCCGACGGTTTTCCCCCTCCCTCTCCGCCGATAGACTCCGTGATACTTCTCCACAGCTACATCCTTCGCAATTTCATCCGCAATCTCGGGATGATCATGGTCAGCTTCATCACCATCTACCTGCTCATCGACTTTTTCGAGAAGATCGACAACTTCCTCGAGAAGGGCAAGTCCATGGGGCTGATCGTCAAGTTCTTCCTGCTCAACATCCCCTTCATCATCGAGCAGATGAGCCCGGTGTGCATCCTCCTGGCGGGTGTGGTCACCCTGGGCATCCTCAACCACTCCAACGAACTCATCGCCCTCAAGGCCTGCGGCGTGCCGCTGAAGAAGATCACCCGGCCGATCATCGCCGCCGGGCTCGCCTGCACCCTGCTCTTTCTCGCCATGTCGCAGGTGGTTCTGCCCAAGACGGTCTCGGCCACCAACCGCATCTGGAACAAGGAGGTCAAGGGCCGGGTAGCCTTGGGGATCTACCGCAACGGCCGCTACTACTACCGCGGCGCCGAGGGCTTCTACTCCTTCGCCCGACCGGACCCGCACAAGAACGCCTTCAACTACTTCTCCTACGCCGCCTGGGACGGGGACTACCGGCTGAACCGGCTGATCTCCGCCAAGTACGCCAACTGGGACAAGGACGTCTGGAGCCTGTACGGCGGGCAGATCCAGGAGGCCCGCGACGGCGGCGCCTACTCCACCAAGGTTTTCCGGGTCAGGAACCTGGACTTCCCGGAAAAGCCGGACAGCTTTTTCGTGCCCGCCTACCACACCATGGAACTCTCGCTGGTCGACCTCTTCCTCGAGACCAAGAACAAGCGCAGCCCGGAGGAGACCACCAAGGCCTGGGCCGAGTTCTACGGCCGCATTTCCTACACCTTCCTCGGCCTGCCGCTGTTGCTGCTCGGCCTGCCGCTGTTGCTGCTCGTCTACCGCAAGTGGGGCCGCGACCTGTCGCTGGCCATTCCGGTGAGCTGCGGCATGGCCTTTGCCTGCTGGGGCGTGTGGGCCACCCTGCAGTCGCTGGCCAAGGCCAGCTACCTCAACCCGCTGACCGCGGCGGTGTCGGTCCACCTGGTGATGGGCATCGCCGGGTTCCTGCTGCTGTTGCGGGAGGACGTGTGATGGCGGAACGGGTGGGCATTGTCGGCGTGCCGCCGCTGGCGGTGATCGCCGAACTCAACCGCCGCGGCGACCTGATCGTCGATCTCGATGAGCCGCAGGTGGCCGCGCCCATGGACCAGACCGCCACCCGCATCCCGCGGGTGTACTGCGCCATCCTGCGCACGGTGGTACTCAACTGCCTGCACCTGCGCCTCGACCGCGTCTACATCGACGTCGGCCCGGGCAAGTGTGACGGCGCCCTGCATGTGGCCGAGGTGCTGGCCGACATGCTCGAGGTGCCGGTCATCCCCACCCGCAACCTGGATGAGCGGCCCTTCGGCAACCCGCTGTGCACCGCCAGCCTGCCGCTCATGGACAAGTTCAGCCGCATCACCCGCAGCGTCCAGTCGGCCGCGGCCCATGCGCCGCTGCCTGTCTGCACGCCGGTGTGCGGCTTCTGGGGGGTGCCGCCCCGGGACTTCTCCCTGCTCGCCCCGTTTCCGGACGCCACCCACGTGTTCGGCTGGACCCGGTGCATGGAGAACAAGACCCCGGCCGACCTCGACCTGGAGCGCCAATTCGACCCGGACATCCCCACCGTCTTCTTCGCCCAGTCGTTCTGCGCCAAGTCGGCGCTGGCCCAGCACCTGGCCGGTAAACACCCGCGCGCCCTGGCCATCGACTGCGATGTCACCCCCGGCAGTTCCACCCGCGCCAAGATCGAGGCCTTCCTCGAACTTTCGGGCATCGAGCCGGCCCGCCGGAGTCCCGCCTGATGCTGCTCGCCGATTTCGGCACCTCCTACTGCAAGATCCTCGATACCGCCAGCGAGGGAGGACCGCGCATCGTCGCCACCCGCGACCTGGACCGCGCCTTCTCTGCCGACCTGGCCACCGGCCACAACGCCGCCCGCCGCAGCCGGCGCAGCATCAACGAACTGACCGCCCTGGCCCGCGGCGGGATCGAACTGGTCGGGCGGCCGGACTTCGTGCTGCTCGACTGCGGCAGCCGCGACATCAAGTTCGTCCGCTTCGTCGGCGGCCGGGTCGCGGACATGGGCTGGAACGCCGAGTGCGGCGCCTCCATGGGGTTCACCATCGAACTGCTGTCCGCCTACTACGGGCTCGACTACGCCAGCCTGGCGGTGCCGCGCACCGGTTTCTCCATCACCTGCGGCGTGCTCGGCATGAGCCACATCTTCGACGCGGTGGTCTCCGGTGTTTCCGAGGCCGAGGCCGTGGCCCGGTTCGTGCGCGGCATCGCCCTCAACGCCTACCGTTTCGCCGGTGAGCCGACACAGTTGTACCTGTCCGGCGGCCTCTGCGACAACCCGCTGTTCGTGGCGAGCTTTCCCTGCCCGGTCTCTCCGCTCGGCCGCTTTGTCCTGCTCGAAGGGCTGCGGGCCACCCTGCGGGCCGAGGGCAGACCGTCCTGACCCTGGAGCCGGGCCGCCGCGGACACAAAAAAACCGGACGGCGCTCGGGGCGCGCGTCCGGCTGAACCGCACAGGACAGGATTGACGGCTACTTCTTGTCTTTCTTCTTTTTCTTGTCCTTTTTTTTCTTCTTGTCCTTCTTCTTTTTCTCTTTCGCCTTGTCCTTCGCCTTCACCTTGTCCCGGAGGGGGCAGTTACTGCACATCTTCCCCTTCTTGTAGCTGCCGCAGCAGCTTTTTTTCTCTTTCTTGTCCTTGCCCATGGTCCACCTCCTGGGTCAGCCTGCCTGATCGAGCAAAAAAGACGAAACCCGGGCCCCCCTGCCAGGGTGCGACGGCCCGGGCCGGACGGATCACTTCTTGCCGCTGTCCTTGGCGGCGTCGGCCTCCTTGGCCGGCGGCACGATCTCCATCAGTTCCACCTGGAAGATGAGCATCGAGCCCGGCTCGATCACCGGCGGGGCGCCGCGGTCACCGTAGGCCAGGTCCGGCGGGATGAACAGCTCGTAGGTGGAGCCCACGGTCATCAGCGGCAGGGCCTCCTGCCAGCCGGGGATGACCTGGTCCACCTGGAACACGGCCGGCTCGTTGCGCTTGTAGGAACTGTCGAACTCCTTGCCGTCCACCAGGGTGCCCTTGTACTGCACCTTGACCGTGTCGGTGGGTACCGGCTTGGCGCCGTCACCCTGCTTGACCACCTTGTACTGCAGGCCGCTCTTGGTCTCGACCACGCCCGCCTTGGCCTTGTTGGCCTTGAGATACTCGTCCGCGGCCTTGCGGTTCTTCTGCACCATGGCCACGGTTTTTTTGATCTGCTTCTCCTGCTGGCGCTGGGCAAAGGCCTGCTGGATGGAGGCGGCCTCGGCGGCGGTGAGCAGCGGCTTGTTGCCGCTGTAGCCGTCGTTGATGCCCTGCTGCAGAACCTTCAGGTCGAAGTTCTCCTCCAGTCCCTTGAAATACTCGCCCAGGTCCATGCCCATGGCATAGCTCAGTTTCTGCTCGTCGGTCTTCAGTTGTGCCGGCTGATCGGCGGCAAAGGCCGGTCCGGTTGCCAGCAGCAGGGCGAGCAGGCACGACAGGTACACGTTCATTCGTTTCTCCTTGATGGGTTTGGGTTGTGGTCCGTCGTTCCGGCCGGGGTTCGTTGGCGCCGGCCGCCCGGATGCGGAATTTTCGAAAAAGATAAGCACCCTTTGCCCTGTGCTGCCACAGGAAATCGGCGCCGGTGCCGATTATTACAGTTGCCGCCGGTCGATCACCCGCTTGGCCTTGCCCTCGGAGCGGGCCAGGGTCTTCTCCTCGACCAGTTTGACCTCCACCTGCACCCCGACCTCCGAGGCCAGCCGGCTCTTGATGCGGTCGATGACCATGCGCTGCTTCTTCATCTCGTCGAAGAAGATCGACTCCATCACCTCCACCAGCACGGTGAGCCGGTCCGCGTGGTTCTCGCGGTCAACGATGATCTGGTAGTGCGGCTCGATGCCTTCCACCTCGAACAGCACCTTCTCGATCTGCATCGGGAACACGTTCACACCCTTGATGATGAGCATGTCGTCGGTCCGGCCCATCACCCGCTGCATCCGCCGCATGGTGCGACCGCAGGCGCAGGGCCCGGGAATGAACCGGGTCAGGTCGCGGGTGCGGTAGCGGATCATGGGGAAGGCCTCCTTGGTCAGGGTGGTGATCACCAGTTCGCCCACCTCGCCCTCGGGCACCGGCTCCAGGGTGTTGGGGTCGAGGATCTCGAGCAGGAAATGGTCCTCGTTGATGTGCAGACCGTTGCACTCCAGGCACTCGCCGGACACGCCGGGGCCCATCACCTCGGACAGGCCGTAGTTGTCAGTGGCGATGATGCCGAGTTTCTCGTTGATCTCCCGGCGCATACCCTCGGACCAGGGCTCGCCGCCGAACAGGCCGTAGCGCAGCGACAGGCCGTTGGGGTTGATGCCCATCTCCATCATGGTGTCGGCCATGACCAGGGCGTAGGACGGGGTGCAGACCAGGGCGGTGGTCTTGAAGTCCTGCATGATCTGGATCTGCCGCTTGGTGTTGCCCGAGGAGATCGGGATGACCGAGGTACCGACCAACTCGGCGCCGTAGTGCAGGCCGAAGCCGCCGGTGAACAGGCCGTAGCCGAAGGCGATCTGGATGACGTCGTTTTTGGTGACGCCGGCGGCGGTGATCACCCGTGCCACCAGGTTGGACCAGGTCTTGATGTCGTTGCGGGTGTAGCCGACCACGGTGGCCTGGCCCGAGGTGCCGGACGAGGAATGCACCCGCACCACGTCGCGCAGGGGCACGGCGAACAGGCCGTAGGGGTAGTTGTCGCGCAGGTCCTGCTTGATTGTGAACGGCAGCCGGCGCAGGTCGTCGAGCGAGCGCACGTCGTCGTAGTTGAACTTGAGTTCGTCGAATTTCTTCTTGTAAAAGGGGACGTGGGTGCCCACCCGGTACAGGGTCGACTGCAGCCGTTCCAGCTGCAACTGTTCCAGGTCCTCCCGCGCCATGCATTCCTTGTCAGGTTCCCAGTACATAGTTCCTACCGTGGTTGAATGGTCTGTAAAATGGGGGGTCAACAGCGTAATCAGGCGGTGCGCCTGGATGGATTCGGTGGCCGCGGGCGCGGCCGGGCGTTCAGGCGATCTTTTCCCGCCCCAGGTAGGCCCGCTGCACGTCCGAGTTGGCGAGCAGGTCGGCCGCCGGCCCCTGGACGATGATCTTGCCGACCTCGAGCACGTAGCCGCGGTCGGCCACCCCCAGGGCGGCGCGGGCGTTCTGCTCGATGAGCAGGACGGTGTTGCCCTCGTCGCGGAGCCGGCGGATGATGCGGAAGATGTCACGCACGATGAGCGGCGCCAGCCCGGTGGAGGGCTCGTCCATCATCACCAGCCGTGGCCGGGACATGAGCGCCCGGCCCATGGCGAGCATCTGCTGCTCGCCGCCGGAAAGGGTGCCGGCCAACTGGTGCCGCCGCTCGCGCAGCACCGGGAAGAGTTCGTACTGGTGCGCCAGTTCCTCCTGCACCGCGGCCCGGCCGGCTCGTTTCTGCAGGACAAAGCCGCCGAGCAGCAGGTTCTCCTCCACTGACATGGGCGCGAACACCTGCCTCCCCTCGGGCACGAGCGCGCAGCCGGCGGCGACCAGCCGGCCCACCGGCATCCGCGCGCAGGGCTGATCGAGAAACCTGATCTCGCCGTGCATGGGCCGCAGCAGGCCGATGATGGTGTGCAGCAGGGTGGTCTTGCCGGCGCCGTTGGCGCCGATCATGGTGACGATCTCGCCCGGGTTGACGTGCAGGGAGACGTTCTTCAGCACCCGCAGCTTGCCGTAGCCGGCGTCCAGGTTGCGGATTCTCAGCATGGGGCCGCCGCCTTCCCGGTCGCGCCCGCGGTTTCCGCCGGCTCGTCGTCCGCGCCCAGGTAGATGCGGATCACCTCGGGGTGCTGCTGGATGGCCTCGGGCCGGTCTTCGGCGATGGTGCGGCCGAAGCTGAGGACCACGATCTCGTCGGAGATGTCCATGACCAGCGACATGTCGTGCTCCACCAGCAAGACGGTGATGCCCAGATCGCGGATGCGGCGGATGAGCCGCGCCACCTCGGCGGTCTCGTAGATGTTCAGGCCGGCGGCCGGCTCGTCGAGCAGCAGCAGTTTCGGTTCCGCGGCCAGGGCCCGGGCCATCTCCACCGCCCGCTGCTGGCCGAAGGCCAGGCTGGTGGCCTCGATGTCGGCGCAGTCGGCGATGCCGAGCAGGTCGAGCAGCTCCAGCGAGCGGGCGCGGATGGCCCGTTCCTCCCGCCAGGTGGAGGGCAGGGCGAGCAGGCCGGAGAAGAACCCGGCCCGGCTCTGCACGTGCCGGCCGACCATGACGCACTCGAGCGCGGTCATGCCATGGAACAGCTTGATGTTCTGGAAGGTGCGGGCCATGCCCAGGCGGGCGATGCGGTGCGGCCTGCTGCCCTGGATATCCCTGCCCTGGAAGCGGATGGTGCCGGCGCTCACCGGCAGGTTGCCGGCGATCAGGTTGAACAGGGTGGTCTTGCCGGCGCCGTTGGGGCCGATCAGCGCCTTGATGCTGCCGGCGGGCACGCCGAAGCTGACGTCGTTGACCGCGTGCAGGCCGCCGAACCGTTTGTGGACCGCGGCGAGTTCGAGCAGGGGCGGCGCGCTCATGCCTGTCCCCCCGGCAGCCGGCGGTGCAGCAGCCGGCGCAGGCTGAGGATGCCTTCGGGCGCGAACAGCATCACCGCGATCAGGATCAGGCCGAACACGGCGTCATCGTAGGCGCCGAACACCCCGCGCAGGGAGAGGAAGGTCAGGCCCACGCCCATGAGCAGGGTGCCCCAGAGGTTGGTCATGCCGCCCACCGCCACCAGGGCGACGTAGCGCACCGACTTCATCACCGAGGCCTCGCTCGGGCCGATGCCGCCGTTGTAATGGGTGAGCAGCACCCCGGCCACGGCCGCGTACACGGCGCTGAGCACGAACACCCGGAGCTTGGCGCGGGCCGTGTCCACGCCCGCGGCCTCGGCCGCCTCCTCCGAGCTGTGCAGGGCCCTGAGCGCCCGGCCGGCGCGGGAGCCGATCAGGTTGAGCAACAGGAGCATGCCCACGAGCAGCACGCCCCAGGCCAGGTAGTAGTTCATCACCCGGACCGCCGCGCCGCCGCCGACCACCAGCGGCCCCAGGGGGCCGAGCGCCGGCACCAGGGTGAATGCCGGCACCTCGGAGATGCCGTCCGCCTCGCCGAAGTAGGGCGAGGCCAGGAGCAGCCGGTAGATGATGGTGCCAAAGCCCAGGGTGGCCATGGCCAGGTAATGGCCCTTCAGTTTGAGCACCGGGATGCCGATGGCGAGCGCGACCAGCGCGGCCGCGCTCACCGCGCCCAGGGCCGCGGCCCAGGGGGCCACCGTGACCAGCACCTCGCCGTAGAGGTCCTGGCCGCGGTGCAGGAGGCCAAGGGACTCGAGCGCGGCAAGCGGCAGCACCTGCTCCAGGCCGCTCAGGTTGCGGGTGGTCAGGGCCGCGGCCAGGTAGCCGCCGATGGCGAAGAAGCCGGCGTGGCCGATGGAGATCTGGCCGGCGTAGCCCATGAGCACGCCCAGGCCGATGACCACCAGGCCGTAGTAGGCGGCCATGGTCAGTTGGGTGAGGTAGAACTGGGTCCCGGTGACCACGGTGACGAGATGGATGGCCGCGGTGAGCAGGACGAGCGCCGCCAGGGCGAGGTGGGAGCGGGCGCGCATCAGAAATCCTTGAGCCGTGCCGCCTCGCTGGACCCGAACAGTCCATGGGGGCGGACAAAGAGGATGAGCAGCAGGATGGTGATGGCGATGGCGTCCTGGAAGGCGAGCGGCACCACGGACACGGAAAAGGCCTCGATCACCCCGAGCAGCAGGCCGGCGGCCACCGCCGCCCCGCTGTTGCCCAGGCCGCCGAGGATGGCCACGGTGAACCCCTTGATGGCCAGGGCGGTGCCGGAATCGTACTGGGTGTAGGTGATCGGGGACATGACGCAGCCGGCCAGGGCGCCGATGCCGGCGCTGAGCATGAACGACAGCGTCACCATGTTGCGCGTGCTGATGCCGCAGAGCTGGGCCGCGGTGCGGTTGGCGGCGCAGGCGCGCATCTCCCGGCCCACCGGGGTGGCGCGGAAGAACAGGTGCAGGCCGGCGACCATGATGGCGCAGGCGCCGAGCACGAACAGCACCTGCGGCGACAGGTGGACGCTGCCCAGGTTCAGGGTGGTCACCTCGTTGCCGTAGAAGTAGGGCAGGCTGCGGATGGACTCGCCCCAGAGGTGCAGGGCCGATTCGCGCAGCAGAATGGAGATGCCGATGGTGATGATCACCATGCGCAGCACCGACGGGCTCTGCAGCCAGCGGATGAACAGCACCTCGATCAGCCCGCCCACGGCCATGGTGATCGCCACCGCCGCGGCCACCGCCAGCGGCAGGGGCAGCAGGGGCAGCAGCGAGATGGCGATCATGCCGCCGAGCATGACAAACTCGCCCTGGGCGAAATTGATGATGCCGGTGGCGTTGTAGATGATGTTGAAGCCGATGGCGACCACGGCGTAGATGGAGCCGTAGGTGATGCCGGCAAACAGGTACTGGAAAAAGAGATCCGGGCTCATGAATGGATGGCCATGCGGGCGGGCGCCGGTGGGCGTCCGCCCGCCCGCCTCACTGTTCCTGGTAGAGAATGAATCTGCCGTCCTTGACCGTCATCATGGCAAAGGAGTCGATGTCGAGCCCGTTGTGGTCCTCGGGCGAAAAGGAGAACACCCCACCCACGCCGGGAAAATTCTTCAACCCTTCCACCGCGTCGCGCACCCGCGCCCGGTCGGTGCCGGCGCTGCGCACCGCCGCGGCCACCATGTTGAGGGCGTCGTAGGCGTAGCCGCCGAAGGCCGAGGCCTGTTCCTTGTGGAGGGTCTCGTACTCGGTCTTGTACTGCATGAGCAGGGCCTTCTGCGGGTGCTCATCCGGCAGGCTCTCGGCCACCAGCAGGAGGCCGCAGGGGAAGATGATTCCCTCGGCGGCGGCGCCGGCCGCCTCGGCGTAGCGGATATTGCCGAAGCCGTGGCTCTGGAACAGCGGCACCCGCCAGTTCGCCTGACGCATGTTCTTGGCGATGATCGCCTGGGCCGGGGCCACCGACCAGTTGACCACCGCCTGGATGGCCGGGTTGGCCTTCATCTTGGCCACCAGGGCGCTCAGGTCGGTGGCCTTGCTGTCATAGGTCTCGGACAGGGCCAAGCGGATGGAGAATTCCGGCGCCAGCTTTTCCAGCTGTTCCTTGCCGGCCTTGCCGAAACCGTCGTTGCCGCTGGCCACGGCAATGGTGGTGATGGACTGGCGCTGCATCTCGGCGAAGATCTTGCGCGCGGCGAAGCTGTCCTTCTGCGGGGTCTTGAACACGTAGCGGGCCACCGGATCGACGATCACCTCGGCCGCGGCGCAGGAGATGAGCACGGTGCGGCCGTCCTCGGCGATCTTCTTCACCGCCATGGACTCGCCCGAGGTGGACGGGCCGATGATCGCCACCACCCGCTCCTCTTCGATCAGCTGCTTGGCAAAGGACACCGCCTTTTCCGGGCTGCCGGCCGAGTCCTTGACGATCAGTTCGACCTGTTCGCCGTTGATGCCGCCCTCGCGGTTGATGCGCGCCACCGCCATCTCGGCGCTGCGCGCCTCCGGTCCGCCGAGAAACGAGGCCGGCCCGGTCACGGCGAAGATCGCCCCCACCTTGATGGCGGCCGCGGCCGTGGACCATGTCGACGCCGCCAGCACCAGGCCGGCCGCGCACCCCAGGACAATCCGTCGCATTCCACTGTTCATGCTGTTCCCCCGAATGGCATGAAAGGGTTGATCAGTCCCGGCCGCCGGAGGGCGGCAGGGCGGCCGGCGGTGTGCCGGTATCTACAGGGCGCAGATCTGCGGCCCGGTGAGCAGGGTGAAGCCGGCCTGCTGCAGGATCTCGATGGCCCGGTCCATGTCGTCGAAGCGGAAGATAAGCACCGCGTTGCTGCCGCTCTTGTTGACAAAGGCGTACATGTACTCGACGTTCAGTTCGGCCTGGTGGGCCACCTTGAGCACGCTCGCCAGGCCGCCGGAACGGTCCGGCACCTCGACCGCGATGACGTTGGTCTTGCCCACGGTGAAGCCGCCGGCGCGCAGCACCTCCTTGGCCAGGTCGACCTTGTCGACGATCAGGCGGAGGATGCCGAAATCGGCGGTGTCGGCCACGGACAGGGCCCGGATGTTGATGTCGTTCTCGGCCAGGATGCGGGTGATCTCCGCCAGCCGGCCGCTCTTGTTCTCCAGAAATACCGCAATCTGCTCTACCCGCATAGTCTCCTCCAGATGTGTGGGAAATGGATCGATCCGGCCCCGGGTCATCCCTTGCGCCGGTCAATCACCCGCTGCGCCTTGCCCTCGGAGCGCTGGATGGAGCGGGGCTCGACCAGCTTCACCTGGCAGGTGACGCCGAGCATGTCCTTGATCTCCGCCCGGATCTTCTGCGCCAGCCGCTCGAGCACCTTGATCTCGTCGGAGAAGGTGTGCTCGCTCACCTCGACCAGCACCGCCATCACGTCGAGGTTGCCTTCGCGGCTGACCTCGATCTGGTAGTGGGGCTCGACCCCCTCGATGCCCATGAGCACGTGTTCCACCTGCGACGGAAAGACGTTCACGCCGCGGATGATGAGCATGTCGTCGGTGCGGCCGGTGACCTTGTCCATGCGCACCAGGGTGCGGCCGCAGCCGCAGGGCTCGAGGAACAGCCGGGAGATGTCCTTGGTGCGGTAGCGGATGAGCGGGAAGGCCTCCTTGGTCAGGGTGGTGAACACCAGTTCGCCGGTCTCGCCGCAGGGCAGCGGTTCCAGGGTCTCCGGGTCGATCACCTCGGGCAGGAAGTTGTCCTCGAGAACGTGCATGCCGCGCTCCGAGTGGAGGCATTCCATGCTCACGCCCGGGCCGATGACCTCGGACAGGCCGTAGATGTCCAGCGCCTTGATGCCCAGCTTGCGCTCCACCTCCTCGCGCATGTTCTCGCTCCACGGTTCGGCCCCGTGGATGCCCACCCGCAGTTTGAGATCGTCCGGGGTGATGCCGGCGTCGCTCATGGCGTCGGCCAGGTTGAGGGCGTAGGAGGGGGTGGACATGAGCACGGTGGAGCCGAAGTCGCGCATGATGGTCACCTGGCGCCTGGAGTTGCCGCCGGACACCGGGATGACCGTGGCGCCGAGGGCCTCGATGCCGTAGTGGGCGCCGAGGCCGCCGGTGAACAGGCCGTAGCCGTAGGCGTTGTGCACCATGTCGCCCCGGGTGACCCCGGCCATCATCAGGCAGCGGGCGATGACCGAGGCCCACAGGGTGATGTCCGCCTGGGTGTAGCCGACCACGGTGGACTTGCCGGTGGTGCCCGAACTGGCGTGCACGCGGATGACATCGTCCATGGAGGTGGCGAACAGCCCGAAGGGGTAGTTGTCGCGCAGGTCGTCCTTGGTGGTGTACGGCAGGTGGCGCAGGTCGGCGAGGCTGCGGATGTCCGCCGGCTTGATCCCGGCCGCGTCCATCTTTTCCCGGTAGGGGCGCACCCGGTCGTACACCCGCTGCACCAAAAGCTGCAGCCGGCGCAGCTGGATGGCCTCCAGCCCCTGGCGGGGCAGGGTTTCGATCTCTTCCCAGTTCATCGCTTCCCTCCTGGCTCCGTGGGTGGCGCGCTCAGGCGTAGACCGCCGCCCGCCCGGCGGAGAAGGCGCGCTTGTTGACGTCGCGGAACTGCTCCTTGACCGTGTCGTCGATCACCTGCAGGAACACCTCCGGGCTCACCGCCAGGAAGTTGGACATGGCGCCGACCATGGCCACGTTGGCGGTGCGCAGCTCGCCCACCGACGCGGCCACGGCAAAGGCGTCCACGGCCACCACGTTGATGTGGCGGGACTTGAGTTCGTCGAGGATGTTTTCCGGGTAGCTGGCCTTGCCCAGCGCCACCGCCGGCGGCAGGATCTTCTGGGTGTTGACCACCACGGCGCTGTCCGGGTGCAGGTAGGGCAGGTAACGGACCGCCTCGAGGATCTCGAAGGCCACCAGGATGTCGGCGCTGCCCGGCTCGATCAGGGGCGAGTAGACCTTCTCGCCGTAGCGCAGGTGCGCCTCCACCGAGCCGCCGCGCTGGGCCATGCCGTGCACCTCGCTCTTCTTGACATCGAAGCCGGCCGCCAGCTGGGCGTGCGCGGTCAGCTCGCTGGCGAGCAGGATGCCCTGGCCGCCCACGCCGGAAAAGAGAATGTTGCCGCTCTGCTTCATCACTTCGCCTCCCTCTTGGTGATCGCCTCGAACTTGCACACACAGGCGCACTGGCCGCAGCCGTTGCACTGGACCTCGGCGATCTGCGCAAAGCCCTTCTGTTTCTCGCGGTAGCCCCGCGCCTTGGCCTCCTCCGGGGTGAGCGGCGTCCAGCTGATGGCCGGGCAGCCCATCTGCACGCACAGCATGCAGCCGGTGCAGTTGTCCAGGTTGGTGAAGTAGACCGGCTTCTTCCGTTTGACCTCTTCCGGCAGGAGCACACAGGGCGCCCGGCTGATGATCACCGAGGGCTCGGGCGAGTCGATCTCCTCTTTGAGCACCTTGCGGGTGGTCTCCACGTCGTGCGGGTTGACCACCACCACGCGTCCAACCCCCATGGCCGCGCAGAACTTCTCCAGATCGAGCGCCGGCGCAGCCTCGCCGAGGATGTTGCGGCCCGAGGCCGGGTTGTCCTGGTGGCCGGTCATGGCCGTGGTGCGGTTGTCGAGGATGATCACCGAGGCGTAGGTGCCGTTGTAGACCATGTTCAGCAGGCCGGTGATGCCCGAGTGCATGAAGGTCGAGTCGCCGAGCACGGCCACCACCTTGCCCTTGCCGGCCTCGCCGAGGGCCTTGCTCATGCCGTGGGCCATGCTGATCGAGGCGCCCATGCACACGCAGGCGTCCATGGCCGACAGGGGCGGCAGGAAGCCCAGGGTGTAGCAGCCGATGTCGCCGGAGACGAACACGTCCTTCATCTTCGACAGGCCGTAGAACAGGCCGCGGTGCGGGCAGCCGGCGCACATGTTCGGCGGCCGCATGGGCAGCTCTATGGGCGCGAACAGCTCGCCGATGGACTCCGGCGCCACCGCTTTGCGGACGATGAACGAGTTGAGTTCGCCCTGGTTGGGGATCAGATCCTTGCCGCGACAGGCGATGCCCATGGCCTTGAGGTGGGTCTCGATGAACGGGTCGAGTTCCTCGACCACGATGAGTTCGTCAACGCTGGCGGCAAAGGCGCGGATCATCCGCTCCGGCAGCGGCCAGACCATGCCCAGCTTGAGCACCGGCGCCCCCGGGAAGGCCTCCTTGACGTAGTTGTAGGGCACGCCCGAGGTGATGAAGCCGCGCCGGCCGGTGCCGGGCTCGATCCGGTTCTCCGGCAGGGTCTCGGCCAGTTCGCGGGTGGCGGCCATGCGCTTCTCCACCGCAACCCGCCGCACCCGGGCGTTGCCGGGCAGCATCACCAGCTTGGCCGGCACCTTCTCGATGGCCGGCTCGGGCACCTCGACGCGACTGCCCCGCTCGACCACGCCCTTGACGTGGGCGATGCGGGTGGTGATGCGCAGGATCACCGGCGTGTCGAGCTGTTCGCTCAGTTCGTAGGCCCGGGTCATCATCTCCTTGGCCTCGGCCGGGTCGGAGGGCTCGAGCAGGGGCAGCTTGGCGGCGTAGGCGTAGTTGCGGTTGTCCTGCTCGTTCTGCGAGCTGTGCATCTGCGGGTCGTCGGCGTTGACAATCACCAGGCCGCCGCGCACGCCGGTGTAGGCGGCGGTGAACAGCGGATCCGCGGCCACGTTCATGCCCACGTGCTTCATGGTCGCCAGCGCCCGGGCGCCGGCGAACGAGGCGCCGATGGCCACTTCCAGGCCGACCTTCTCGTTCGGGGCCCACTCGGTGTAGACGCCCTCGTACTGGGAGAGGTTGCCCATGATCTCGGTGGACGGCGTGCCCGGGTAGCCCGAGGCGACCCTGACGCCTGCCTCCCAGGCGCCGAGGGCGATGGCCTCGTTGCCGGACATCCACAGCTTGGTTTCCTTGTCAAAAGCCACGTCGTTCCTCCTGTGCCGAACCCCGGCCGGGTCCGGCGATTGTCCTTGGTGCGGGGCGCCCGCCGAGCCTGCGGCGAACTGTCGGATGGCGGCTCGCCGCCTGCGCCCTTCTCTGTTCCCGCCGCACCGGCGGCAGGGGCATGGAACCCAATTCCTTACCCCGAACGCAGCCGGTTCGGCAAGATTTTTCCCGATGCATGCCGGCCCGGCAACCGTTCAGGGTGCTGTTTTTTCGGCCGGGGCGGGCGGTGCCATGCGCACGGTGAGGGCCCACTCGCCCCCCTCCCGGTTGAGGCCGGTGGTGGCGACCACGCACTCGGTGGCGCGCATCAGCTGCTGCAGCTCGCTGCCCACCCTGGAAACGGACAGGTTCCTGGTGGTGGCGAGGATGGAGGCCAGCCAGTCGACCAGGGGGCCGGTCTGGTCGGAGAGCCGCTGCGGGTAGAGGACGAAGCTGCCGAAATTGGCGGCCTGCACCCGCTCGCTCAGCTCCGGACCGAGCTGTTCGGCCACCGCCGGCGCCAGCGACTTTGCGGTTGGTTGAGCGGCGAGCAGATCCTTGAGGGTCTGCTTGCCGTTGGCCAGGTAGAGCATGGTGTCGGTGAGCACCGCGGCCGGCTGGGCCGACTCGCCGGGCAGCAGCGGCCAGGAATAGATGGCCCGGCCCTGGAACTGTTCCTGCTCCTCCACGGCCAGGCCGTAGCCGGCCACCTTGCGGCGCAGGCCGGCCAAGGCGGTCTCGGCCACGGCCGGGTCGCGCACGCCGAGGAAGAGGGTCATGCGCGGGATGGGAAAGAGCCCGCCGGCGGCGATGCCGTTCAGCACCAGGCCGTACTGGGGCCCCACCGCCCGGCCCAGGTCCTCCAGGCTGACGCCGAAGGTCTCCCGCGCCTTGGCCGTGTTCTGGCCGTCGTCGGCCAGGGCCTGGGCGAGCGTCTCCGGCCGCAGCGAGGCGGACCAGTTGTAGGCGAGCGACTGCTCCTGCAAGAGGTGCAGCGAGTGGTTGGGCGCGGCTGCCGCGTCCACCGAACTGCGCACCAGCTGGTGGAGCCGGTCATAGCCGTGCCGCGAACGGGCCAGCATTTCCACCCCGCGGTCGGTGAGGCGACTCACCGACACGCCGTAGTCCACGCCCTGGAGCAGGTCGCCGGCCTCCTTCAGGTCCGGGTAGGCCGAGTTCTGCAGGAGCGGGCCCAGGGCCCGGGTGTTGACGTAGGCGCGGGCAAAGGTGGTCTCGGCCGCATAGGGCTCCCAGAAGGCGGCCGCCTCCCGGAAGACCGGGGCCTCCTGCAGGTTCACCTCGCCGCGGCGCACCTCCAGGCAGCGGCCGATCACCGCCGGTTCGTAGGCGAACAGCACGCTGCCGCCGTCCACGTGGGCAAAGACGGTCTGGCCGTCATCGAGCACCACCCGGGTCAGCTCCAACCCGTCCACGGTCTCCCGGGTGATGTTGGCGCCCGGGGCCAGGCGGCCGACCAGGTCGAGCGCGGCCGAGGCCTGGGTGGCGGCGACGATCACCAGCGAGCGGCGCAGGGTGACCACCGGATCGTCCTGAAAGGCGGCCGGATCCGGGGGGAGCACGGCCAGGGTGGCATCGTCGCCGAACACCGCGCGGAAGGCCGGGTTGGTCATCACCCGGGCGACGGTGTCGTGGAACTCGTCGTACCGCGCCACGGTCTGCTTGTCGGCGTGCAGGTCCACGAGCATGGCGTGCACGGTGTCCCGGGCCGTGAACCGGCCCAGCGGCGATCCGGGATACCGGTCGGCCAGCTCGTTGAGATGGGTGAGGCGGACCGCGGCGAGCGCGTCCGGCGGCAGGTAGCGGGCCGACTGGCCCCCGGCCGGCGGCGCCCAGGTCAGGTACAGGTAGGCGCCGACGCCGCCGGCGAAAACCAGGCAGAGAAGCAGGGCCGCTATTTTTTTCATGGTGTGCTCCGCGAAGGGGATGGGGGCCGCCGTGCATCGGCGGCCCGGTTTCGGAGGGACCGGTGCGGACCGGACCCTCAGAGTTCTTTTTCGATGGCCTCGATGGCGGCCTGGGCCTCTTCCCAGCGCTGGAAGGCCCGCTCCAGGTGACGCTCCACCTGGCCGTACTCCCGGCTGGTGGCGCTCCACCGCTCCTGGTCGCCGTACAGGTCCGGGTCGGCCATGAGGGCTTCCAGTTCAGCCTTGCGGCGTTCGTACCGCTCGATTTCCTGTTCGGCCTCCTCGTTTTTGCGCCGCCAGGGACCGAGCTTCCGGTTGAGTTCCTGTCGTTCCAGGGCGCGCTGGCGGCGCTGGGCCTTGCGGTCGGCGCTGTTGTCGTCGCCCGTTGCGGCCGGCTTCGCGCCGCCGGGGGGCTGCGCGGCCGCCTCCCCGGCGCGGGTCTCCTCCTTGCGCCGCCACTCCAGGTAGTCGTCGATGTTGCCCTCGTGGACCGTGGCCCGGCCGTTTCTGATCTCGAGCACCTTGTTGACGAACGAGTTGACGAAGAAGCGGTTGTGGGAGACGACGATGATCGTGCCCTCGTACTGGGCCATGGCCTCCTGGAGGATCTCCTGGGAACTCATGTCCAGGTGGTTGGTCGGCTCGTCGAGCAGCATCAGGTTGGCGGGCCGCACCAGCATGCGCGCCAGCGCCACCCGCGACTTCTCGCCGCCACTGAGCACCCGCACCTGCTTCTCCACCTCGTCACCGGTGAACAGGAAGGCGCCGAGCAGGGAGCGGACCTGGGTGATGGTCATGTCCACCGCGGTGTGATAGACGGTGTCGAGGATGCTCAGCTCACCCGCCAGTTCCTGGGCCTGGTGCTGGCCGAAGTAGCTGAGGATGACGTTGTGCCCGGGACGGACCGTGCCCTCGGCCGGCTCCAGGCCGGCGATGATCTTCAGGAGGGTGGTCTTGCCGGCGCCGTTGACGCCGACCACGGCCAGCTTGTCGCCGCGCTGCAGGTTGAGGCTGACCCCGTTGAACACCGTGCGGCCGGCAAAGCTCTTGCGCACCCCGTCCAGGGTGAGCACGTCGCGACCCGAGGGCGCGGCCGGCGGGAAGGTGAAGCGGATGGTGCGCTCGGTCTCGGAGAGTTCGATGCGCTCCAGTTTCTCCAGCTGCTTGACCCGGCTCTGTACCTGCTTTGACTTGGTCGACTTGGCGCGGAAGCGGGTGATGAACCGCTCGCTCTGGCGGATCTGGGCCTGCTGGTTGTCGTAGGCGGCGCGCTCCAACTCCAGCCGCTGCGCCTTTTCCACCAGGTAATGGGAGTAGTTGCCGCGGAACACGGTCAGCCGGCCCAGGCTCAGCTCCCAGGTGATCCCGGTCACCCGGTCGAGGAAGGCGCGGTCGTGGCTGATGATGACCATGGCCCCCTGGTACTGGAGCAGGAATTCCTCCAGCCAGGTGAGCGAGTCCAGGTCCAGGTGGTTGGTGGGCTCGTCGAGCAGCAGCAGCGAGGGCTTCTTGAGCAGCAGCTTGGCGAGCAAGAGCCGCATGATCCAGCCGCCGGAAAAGTTGCCCACCGGCCGGTCCAGGTCGGCGGCGGAGAAGCCCAGGCCGAACAGCACCCGCTCGATCTGCGGGCGGATGCGGAACACGTCGCACCCCTCGAGGGCGTGCTGGAGGTCGCCCTGGAGGGCGAGCAGGCCGTCGATCTCCGGGCTGTCCGGGTCGAGCAGGGCCAGCTCGCCGCTCACCCGTTCGAGCTGTTCCTGCTGGGCGAGCACGTCGTCAAAGGCGGACTGGGCCTCGTCGAACAGGCTGCGTTCGCCCAGGTCGATGGTCACCTCCTGGGGCAGGTAGGCCACCGAGAACCAGGAGGCGCGGCTGACGATGCCCGGGTCCACGTCCTGCTCGCCGCACATGATGCGCAGCAAGGTGGACTTGCCGGCGCCGTTGACGCCGGCCAACCCCACCCGGTCGCCGGTGTGGATCTGGACGGAGACGTTGCGGAAGATATGCTTGCTGCCGTACTGCAGGTTGAGATCGTTGATGCTGAGCATGGGAACACGAGGTTGCGGGCCGCCGGGCCGGGTTCGGGCTGGGGCCGGCGGCAGGGTTGTCGGCAGGGGTGGTGATCGGCACGCCGGTGACGGCCGCCCGCCGGTGGTTGGCGCGGGTCAGGGGACGGCCCCGGCGGCGCGCAGCAGGTCGGCCACGGCCAGGGCCAGGCGGCGGTAGCCGGCCGCGTTGGGGTGGATGTAGTCGGACTTGAGGGCCCGGTCGCCGAGGATGTCCGCGACCGTCTCCAGGTCCGCGGCCAGGCCGAACTCGTCGGCGATCCCGGCGTACAGCGGCAGGGGCCGGAGCGACAGACCCGGCGCGGGCACGGCGATGAGCACCACCGCGATGTTCCGGTCGCGGGCCTCGCGGATCATGGCCCGCAGGTTGTCGGCCAACCGGGCCGGGTCGAGTCGCTGCAGCTGGTCGTTGCCGCCGTGGCAGAGGAGCAGCAGGGCCGGCTGTTCCCGGTCGAGCAGCGCGGGCAGCCGGAGGAGGCCGTCCGTGCTCACCTCGCCCGGCACGCCGGCATTGACCACGGTGCGGCCGATCAGGCCGGAGAGCACCTCGGGGTAGCTCTCGCCGGGGCCGGCGCCGGTGCCGAAGGTGAGGCTGTCACCGAAGGCGAGCACCACCGCGTCCGCGGCCAGCGGCTCCAGTTCGGGCGGCGGCGTGCAGCCGGCCAGGACCAGGCAAAGGATCCAGGCGGCCAGCAGCCGGCCGGCCAGGGCGGAGGCGGCAGGCTGGTTCATGCGGCCGCCACCCGTACGCTCAATCGCGGCTGGTCCCTGTCGGTGCGCACGACCAGGTTGCGGGCCAGGCCCAGCTGCCGCAGCCGGTGCAGGTTAACGGCGCGCTGCCCCTGGAAGATCGAGCGGTCACGCTCGGCGATCACCAGGGTGACCGGCCCATCGGATGGCGCCCGGGCCAGCAGCCGGCGCGCCTGGCGGAACATCAACCGGCCGAGCACCAGTTCGCCGAAGGCCGGGTGATGGGGGCCGGCGACCAGGGCGCGCTCGAGTTCCCCGGTCGGTTGCAGGCCCATCCGTACCACCTCGATTCCCCCGGCGTCAAACCGTTTTTTCATCCACGCGACCCGGGCCACCGCCCGGGTCAGGGAGAGCGGCCGGTATCCCCCCAGGTGGTACAGGCGGGCCAGGCCGCTGCCCGCCAGCACCACGGCCGGGTAGATGCGGACGAAATCCGGGCGCAGGCCGATGACCGTGGCCGTGGTCCGCCGCAGGCTGGCGAAATCCTCGCCGGGCAGGCCGGGCAACAGCTGGATGCCGAGGCGGAAGCCGCGTGCCCGCACCAGCCCGGCGGCCAGGATGACGGCGGCGCTGTCATGGCCGCGGCCGGCGCGGGCGAGCACCGCATCGTCGCAACTCTGCGCGCCCAGCTCGATAATCTGCACCCGCGAGCGGGCGAGCCGGTCGAGGCTGCGCTCGTCGATGCAGTCCGGCCGGGTACTCAGGCGAATCCCGTGGACCACGCCCCGGTCGAGGAACGGCTGCACCGGCCCGAGCAGCTCCTCCTGCCGTTCGGGCTCCAAACAGGTGAAGCTGCCGCCGTAGAAGGCCACCTGCACCTGGCGGCGCCGCTCCGGCCGGCAGCGGTCGAGCCACAGGGCGATGGTCGCGGCCACCTCCGGGCCGCCGACCGGCGGGGACTGGCCGCTCAGGCTGTGCTGGTTGCAGAACAGGCAGCGGTGGGCACAACCTTCGTGCGGGATGAACACCGGGATGACCAGGGTCATGAACCTGCCCCGGCCTCAGTCGCGCCGCCGGCGCAGGTGGGCGAGGGCGACGCGGGCCGCCTGCTGCTCCGCCTCCTTCTTGCTCGAGGCCATGCCCGTGCCCAGTTCCTCGCCCTGGAAGGTGACCGCGATGGAGAACAGGCGTGCGTGCGCCGGGCCTTCCTCGTCCACGAGCACGTACTCCGGCCCTTCGTTGAACCGCTCCTGGAGCAGCTCCTGCAGGCTGCTCTTGGCGTCGGCGCTGAGCAGCTGCTCCTGGTGGGCGTCGATGTGCGGCTCGAAGAAGCGGCGGACAAAGGCCAGGGCCCGGTCATAGCCGCCGTCCTGGAAGATGGCGCCGACCAGGGCCTCGTAGGCGCAGCTGAGGATGGAGGGCTTCTCCCGGCCGTGCGAAGCGTCCTCGCCCCGGCCGAGCAGCAGGTGGCGGCCCAGGTCGATCTCGCGGGCCCGCGTGGCCAAACCGCTCTCGTTGACCAGGGCGGAGCGCAGCCGGGTGAGCTTGCCCTCGCGCAGCTCCGGGAAGCGGTTGAAGAGGATGGCGCCGACGGTCAGGTCGAGCACCGCGTCACCGAGGAATTCGAGGGTTTCGTTGTGGCGGCCGTCGTCGAGCCGCTCGAAGGCGAAGCTGCTGTGCACGAGGGAGAGCTGCAGCAGCTGCAGGTCGCGGAAGGCGTAGCCGATCCGCTCCTGCAGCTGCCGCAGTCCTTCTTCGTGGTCCTGCACCAGGGCCGCGAGTGTGGTTCCCATGGGGTGGTTTTCCCTTGTCAAAAAAAAAAACTATGGTATATGTGCCGGCACGTCAGGCGACGTAGCCAAGGGGTAAGGCAATGGTCTGCAAAACCATTATTCAGCGGTTCAAATCCGCTCGTCGCCTCCAGCCGATTCAGCGGCCGCCGGGTTTCCCGGCGGCCGCTTTTTTTGTGCGCGGCCTTCAGCTGCCGAGCGGGTACTCCTGCTCGACCGTGTGGCTCGCGCCCTTGCGGCCGAGCACGGACGAGTAGAGCAGGAAGCGGTCCACGGCGAACGGGCCGGTGGTGAACAGGCCGTTGATCTCCAGCCAGCGGCCGACCTTGGCAGGCGGGGTGTCGCGCAGCCGGGCCAGGGTCAGGTGCGGGCTGAAGCGACGGTTGTCCGGCTCGAGGCCGAGCTGGAACAGGCGGGTGACGATCTTGCGCTGCAGCACCTGCAGCGGCTCGCTGCGCTCGATCCCGGCCCACACCACCCGCGGCAGTCCGCGCGGCGGGAAATGACCGACCCCGCGCACCCGCAGGGCAAAGGGCGCGACCGTGCACTCCGCCAGCGCCTCGCGGATGTCGAGAAACCCGCTGCCGTCCACCTCGCCGATGAAGCAGAGGGTGAGGTGCAGCTGGCTGACCGGCGTCCAGCGGGCGTCGGGCAGGCCGCAGCAGATCCCGGCCAGTTCTGTCCGCACCTCCTCCGGCGGGTCGATGGCCACGAACAGGCGTTTGTTCATCCCGGCCTCCCTCCGTTTACCCGTAGTGCTGTTTCCGACCCGGTGCCGATCTGCTGGCCTCAGCCGCGCCAGTCCATGCCGATGTCGCAGGAGCGGGCGCTGTGGGTGAGCGCGCCCACACTGATGATGTCCACCCCGCTCTCGGCGATGGCCCGCACCGTGTCCAGATTGACCCCGCCCGAGGCCTCGCAGATCGCCCGGCCGTCGACCAGGGTCACGGCCGCACGCAGGGTGGCCGGGTCCATGTTGTCGAGCAGGATCACGCCCACGCCGCAGGCCAGGCATTCCTCCACCTGGGCCAGGGTGTCGGTTTCCACCTCGACGTTGATGGTGTGCGGCACCCGGGCCCGCACCCGCCGCACCGCCTCGGTGATCGAGCCGCAGGCGGCGATGTGGTTGTCCTTGATGAGCACCCCGTCGCTCAGGCTGTAGCGGTGGTTGCGGCCGCCGGCGGCGCGCACCGCGTACTTTTCCAGGAGCCGCAGCCCGGGCGTGGTCTTGCGGGTGTCGACGATGCGCGCCCCGGTGTGGCTGACCCGGTCGAGAAAGGCCGAGGTCAGGGTGGCGATGCCGCAGAGCCGCTGCGCCAGGTTGAGCGCCACCCGCTCGCCCCGCAGCAGGGTGCGGGTGCAGCCCTCCAGGGTGAGCAGTTCGGCGCCGGTTTCCACCCGGGTACCGTCCGCGACCGCGTCCGTGCAGCGGACGCTCGGGTCGAGCAGCTGAAACACCCGCGTGGCCACGGTGGCCATGCCGACCACGGTCATCGGGTGGCGGGCGATGAACCCGGCCCGGGCCTGGTCGCTGGGCGCGAAGATCGCCTCGGTGGTGATGTCGCCGTGCTCCAGGTCCTCGGCGAGGAAGGGCCGCAGCAGGGTGTCGAGCAGAAAGGTATCCATGTCAGCACAGTTTGTTCAGTCGTTGGCTGGATTCGAGGGCCTTGGCGAGCCGGGCGCGGACCTCGGCCTCCTTGTCCCGTTCCTTGGCGACCACCGCCGCCGGGGCGTTGGCCATGAACTGATCGTTGCCGAGCTTGGCCACGATCCGCGCCAGTTCCTTGTCGAGTTTGGCCTGTTCCCTGGCCAGTTTCTCCAACTCGCCGGCCACGTCGATGAGCCCCTTGAGCGGCACCACCAGCTCCACGTCCTGGACCAGGGCGTGGCCGGCGTCGTCGGGCACGGTTCCCCCGGCCTCGATGGCCAGCTTGCCGGCGCGCACCATGGCGCCGATGGCCGCCGCGTGCTCCTCGAGCAGGGCGCGCCTGGCCGGGTCGGGGCAGAGGATGAGCGCCTCGATTTTGGCGCTCGGGTGGACCTCGGCCTCGGTGCGGATGGTGCGCAGGCCGGAGATCACGCCCATGACCAGGTCCATGGCCGACTCCGCCGCCGGGTCGGCCCAGGCCGGGTTGGCCTCCGGGAAGGGCTCGACCATGATCGAGGTGCGCTCGCCGGGCAGCCGGCTCCAGATCTCCTCGGTGACAAAGGGCGTGATCGGGTGCATGAGCTTGAGCACCTGCTCGAGCACGGTGAGCAGCACGCCGCGGGCCTGGTCGCGGACCGCAGGATCGTCGCTGAACAGGTCCGCCTTGATCCACTCCAGGTACCAGTCGCAGAACTCGTGCCAGACGAACTGGTAGTTGGCCGAGGCCACCTCGTTGAAGTTGTAGCCGTCGAGCGCGGCCCGCACATCCTTGATCGTCGTGTTCACCCGGCTGAGGATCCAGCGGTGAGCCAGGGCCAGTCCCTTCGGGTCGGCGGCCCGGGCGGTGATCCCCGGGTCCGCCTCGGCCAGGTGCATCTGGGCGAAGCGGGCCGCGTTCCACAGTTTGTTGATGAAACGACGGTAGCCGTCGATGCGCTCCTCGTCCATGCGGATCTCGCGACCCTGGGCGGCAAAGGCGGTGAGGGTGAAGCGGAAGGCGTCGGTGCCGTACTGCCCGATCATCACCAGCGGATCGATGACGTTGCCCGTGGACTTGGACATCTTCTTGCCGAACTTGTCGCGCACGAGCGCGTGCAGGTAGACGTCGCGGAAGGGCACCTCGTCCATGAAGTGCAGGCCCATCATCATCATTCGCGCCACCCAGAAGAAGAGGATGTCGAAACTGGTGATGAGCACCGAGGTCGGGTAGAAGGTGGCCAGTTCCTTGGTCTGCGCCGGCCAGCCCAGGGTGGAGAAGGGCCACAGGGCCGAGCTGAACCAGGTGTCGAGCACGTCGTCTTCCTGGCGCAGGCGGGTGGAGCCGCAGAACGGGCAGACGTCCGGTTCCTCGACGTCGACCACCAGCTGGCGGCAGCCCTCGCAGGTCCAGGCCGGGATGCGGTGGCCCCACCAGATCTGCCGGCTGATGCACCAGTCGCGGATGTTCTCCATCCAGCTGTAGAAGGTGCGGTACCAGGTGTTCGGGTAGAGCCTGATGCGGCCTTCCTGAACCGCGGCCACCGCCTTGTCGGCCAGCGGGCGAACGCTGACGAACCACTGCTTGGAGGTGGTCGGCTCGACCACCGTGCTGCAGCGGTAGCATTTGCCCACCGCGTGCTGGTAGTCCTCGATGCGCTCGAGGAAGCCCTGTTCCTGCAGGTCGCTGACGATCTTTTGGCGGCAGGCGAACCGGTCAAGCCCGGCGTAGCTGCCGGCGGCCTCGTTCATCACGCCCTTGTCGTCCATCACCTTGAGCCGCGGCAGGTCGTGGCGCAGACCGATCTCGTAGTCGTCGCGGTCGTGCGCCGGGGTGACCTTGAGCGCGCCGGTGCCGAACTCGCGCTGCACGTGGTGGTCGAACACCACCGGGATGGTGCGGCCGGTGAGCGGCAGGCTGATGCCGATCTCCCGCAGGTGCTGGTAGCGCTCGTCGTCCGGGTGGACCGCCACCGCGGTGTCGCCGAGCATGGTCTCCGGCCGGGTGGTGGCCACCACCACGTGGCCCGAGCCGTCGGCATAAGGGTAGCGGATGTGGTAGAGCTTGCCGTCCGTGGGGTCGTGCTCGACCTCGTCGTCGGCGAGCGCGGTGTGGCAGCGCGGACACCAGTTGACGATGTAGTCGCCCTTGTAGATGAGGCCTTCCTTGTACAGCCGGACGAACACCTCGCGCACCGCCCGCGACAGCCCCTCGTCCATGGTGAACCGCTCGCGGTCCCAGTCACAGGAGGCGCCCATGCGCTTCAACTGGTTGATGATGGTGCCGCCCTTCTCCTCCCGCCAGGCCCAGACCCGCTCGATGAACCTGTCCCGGCCGAGGTCGTGGCGGCTCAGGTTCTCGGTGGCCAGCTGGCGTTCGACCACGTTCTGGGTGGCGATGCCGGCATGGTCCGTGCCCGGCACCCACAGGGTGTTGTCGCCGCGCATGCGGTGGTAGCGCACCAGGAGGTCCTGCAGGGTGTTGTTCAGGGCATGGCCGATGTGGAGCACGCCGGTGACGTTGGGCGGCGGGATGACGATGGAGAACGCCGGCTTGCCCTCGTCCATGCGGGCGCTGAAGGTCTTGTCGTCCAGCCAGCGGGCGTACCAGCGCTGTTCGACCTCGGCGAATTCGTAGGCCTTGGGCAGGGTGTCTTTGTCGGAATGCGGTGCGGTATCGTTCATGGGCTGCGGTCAGTGGCGCCGGACAGGCGCCGCTCGGGGATCGGTGAAGGGGCGCCTAGAGGACACTCCAGGGTTTGGGCATGAAAATATGCGTGTACAGGGTCAGGGCGTAGCGGTCGGTCATGCCGGCGATGAAGTCGCAGACCCGGCGGTGCCGGCGACGCTCGTCCGCACCGGTGGCCGGCGGCTCGCGCAGCCGGCAGCAGGAGGCCAGGCCGCTGGCCGGGAACTCGTGCTCGAGGAAAAAGGCGTACAGGTCGCGGATGATGCGCTGGGCCTTCTCGAACTCGGCGTGCACCCGGTAGTTGCGGTAGACGTTGTCGTAGAGAAAGGCGCGCAGCTCGGTGATGGTCTCGTCCATGGCCGCGCTCAGGTGCAGCTGGCCGTCGTCCCGCGCAAGGGTGGTCAGCACCAGGTCGCCGACCATGGCGTTGATCCGCTGCGACGAGCGCTCGCCGAGCACCCGCCGCAGGTGGGCGGGCAGGTCGCCCGGGTGGACCATGCCGGCGCGCAGGGCGTCGTCCAGGTCGTGGTTGACGTAGGCGACGATGTCGGCCACCCGCACCAGTTGCCCCTCCAGGGTGGCGGCCAGCTCCGGGCTGCCCTCGGGCAGGATGGCGCCGTAGCCCTTGGAGTGCTTGACGATGCCGTTGCGCACCTCCCAGGTGAGGTTCAGGCCGCGGCCGTTGTTCTCGAGGAAGTCGACGATGCGCAGGCTCTGCAGGAAGTGCCTGAACCCGCCCGGGTGCAGCTGGTTGAGGCTGAACTCGCCGGCGTGGCCGAACGGGGTGTGGCCGAGATCGTGGCCGAGCGCGATGGCCTCGGTCAGGTACTCGTTGAGCGAGAGGCAGACCGCCATGGTGCGGGCGATCTGCGAGACCTCGAGCACGTGAGTGAGCCGGGTGCGGTAGTGGTCGCCGGCCGGGGCGAGGAACACCTGGGTCTTGTGCTTGAGCCGCCGGAAGGTCTTGGAGTGGATGATCCGGTCCCGGTCGCGCTGGAAGTCGGTGCGCAGGTCGCACTGCACCTCGCCCGCCTTCAGCCGGCCCCGGGACCGGCCGCTCAGGCAGGCGTGGGGGGACAGGGCCTGTCCCTCCCGCGCCTCGAGCTGTTCGCGGATGGTCGCTGCCATGGCCGTCAGCGGCGGGTCGCCTCCGGTTGCCAGAGGAGATAGGCCTTGATGAAGGAATCCAGGCGACCGTCGAGCACCGCGTCGACGTTGCCCTCCTCGGTGTTGGTGCGGTGGTCCTTGATCAGCCGGTAGGGCTGGAGCACGTAGCTGCGGATCTGGCTGCCCCAGGCGATGTCCTTCTTGTCGCCGGCCAGGTTCTCCTGGGTGCGCAGCTGTTCCTGCCGCTCGCGCTCGTACAGCTGGGCCATGAGCATCTTCATGGCCGTGGCCTTGTTGCTGTGCTGGCTGCGCTCGTTCTGGCACTGGACCACGATGCCGGTGGGGAAGTGGGTGATGCGGATGGCCGAGTCGGTCTTGTTGACGTGCTGGCCGCCCGAGCCGCTGGCCCGGTAGGTGTCGATGCGGATGTCCTTGTCGTTGATCTCGATGTCCACGTCGTCGTCCAGTTCGGGCAGGACCATCACCGAGGCGAAGCTGGTGTGCCGCCGGCCGCTGGAATCGAACGGCGAGATGCGCACCAGCCGGTGGATGCCGATCTCGGAACGCAGGTAGCCGTAGGCCCAGTGCCCCTTGACCATGATGGTGGCGCTCTTGGTGCCGGCCTCGTCGCCGGGCTGCAGGTCGAGGAGGTCGGTCTTGAAGCCCTTGATCTCCGCCCAGCGCAGGTACATGCGCAGGAGCATGCCCACCCAGTCCTGGGCCTCGGTGCCGCCGGCGCCGGCGTGGATGGTGACGATGGCGTTCTTGGCGTCATGTTCGCCGTCGAACATGCACTCCAGTTCCACCTGGTCGATGCGCTCGCGCAGGTTGTCGAGACTGCCGACCACCTCGTGGTAGGACTCCTCGTCCCGCTCCTCCACGGCCATGTCCAGGAGCATGTCCGCCTCCTCGAGGTCGGTGAAATTCTTCTCCCAGACGCCGATCAGATCCTGCAGCTGGCCGAGCTGGCGCTGCACCCGCTTGGCCTCGTCCTGGTTGTCCCAGAAGTTGGGGCTGACGGTCTGCCGTTCGAGCAGCTGCACCTGTTCCCTTTTGCCATCTAAGTCAAAGATGCTCCTTGAGCATGAGCATGCGGCCCTTGAGGGTGCCGAGCAATTGTTTGTATTCCGCTGATTCGGTTACATCCGCCATGGTACACCTCGCTCGTGGGAAATATGGGCGTGCCGGCAGGCCGGACCCCGCCGGGATGGTTTGCGGCGGCGACGGCCGGTCCGGGCCGTCGGGCCCGCCTGCTGTCGCCTGGAAAAGCGTGCATGATAGCCACAATCGGCGCACATCTCAAGGGGGAAAGCCCCTGCCGCCGGTCCGCGGCCCGCTCAACCGGTGGTCGTCCGCTCCGGCTGGTCGGTGTCGTCCCGGTCCGGGAACTCCCGGGCGATGCGCCGGAACACCTCCTGCCGTTCGAGGAAGACCTCGGTGAGCAGCGGGTCGAAGTGGCTGCCGCCCCCCTGTTCGATGAGCGCCACCGCCTCCTCGTGGGTGAACGAGGGCTTGTAACGCCGCCGGCAGATGAGGGCGTCATAGACGTCGGCAATGGCCATGATCCGCCCGGACAGCGGGATGGCCTCGCCGCGCAGCCCCTCCGGGTAGCCGCCGCCGTCCCAGTGTTCATGATGGGAGTAGGCCATCTCCTTGCCGAACTGGAGGAACGACTGGCGCACCGCGCCGCCGTAGAACTGCTCGGCCCGTTCGATGGCCTCGCGGCCGTAGCGGGTGTGCTGCTTGATCTCCTCGTATTCGTCCTCGCTCAGCCGGCCCGGTTTGAGCAGCACCCGGTCGGCCACGCCGATCTTGCCGATGTCGTGCAGGGGCGCGCTCTTGCAGAGCAGGTCGACGGTCTCCCCGTCGAGCAGCGCGGCGAAGTGCGGCCGCCGGGCCAGCCCCTCGGCGAGCGCCTGCACGTAGTGCTGGCAGCGGACGATGTGGTGCCCGGTCTCGCTGTCCCGGGTCTCGGCCAGGGCCGCCAGGCAGTGGATGGTGAAGTTCTGCATGGCCAGCAGGTCGCGGTTGCGCTGGCGCAGGGCCCGTTCCTCGCGCCGGTACTTGAGAAAGGTGAGCAGCGAGAAGTTGGCGGCCAGCGCCATGAGGGGCACAAGCGGCGAGGCGAACACGCCGTGCGTCGGCAGCAGCCAGGCCGAGCCCAGCCACAAGCCGGCGGCTGCGGCCAGCAGGGCGAAGAAGCCGGTGAGCGCGCCGGTCCAGGCGACCAGCAGGGCCGAGCCGACGCCGCAGAACACGAGCAGGCCAAGCTCGAGCGACCGGGCCCAGCCTGGGGCGCTGAAGAACCGATCCTGCTGCAGGTTGTCGATCACCGCGGCCTGCATGGCGATGCCCGGCGCCAGGGTGCCGAGCGGGCTGGTGTGATGGGCCTCCAGGCCCATGGCGGTGGTGCCGACCAGGACGATGCGGCCGGCGAACCGCTCAGGCGGGATATGGCCGTCGAGCACCTCGCCGGCGCTCACCCGGTCGAGCGGCGGGCTGTGCGGATGCAGGCGGACGAGCAGCTGGCCCCGGTCGTCGAGCGGGACAAAACGGCCGTCCAGGTCGATGCCCGCCAGCTGGCCCCCGCGGCCGGGGCGCAGCCGCACCTCCCGGTGACCTTTCGCCTGGAGCACGGTCCGCAGGGCCAGGCTCGGGTAGAGCTGTTCCCGGTGGGCGATGATCAGCGGCAGGCGGCGGAGCACGCCGTCATCGTCCGGGGTGACATTGATGAACCCCGCGGCCGGCGCGGCCCGGCTGAGGGCCTCGAGGCTGCACACCGCCGAGTCGGCGTGGAACAGGCGGTCAGCGGCGGATGGCTCCGCCGGCGCAACGGCGGGCACCGCCCCGACCGGGTGGCCGGGACACCAGGGGAGGCTCGCGCCCTCACCGTTGAAGGCAAAGCCGTAGGCGAGCGCGAACGGGCCGCGGGCCAGCACCCGGGCCAGGGTCGCGTCGTGGTCGAGCAGGTGTTCCGGCACCTCGGCCAGGTCGAGGCGAATGCCGTACTCGCGCTCGAAGGCGGCGCGGGACACGCTCCACGAGGTGCGGTCCGGCTCGGCGAAGACGATGTCCACGCCCACGCTCTGCGGATCGCCCCGGCCAATGCGCTCGAGCAGCCGGGCGATGCGGTCCCGCGGCCAGGGCCACTGGCCGAAGCGGGCCAGGCTGCGCTCGTCGATATCGACCAGCAGGGGGCCGGGCGCGTCACCGGGCGGCGGCGCGAACAGGGCCGCGCGCACCTGGGTGTCGTAGATGCGGCCGTCCAGGAAGGTGCAGAAATCGGCGCGCACCAGGTGCATGAGCGCCAGCGCCAGGGTGAGCGCCAGGCCGGCGAGCACGATCGGCCAGTGCGCCCCCTTTGGCCTGTGCAGCAGGGCTTTGCGGGCGGCGAGGAAGTCCATGGCCAGGGTCGCGGACGGGTTTCAGCGGCGGCGGCCGCCGAGCAGGAGACAGAGGGGAATGAGCGCGGCGCAGGCCGGCCCGAACAGGTGGCCCTGCCGGTTGAACACGGTCTGCCCGTCCAGCAGCGGCACGCGCGAGACCAGGGCCGTCTCCATGAACAGCCCTGTCCGGCCGACGATGCGGCCCACCGGGTCGACGAAACCGCTGATGCCGGTGTTGGCGGCGCGCACCAGGGCGCGCTTGTTCTCCACCGCCCGGAACACGGCCATGGCCAGGGACTGGTGGGGCGCGCTCGAGCGGCCGTACCAGGCGTCGTTGGTCAGGTTGACGAGCAGGTTGGCCTCGCGGCTGACACTCTGGCGGGCGATGTCCGGGAAAATCGATTCATAGCAGATGAGCAGGCCCAGCCGCATCGGCCCGAGCGCCAGCGGCTCGTTCGAGGTGCCGGCGGTGAAGTCGCCGACGCTCACCACCAGCGGTTCGAGAAAGGGCAGGTAGGGCCGCAGGGGCACGTACTCGCCGAACGGCACCAGGTGCTGCTTGGCGTGGCTGGCCGCGAGGCGGCCGTCCGGGCCGAGCAGGATGGCGCCGTTGTAATGACGCACCAGCTCGCCGCCGTCGGTCTGCGGGGTGAGGGTGAACAGCGGCGCGCCGGTGAGCAGCCAGGTGTTGGCCGCCGCGGTGAAGGCGGTCAGTCGGCCGGTGAGCTGGTCCTGCTGCGGGTAGAAGGGCAGGGCGGTCTCCGGCCAGACCACCAGTTCGACGTCCGTGTCGGCGATCGCCTTCTCGGACAGGCGCAGGTAGGTGTCGATGGTGGCGGTTTTGAAGGCGGGCGACCACTTGACCGCCTGGTCGACGTTGCCCTGGACCACCGCCACCTGGGCCTGCAGGGCCCGCGGCCCGTACTGGACCGCGATCCGGTAGCGCACCGTCGAATAGCCGAAGAGGAAGACCAGGGTGGCGCAGGCCAGGAGCAGCAGGCCGCGCTCCCGGCGCACGTTCCAGCGCACGTCGCGCCGCTGGCGGTCGATGATGCCGACCAGCAGGCTGTTGCAGAGCACCACCGCGAAGGTGACCAGGTGGTGGCCGCCCAGGTCCGCGCTCTGGATGAGCTGCGGCTGGGCGTAGAGGCCGTAACCGAGGTCCATCCAGGGAAAGCCGGTGAACAGCACCGAGCGCAGCCAGTCGAGCCCCACCCAGAGTACCGGCGCCAGCCAGACCAGGGCCGCCACCGGCCGTTCCCGGTGCCAGGAGCGGCCGGCGAGCAGGCTGAGCAGGGCGCAGAACACGGCCGGGTAAAGGGCCATGTAGGCGGCCAGCAGGAGCAGGCCGGGCAGGGACAGGAACAGGGGCAGGCCGCCGTAGCGGCCGAGCACGATGAGGATCCAGTAGAGCAGGGCGAGATGGGTGACGAGCCCGCAGACGAACCCGGCCAGGGCGCTGCGGCCGGGCCGGGCAGTGAGCGCCACCGACAGGAGCGGCACCAGGGCCACGAACAACAGCGGCCACCAGCCGATCCGGCCGGGCATGGCCAGGGCGAGCAGGCCCGCCGTGGCCAGGGCGGGCAGCAGCCAGGTGCCGCGCCGCTCAGACCTGGGGAACAGGGTCGTCACTGCGCACGATTCTGACGGTTTTGATGCGCCGCTGGTCGGCGCCGAGCACCTTGAACGCGAGCGGCCCCTCCTGGACGACCACGCCCGCCGGCGGCACCTTGCCCAGGCGGTGGATGATGAAGCCGCCCACCGACTCGTAGGGACCCTCGGGCAGGCTCAGGCGGAAGTGGGCCTCCACCTCTTCGATGTCGATCTTGGCATCGACCACCACGGTGCGCTCGTCGACCACGCGCAGTTCGCTCTCGGCATCGTCGTGCTCGTCGTCGATCTCGCCGACGATCTCCTCGATCACGTCCTCCAGCGTCACCAGGCCGCGCACCCCGCCGAACTCGTCGACCACGATGGCCAGGTGGATCTTCTTCAGCTGGAACTCGCGCAGCAGTTCGGTGATCGGCTTGGATTCGGGGATGAAGGTGACCGGGTTGAGGAATTCGCGCAGGTCGAGGTCGGTCTGCGGGCTGCAGGCGCAGATGCGCAGCAGGTCCTTGGCGTGGAGGATGCCGATGATGTGGTCCGGGGTGCCCTCGTAGATGGGGATGCGGGTGTAGCCTTCCTCGTTGATCAGGCGGATCAGGTCGGGAATCGAGGTGTCGGCGGCGGCGCAGACCATCTCCGCCGAGGGGGTCATGATCTCCGAGGCCTCGGTGGCGCGGAAATCGAAGATGGAGTTGATCAGCCGTTCCTCGTGCACGGTGATCAGCCCCTGCTCCTCGCCCTCCTCGAGCAGCTCCTGGATCTCGTGCTCCAGTTCCTCGGTGGTGTCGGGCGCGCCGCGGAAGCCGAGGGCGGATTTGAATTTGTCAAACAGCGATTTACCAGAGGGTTCTTCATCAGAGGGCGCCGGACTCGCCGGCGACGGCTCCACAGTTTCCATAAAAAGTGTGCTTCTCCTTCGGTGGGATGGAATGGTCGGGTGGCCTGAAAGTAGGGAAATTCCGGGCAAAGTCAAGAAAAATGTCGGTATCGCGGCCGCCGCGGGCGGGGAAACAGTTTTGCCGATGTTCCTCTTGACGCCTCAGTCCGGGTATGCTAAATGATGCGCTCGCAATGCGCACCGCCTTTTTTGAGGAGCCATTGCAGCCCGCATCGCCAAGATTTGGGCCGTTAGCTCAGCTGGTAGAGCAGTTGACTCTTAATCAATTGGTCTGGGGTTCGAATCCCTAACGGCCCACCA
>ERZ1645187.560-NODE-560-length-36669-cov-8.362402_pt1 | contig 36669 bp, 32 predicted proteins | sample MGYA00575352_ERZ1645187 | MGnify/ENA primary metagenome ERZ1645187 (study PRJEB40837, sample SAMN11349314) | freshwater sediment metagenome | isolation source: river sediment | host: Sediment | place: India: Wazaribad , New Delhi | collected 2017-02-21 ... | reverse complement strand
TGGCCAAGGATCTGGCCAAGATGTCCTCCAAGTCTGCCGTCAAGCTGCTGGCGCCCAAGGAAGACGGGGGCCTCTTTCGCTGGGTCGCCCTGCTCACGGGGTCGAAGAATGCCGTGAAGGGGCTGGGCTTCTTCTTCGGCGCGGCATTGCTTGCGCTGGCAGGGTTTCAGGCGGCAGTTTGGGGTATGGCAGGGGTGCTGGCTGTGATCCTGCTTGCCGTCGTCCTGTTCCTGCCCGCCGGCTTGCCAGGGCGGATGAAGTCGGACGAGGCTTGGGGCGGCTGGCGGTCAAAGGATCCGCGCGTGAACCGTCTGTCGCTCGCGCGGATGTTCCTGTTCGGGGCGCGCGACGTCTGGTTCGTCGTTGGCATCCCGGTCTATTCCCAGGCCGTCCTGTCCGACGGCACGGCCGAGGGACGGCGTGAGGCGTTCTTCCTCATCGGCAGTTTCCTTGCGCTCTGGATCATCGCTTATGGCGCGGTGCAAGCCTTCGCGCCCCGGCTCCTTGGAGGGAAGGGCCAGCCCGAGACGGAAACGACGCGCAAGGCCATCTTCTGGGCCGGGCTGCTGGTGCCGATCCCGTTCCTGCTGGCCGGGGCGGCATGGGTAGCCGATGGGCCTGCGCCCTGGCTCACAGTCACGCTGGTCGCGGGCCTGTTGCTGTTCGGCTTCGTCTTTGCGGTAAACTCGTCGGTCCATTCTTACCTGATCCTTGCCTTCGGATCGGCCGAGCGGATCACCCGCGATGTAGGGTTCTACTATATGGCCAACGCCGCAGGACGGCTGATCGGCACGCTTCTCTCGGGCCTCAGCTTTCAGATTGGCGGGCTGCCGCTGTGTCTGGCAACAGCCGGCACGATGGCGCTGGCCTCCTGGCTGGCCGCACGGCGCCTCAGGCTCGTCTGAGAATTAACAGCGCGATCGTCGCCAGGACCCCAATACCAGCCTTGAGCCAGATCGCTTGCAGCCCCCATCGTTTTTCAAAATGAAATAAGGGCGGCCTCGGGGCCGCCCTTTGCCGGTGTGTCAGGGCCTGTCAGCCGAACAGGAAGTCTTCGGCGTCGATCTGCGTTCTGGCCGTATGGGTGATCACAAGGCGATCATCGCCATATTGCACGATGGTGCGGGTTGCGGACCGTTCGGTGACCGTCAGATCGCTGAACTCCAGGCCCGTCGCCGTCAGGTCGATGTGATCAGCCTCGGTGAAACCATGGATCACGTCGCGCCCGTCGCCCTGGCGCATCACGAACACGTCTGCCCCCTGACCGCCGAACAGCACGTCATCCCCCGTGCCGCCGATCAGCGTGTCGTCGCCCTTGTTGGCGCGCAGCGCGTCATCGCCCGCCCCGCCGGCCAGCATGTTGTCGCGCGCAAAGGTCGTGATCCTGTCGTCCAGCAACGACCCGGTGACGTTGGCGCGGGCAAAGCTGCCGTTGACCTGCTTGCCAAGGTCGATCAGCGTTGTCGTGCCCGAAATCTCATAGGACACGGCCAACATCGGGCGGCCCGTGCCGCTGTGCCTGGCGTCGATGAACTGGATCACCTCGGGCGACACGTCGCCCAGTTCGGCGCATTCGATATAGGTGGCGAATTCGGCGCGGGCCGGATCGGTGATGTCATAGACCATGATGCCGCCATCACGCTCAAGCCCGACAAAGGCAAAGGTGCGCCCACCGATTTCGCCAACGGCAATCGCCTCGGGCTCGGGGCCCTTGTTGTCAGACCGGACGTCATCGACGATCGAGGTGTCGGCCTCCGAGGGGAAGCCATCGTTGTTGAAGGCATTCGGCACGCGGTATTGCGAGATCAGCCGTTCGAAATCGGCGCCCGATTCAAAGACCACCTCACCCGATGCGTTGAAGATGGTAAAACCACGGGCCCCGTAGGCGTGCAGCACGTCAATGTCGCCGTCCCCGTCCGTGTCGCCATCAATGATCGACACATTCAGCCGCTCAAGACCGGCAGTATTCACCGCCGCGTCAATCGAAAGGCCCGCAACTTCGCCGTCCAGAATGTCGCCCACGCGGGCAACATCGCCCCCCTCGTCGAAATCGCCGCGGTCGTCGCCTTCGTTCGCCGTCAGGAAATAGGTGCTTGCCCCGATTTCGACGGCAGCAATGGCGTCGGGCATGCGAATGCCGACCAGATCGTCAAAGGTACGGATGTCGATGATCCCGTCGTCATTTGCATCCAGCGCATTCGCATCAAGGCTGCGGTCGATGGTGCCCAGCGGCAGGATCTTGGTAAAGCTGCGGGTCGCCGGATCGAACACCGCCACGGCGTTGGCCTCCTGGATGGTCACCAGCAGGTGGCCCGTGGTCGGGTCGATGGCGATATATTCCGGCTCCCAGTCTTCCGAGGGCAGCCGGTCGGGGAAGGTGCGCACACCGGCGGCAATCAGGGCGTCGAGTTGATCGTCGAAGGCCTCAAACCCATAGGTCGCGCCGACAAAGCGGTCGCCCAGGATGTCGATCACCGCGATGCCACCGGCCGCCTGCGTCGTCAGATCCGCCGAATATTCGCCTTCGATGGCGGTATAGATCTGCGTCCCGTCCGCACTGAAGCGCACCATGTCGGGCAAAGTGCCCACATCCACCAGCGCCACCTGTTCCAGCGAATGGGCATCATAAACCGCGATGGCGCCAGGCTGTGCGGCGCCATCCACCGCAGCGCGATGCACGGCAACGGCAACAAGGCCATTCTTGACCGCAACCGAGGTCAGCCCGCCAAAACCGTCAATGCCGGCAACGTTGATCTGGGAAACCTTTTCACCCGTCATCCGGCTGAAGACGTCAATCCGGCCCTCGGCGCCGTTGGTCACATAGACGCGGGTCCCTTCGACCGACACAACCTCGGAACCGGCCTCACCGGAACCCGAGTCAAAGCGCATATACGCCTTGATGCCGTTTTCGGTCGCAAGCACGTTATAGCTGCCGTCTGCCATCAAATCCTCCTGAGAAAGCGATGGGGAGGCTCTAGGGCAACGATATGACAGGGAAGTGACAGAGCACCCACGCCCGGATCAAGGACCAGTCACCGAGCGGGCAGGGCGTTTCCGGATGATCGATGGCGCGCCGGCAAGGGGGCGCAGAGGCTGGACCTGCGCATCGCGCGGGTAACGGGGGGGCTTGATGCCCCCCGCAAGGGCATGTGCGCACGGTGCCGGCGTCCCAGCGGCCTAGATTGCCACACTCACCGTGCCTTGGGGGCGCGAGCAGCAGGCGAGGACCATGCCTGCCGCGATCTCTTCGTCCGAAATGCCGCCATTGTGGACCATGACGACCTCTCCGGCGGTTTTCTGGACCTTGCAGGTGCCGCAAAGGCCGAAGTTGCAGCTGGACGGAATGTTCAGGCCGGCGCGCTTTGCCACCGCAAGGATGGTTTCGGTGCCGTCGCAGGAAACCGATTTGCCCGAACCTTCAAAGACGATCTCTGCCGCGCCCGCGGGGGCCGTGGTTTCGACCGGAACCTCTTCAAGCGCAGGCGCGGCAAAGCTTTCCTCGTGGTAGCGCGCCATGTCATAGCCAAGCGAGGCCAGCATCTCGCGCACCGATCGCATGAAGGGTTCGGGGCCGCAGCAGAACACCTCTCGGTCCAGATAGTCGGGCGCCATGAGGCCCAGCATGATCTGGCTGAGGCGGCCACGGAAGCCGGACCAGACCTCGAACGGGTCCACCTCTTCGACGGTGAAGCGCAGTTGCAGCCCCGGCACGCGGCTGGCGAACTGTTCAAGGCGGCGCTTGAAGATGATGTCGGCCGGTTTGCGGGCGGCATGGACAAAGGCGATGTCTGGCATCTCGCCCGAATCCCAGGCCCACATCGTCATCGACATCATCGGCGTGATGCCCGATCCGGCCGAGATGAACAGGTATTTCTTCGCCGGATGGCGCAGGAAGGTGAACTGCCCCGCGGGCCCATGCGCCCTGATCCGCATGCCGGGCTTCAGGTGGTCCAGCATCCAGCGCGTGCCGATGGAGCCGGGCTGCGCCTTGACGGTGATCGAGATCGACAGCGGCCGCGAGGGCGAGGAAGAGATCGTATAGGTCCGCGACAGCGGCCCACCGGGAACCGGCAGGTCCAGCGTCAGGAACTGGCCCGGCTGATAGTCGAACCACGCGCCCGAGGGCGCGCGGAAGGCGATGGTCGCGGTATCCGCCGTTTCGGGGATGACCATGGCGACCTCCAGCTCCTCGCGGTCGTCCCAGGGGGCGGCGGTCCAGTTCTGGCGCGGCTTTCCCATCCGCCTTACTCCGCCGCCAGCGCCTGCCCCTGCGGGGCAAGGCTGCGGATCATGGTGCGGACATACCAGTCGACGAACTGGATCACGCCGCTTTCCTGTCTCACCGAATAGGGGCCGGGTTCATAGGCGGGCGAGTTGATGCCGAACTGGTTTTCCTCGACCACGCGGCGGTCTTCGTCATTCGTCGCCTCCCAAACCTCGGTCAGGCGGGTGATGTCATAGTCGCGCCCCTCGACCGCATCCTTGTGGACAAGCCATGTCGTCGTCACCTCGGTCTCTGTCGGGCTGATCGGCAGGACGCGGAAATTCAGGACGTGGTCCGAGAGGAAGTGGTTCCAGGTGTTCGGATAGTGGAAGAACAGAAGCGAGCCGGCGTTGGCAAAAGGCATGCCGGGGATGAGCGACGAGGCGGCCTTGCCGTCCATCGTATAGCTGACAGCCTCGCCCACAAAGGGAATGCGGACCAGACGCCACTGCTCATCTCCGCCGATGATATAGCGCGAAGGCAGCCCCGCCTCTTCGCAGCGGTTCACATGGGCGGCCCCGGCGGGCGAGGACAGGCTGTCATCGGCGCCGACCAGATCAGGGTTGTCGTCGAAGGTGCGGCAAAGCGACGGGTGCGACCCCGCGCAGTGATAGCATTCGCGGTTGTTTTCCAGCACCAGCTTCCAGTTGCCATTCTCGACGATGCGCGACTGGTGCGCGACCTTCAGCTCATCCATCCGGTGCGGGGCGCTATAACGGTCGGCAGCGGCCTTCACCTCGGCAAAGTCGGGGGCGGTGTCGGCAAGGCAGACAAAGACCATGCCGGCAGCCTGCGCGCAATGAACCGGCTTCAGGCCGTGTTTCGAGGCGTCGAAGTCCGGGCCCATGTCGCGCGCCCAGAGCAGGCGGCCATCGGTTTCATAGGTCCATTGGTGGTAGGGGCAGACCAGCTTGACCGTGTTGCCCGATGCCTTGGGGCAAAGCCGCTGGCCACGATGCCGGCAGACATTGTGGAAGGCGCGGATTTCCCCATCGGCCCCGCGCAGGATGACCACGGGGTATTTGCCCAGTTGCAGCGTGACATAGGCCCCGGCCTTCGCCAGCTCGGCGATGGAGGCGGCGAAGATCCATTCCCGGTGCCAGATCCGGTCCAGATCGGCCTCAAAGACGCCCGGGTCGGTGTAGAACGGCCGCGCCAGCGACATGCCGGACCGTTGGGCGGTGAGGAGGGGAAGAAGGTCGCTCTGGGCTGTCATTTTGGCTCTCCGCTGACGATGTGGCCCGCGCGGGGCCTTGGACGCGAAGTTGCCGAAGCGGCGCGGGTGCTTCAACGGCAGAAATGCTCGACAAAATCATTAGCTGTGCTAATGGATATATGTCAGATCAACCAAAAGCGACCGACCATGACCACGCTGCGGCGCAACCTGCCCACGCTGAACCTGCTGTCCACTTTCGAAAGCGCGGCGCGGCTTGGCAGTTTCACGCTGGCCGCGGCGGAGCTGGGGGTGACGCAGGCGGCGGTCAGCCAGCAAATCAAGGCGCTGGAACGGGAATTGAACAAGCCGCTGTTCGTGCGGGCGCATCGGCGGGTTGTGCTGACCCCGGCGGGAATCGCGCTGGCGCAGGCCGTCGGCGGCGCCTTTTCCCGCATGTCCGAGATGATCGACACGCTGCGCCAGCCCGAAGTGCCCGATACGGTGGCGATCGGGCTGACGCTGGCCTTCAATCAGTTCTGGCTTATGCCAAGACTGCCCGATTTCCGCGCACGTTTCCCGCATGTCCGCCTGCGTCTGGTCGCCGATGACACGCCGATGGACCTGCGGCAGGCGCAACTGGACGTGGCGATCCGCTATGGCAAGCCGCCGTTCGAGGATGCGGTCAGCCATGCCGAGCGCGCCGAATGCGCTTTTCCCGTTGCAAGCCCCGCCTTGCTGGCCCGACTGGGGGTCGCCCCGGGCGAGGTTGATCTGCTGCACATGCCGTTGATCGCGTCGGATATCGTGAACCCGGCCTGGATGCCATGGCGGCAATGGGCCAAGGCACTGCGCCTTGGGCCTGGGCTGGGACGGGCATCGGACCTGAGCCGCCTGCGCTTCAACCACTACTCCGACACGGTGCAGGCCGCGCTGAACGGCGAAGGGGTGACAATGGGCTGGGCCGTGCTGCTGGAGGATATCCTGCGGGAGGGGCGGCTTGTGCGTCTTGGCTCCGACAGCGTGGTGCCGCAAGAGCGGTATCATGTCGTCACCCCGCTGGGCCGCGAGCCGTCGCAGGCCACGCGCATCTTCCTTGACTGGATGGTGGGGCGGTTGAACGGCCCTGCGCCTGCCTGAAAGAGGTTCAAGAAACGGCAGTTTCTGGGTTCTTGCATTTCAAACGCCGTCCCTTGTCGATCTTGCCGTGGGACGGATAGGATCAGCGAAAGCGAAACCAATGGCTTGGAAAGCATCAGTTCTCTTGCAACGCCGGCAGGTGTATGGTGGTTGCGTGTTAGCTGTAAGTCCTGAAAGGAAGTGAACTTGGCTCCTGACCTTGAGAAAGCTCCAGACAGTTCGACACGGGCGAGTTTCGGGCACAATCTGCGTCAGGCGAACCGGCTTTGTCAGCGCTATCTCGGCACGCGGGTGGCGCGGCTTGGTTTGTCCGTGGGCCAATGGTATGCGCTGCGCGCGCTGTGGGAGCGGGATGGCCTGACGCAAATCGAACTGGCCGATGCCGCGGGCATCGCGGGGCCGGCCATGGTGACGGCCGTTCGCACCCTGCTGTCGCAGGGCCTTGTCAGCCGGCAACGCCCGCGTGAGGACAAGCGCAAATACATCATCACGCTGACCGACAAGGGCAGGGCGCTCAAGGCTGAGGGGCTGCGGGCTTCGATTGACTCGAACGCCCGCGCGCTGGAGGGGGTTTCCCCCGACGACGCGCGCATCGCGCTGGATGTCCTGCACCGGGTGCTTGAAAATCTGAACGGCGCGCTGGTGGATGATCCGGCTGTGTCAGAGGTCGATCTGCTGATCGGCCCCTAGGATCGTGCGGCTGCGGCCGATTTCGGTCACAAGCGAGAGCGACCGCAGCGCCGCGTCATGCATGGTCTGGTCTGCGGAATGGCAAAGATCGGCCAGCACCGTCACCGAAAACCCAAGGTCCGAGGCGTGCCGCGCGGTCGCCTCCACCGCGCTGTGGGTGGCCACGCCGCCGACAAGCAGCTTTCGAATCCCGCGCGAAATCAGGATGCCCTCAAGATCCGTTCCGACGAAGCCCGAGGTCCTGCGGTGGGTGATCACCGTTTCCCCCGGTTCGGGGCCCAGGCCCGGAACAAAGGCAACGCCCTCCGTGCCCTCGCGCATCGCGCCGCGGCGTTTGACGTCTGCGAAAATCGGGCAGTTGGTGATCAGATCGGAATAATCAGGCGCAAAGGCGATCCGGATCGAGATCACCGCAATCCCTTGCCGCCGGGCCGCGGCCATGGACCATGCCACGCCGGATATGAAGGCCTCGCGATCTGCGGCCTCGGCCGCGAAACCCTGGCGGATGGCTCCGGTGGGAAGGATGACATCCCGTTGGTAGTGGATGGCAAGAAACGCGGTATCGGTCATCTTTGCACCAGGCTTGCGGAAGCGGGTCGATTTAATTAATTAAATAACTATTTATCTGCGCTTGCAACCCGACCGGAGCACGACATGACCGACATCCATCCGGCCCCGACCGTCAAACCCGAAAACGCGTTTCTTCTGGCCGATGGGGTCCATGTAATCCCGGATCAGGGCGTGCCTCTGGTGCCGAACATCGGGCTGATCGAGGGCAGGGAGGCGGTTCTGGTCGTTGACTGCGGCATGGGGCCTGCGAATGGCGCAACGGTCTTTGACTGGGCCCAAGGTCTTGCGCGGGGGCGGCGCATCCTTCTGGCGCTCAGCCATTTTCATCCCGAACATGCGTTCGGCGCACAGGCCTTTGCCGGGCGTGCCGAGATCATCGTCAACACCCTTCAGGCCGAGGAAGCCCATGACAAGGCGGCAGCCTATCTGGAGATGTTCAAAGGCTTTGGCCCAGAGGTTGCCGCCGCTTTGGAACGAACGGTCCTGACCGCGCCGACGCAAACCTATTCGAACCGGCTGGAGATTGACCTTGGCGGGCGCGTCGTGACGCTGCAAGAGGTCGGCCCCGCCCATACCCGCGGCGACCAGATCATCTGGCTGGAGAACGAACGGATCCTGTTCGCGGGCGATCTTGCCGAAGAGGGCATGTTCCCGATCTTTCCGTGGTTTCCCGGGCAGGACACCGATCTTGACGGCCAACGCTGGCAAGAGGTGCTAACCGCGCTGGAGGCGCGGGGCAGGATGACCCTCGTGCCCGGCCATGGCCGCATTTCGGATCAGGGGCTGCTTGCCGTGCTGGCAGGCTACATGCAGGACATGCAGGGTCTTTGTGCCGATCCGGCCACCGAACTGGACATTCCGGCAATCGAAAGGCATTTCACCGGAAGGCACCCCGACTGGCAGGGCAAGGAATGGATCGGCTTTGCCGCGCGCCATTACAAGGATGTGGCCCGGTCAAGACCTTGATCCGGGCCAGCTGTCATCTCATTCCGCCAAATAGCCGCCGTCCACCGGCAGAAGAATGCCGGTCACATAGTCCGACGCCGCCGACGCGAGGAAAGCGGCCGGGCCGGTCATCGCCTCGGGCGTGACGAATTTGCGCATCGGCATCCGTGAAAACAGCGCCTGTTCGGCCTCGGGCGTCAGCACGCCTTGCGCCATGTTGGTGGCAAAGCCGCCCGGCGCGATGGCATTCACCGTGACACCCGAAGTGGCCAGTTCCAGTGCCAGCTGCCGCGTCAGGTTGACGATCGCCCCCTTGGACGAGGCATAGGCCGAGAACGGCGCACAGGACGTGCCTCGCACCCCCCATGTCGAGGCGGTGATGACAATCTTGCCCGCGCCTTGCGCCTTCATCCGCCGTGCCGCGCCGCGAACCGTCAGGAAGGTGCCGTCCAGGTTGACGCGGTGCACCCGCTGCCATTCCGCGAAATCAAGATCGTCGATCGCCTTGGGCTTGCCCGCGATCCCGGCATTCGCGAAGACAACGTCGATCCGGCCTTCAGCCGCCTGCACGCCGTCAAGCGCCGCCTCGATGGCGGCCTCGTCCGCCACATCGACCACCTGCGTTGCGATGCCGTCCGCGGCGGTGTCTTTCAGCCCCTCGGCATTGATGTCAAAGCCGTGGACGCGGGCGCCCATCGCGGACAGACCGCGCGCGATCCCCTGACCGATGCCGCTGCCAGCCCCGGTGACGATGATGACCTTACCTGCAAGATTAAAGCAGCCCGACATCTCTTACTGCTCCGCTGCGAATGTGCGTTTCATTTCCTGCGCCGCCTCATCGCGCAAACCATCAAGTTGCGGCTGAAGGATCACGTTCTCCTGCTCGCGCGCGTCATTGCGCGACGAGATGGAAATCGCCGGCTCGGTATCGGAAAGGTTGAAGGCGACATGCGGCACGAAAGCCGGGATATAGCAAAAGCACCCCGGACGGATCACATCGCAGAATTCCAGGTTCTGACCGTGAAACAGCGCGACGTTGCCGCTGACCGCATAGATCGCTGTTTCGAAATTGCGGTGATAATGCGCCTTCGACTTGCCGCCCGGCCCAAAGGCCGTGACGTTCATGGAAATGCCCTGCGCCCCGGCGCTGTCCTGCGAGATGCCAAAGAATTGCGGCAGTCCCTGACGGGCTTGGTCAGTTTTCTTGGGTTGCAGCAGCACAACCTGTGAGGCGGATTCAGTCATGGGCGTCACTCGTTGGTTTGGATTGGTGTTGCGGAAGCCGCTTTCGGAGCATTCCAGATGTAAAGCTCGACCGATCCCCAAAGACCGGCAGAGGAATAGGGATCACCGGCGATCAGCTGGCGCGCCTGCGCCTCGCTTTCGGCCTGAATGATCCAGGCGGCACCGACAAAAGGACTATCCGGTGCCAGTCGCAGCCCGCCGAAATCGGTGATCCGGTCGGCATTGTCGCGCAGCCAGTCGAAGTGACCCTTGGTCACCTCGGCCGGTTGCGCCGCGGGCTGGATCTCGCCTTTGAAGATGGCAAGGAACCGGGTCATTTTCCGGCAGCACGCGTCGTGATGCGGTCAAAGGTGATCTGCACGGCGGCCAGGGCATCGGGATACATCTCGATGCGCGACACGTCGGTGATCTCGCCGATCCGGGCATGGATGGTCTCGGCCGTGATCTCTTTCGGGTCGTCCAGATCGATGCCCAGGGTTTCAACCGTGCGGGCAATGGCAAAGTGACCACCGCCGGCGATCAGCACCTCGCCATTCATCTGGCAAGCGCGGCTGGACAGGAAGGTGACCCCCGCGGCCACGTGATCGGGCGCCAGATCGCGGGCCAGTTCCTTGGGGAAAAGATCCTGCGAAATCCGGGTCACGGCAAAGGGCGAGATGCAGTTGACCAAAATCCCATGCGCCTTGCTGTCCAGCTTCATGCCGTGCATCAGGCCCAGAACGCCGTTCTTGGCGGCGCCATAAGCCACCGCATCGACCTGGCCGTAAAAGCCAACCTGACTGGTGGTCAGCACGATCCGGCCATAGGCCTGCTTGACCATCTGCGGCCAGACGGCGCGGCACATGTTGAAGCTGCCGCCAAGATGGATGTCGACAAGGCTGTCGTAATCCTCGCGCCGGGTTTCGTGAAAGTGCAGGAAACGCTGGTTGCCCGCGTTGCAGATCAGAATGTCGATCCGGCCCAACTCCTTGGCGATCCGTTCGGCCAAGGCCAGCGTTTCAGCCTCGCTTGCGACGTCCGACCCATCGGCCAGCGCCTTGCCGCCTGCCGCCGTGATCTCGTCGACAACCGTCTGTGCGACTGACGCATCGCGGCCTTCGCCTGCGATGTTCCGCGCGCCCATGTCATTCACGACCACCGTTGCGCCACGCCGCGCCAGGTCCAGCGCATAGGCCCGGCCCAAGCCACGGCCCGCCCCGGTGACAATGGCGACCTGTCCCTCGAATTCAAGCATTGGTGTCCTCCCGTTTGGTTTTGCGTCCCGACTGCCGCCAGATCGCGTCAAGCTCGCGTCCTCCGGTTATTCCCAGCGGACGGAAGATAAGAATAAGCAGCATGCCCCCGGCCACGATCAGATCGCCCAACCCGGCAGGCGCGGCCAGATGCGCGCCAAAGGGCAGGTCAATGCCAGCTTCGACCTTGCGCAGGACTTCGGTCAGGAAGGACACGGCCAGCGTGCCCACCACGGCGCCCGAAATCGACCGCATGCCCCCCAGAACCAGCATGGCGACCAGCAGGAACGCCGTATCGAAGTAAAAGGTTTCAACCCGCAAGGTGCCCTGGAAATGCCCCATCAAGGCCCCGCTCAGGGCCCCAAGACCAGACCCCAGCACAAAGGCCAGCAACCGCAGGCGATTGACGGGCGTGCCTGCCGCGCGGGCCGCAACCTCGTCTTCGCGGCTGGCCTGCAAGGGCAGGCAAATCCGGCTTTGCGCGAAAAGATGGGCGATGATGACCGCCACCATGGCAAACCCGGCCGCGACCGGCAGGCTGACAAAGGTCGGCACACCGGTCAGCGAGGTCTGTCCGCCGGTCACGCTGGTCCAGTTTCCAAGCACGACATTGCCGATCAGCATCACCGAAAAGGTGGCGATGCCCGCGGCGATGCCGGTCAGCCGCATCAAGGGCCAGCCGATCACAACCGCAATCCCCATGCCCAGGGCCAAAGCCAGAAACGGGCCAAGATAGGTGGGCATCTGCATCCCGGCCAGCCAGACCGGCAGATCCGGCAGGAACAGCGCCTTCACATCGACAGGCATCGTCGTCAGCGCCGAGGCATAGGCCCCGACCCCCATGAAGGCTGCGGTCGAAAAGTTCAGCACGCCGCTGTTGCCCATGAACACCTGCAGACCGATCACCGCGATCATCCAGATCAGGCACATGATCACCCGGCGCTGGGTCAGCGGGTCGGCCAGAAAGGCCAGGACCGACACCGCAACGATCAGCGCACAGAGGAGCAGCGGCAGCCGGGCCCGCGCCATCCAGCCATCAGGCATGCCGATGCTGCCGGATTTTGCATCCATTGAACGGGAAACAAGGGCCATCAGATACGCTCCTTCAATCCGCGCGCGGGAAGCAGGCCGTTGGGCTTGGCCAGCAGGATCAGAATGACGGTCAGATAGAGAAACGCGTCCCGGAACGGGCTGAGCGAGGCCGGCAAAAGCACCTGCAGCAGCGACGCCGTCACCCCCACGACGAACCCGCCCAGAACCGCGCCCGGCAGGCTGCCCAGCCCGCCAATAACGGTGGCCACAAAGGCCGTGACCGCCAGTTGAACGCCCAGCCGCGGATGCACGAACCCGGTCTGCGCGATGAAAAGCACGGCCACGGTAACCGCCAGCACGGCCGACAGAACGAAGGCCAGGATCACAACCGTCGTCGCCCGCACGCCCAGCAGGCGTGACATCGTGAAATCCTCGGCCGCGGCGCGCATCTGCATTCCCAAAGAGCTGCGCCCCAGAAACAGCGTCAGCAGCGCCAGAAGAAGGCCGCAGATGCCGACCGTGACCAGCTTGAGAAGGCTGACATCAGACCCGAAAAGCGAAATCGGCGTGTTCAGGAACGGCAGCGGATCAAGGGGCTTCACCCGGGAATCCCACAGGAACACCATGAGTTTCTGCAGAAACATCGACACGGTGAAAGAGGCGATCAGCAAGGTCGCCGGATCGGCATGGCGCAAGGGGTGAAAGGCAAGCCTTTCGGTCAGGACCGCGACCGCGACAGAGACCAGAAGGGCGAACCCGATGGCGATCAGGACGGGCTGGCCTGACAGGGTGAACATGGCATAGCCCGCGCAGGTGATCAGCTCGCCATGGGCAAAGTTCGCCAGCCGCATGACCGAAAAGATCAGCCCCACGCCCAGGGCCGTGAGGGCGTAAAGCCCGCCAAGGCTAAGCGCGTCAACGATTGTCTGAAGCATCGCTCGCCTCGCTTTCCATCATGCCGAAATAGGCGGCCTCGAACTGCGGATGCGCCTTCATCTGCGCGGTTGGCCCCGACAGCCTGACCTTGCCCCCATTCAGGACAAAGATCCTGTCCGCCGCCCCGAAGGCCCGTTCCGCGCTTTGTTCAACGACAAGAATCGTCATGCCATCCTGGCGCAGCGCCTTCATCATCTCATAGATCTGATCGGTGATCCGGGGCGCGAGCCCCAAGGAAGGTTCGTCCACCATCAGAAGCGACGGGCGCGACAGCATCGCGCGCGAGATGACCAGCATCTGCTGTTCGCCCCCCGAAAGCCGCCCGGCCGCCTCGTTCTGGCGCTGGCCAAGGATCGGGAACCGCTCCATCACCTGGGCGATGTCCTTGGCGACCTCGGCCCGGTCGCGGCGGATCGTGGCACCCAGCATCAGGTTCTCGCGGACGGTCATGCTGCCCAGCACCCGGCGGCCTTCGGGCACCATGGCGATGCCCCGGCGCACGGTTGATTCCAGAGACTGGTTCAGGATCGACTTGCCCCGGAACAAGACCTCGCCAGAGGCGGGCCGCAGAACCCCGGTGACGGCATTCAGCGTGCTGGATTTGCCGGCGCCATTCGGGCCGACCAGGGCGACAATCTCGCCCACGCCCACCGACAGGCTGACCCCGTCCAGCGCCCGGATCCGGCCATAGCTTGCCCGGACATCCGTTATTTCAAGAAGGGTCTGCATCACGACACCCCAAGATAGGCACTGCGGAATTCAGGATGCGCAAAGACTTCGGCCGGGGTGCCCTCGGTCACGGTACGGCCCGAGGCCATGACGTGCAGGCGCGTGCAGACCTCGGCCACCATGCGCATGTTGTGTTCGATCAACAGGGTGCCGCAGCCGAAGTCGCGGCCGATCGCCCGGATCAGATCGGCCAGATCCCGCGCCTCGGCCACGTTCATCCCCGCCGCCGGTTCATCCAGCAAAAGATAGCGGGGCGACTGCGCCAGCGCGCGGGCAATGCCGACGCGCCGTTCGTCGCCATAGTTCAAACCGTCGCAGGTGCGCCCCGCCTTGTCGGCGATCTTCATGTAATCCAGAATCTCAAGGGCGCGGCGACGCGCGGCCGAACGGCCTTGCCCCGCATTGACCAAGGCGGTCTCGACGTTTTCAGCAACCGTCATGGACCGGAACAGGCGCACGGCCTGAAAGGTGCGGACGATGCCGTTGCGCGCAATCCGGTACGGCCGAAGCTTGCCGAATTGCTCGTTGTCCAGGTCGACCACCCCATCCGAGGGGGCCAGAAAGCCGCTGAGAACATTCACAAGCGTGGTCTTTCCGGCGCCATTCGGCCCGATGAGGCCCAGGATTTCGCCGCGGTCCAGGCTCAGCGATACCTTGCTGATTGCCTGAACCGCTCCGAAACGCACCGTCACGTCGCGTGCGGATAGCGCCATCTCAACCCACCTGCCTTTTCAGTTCGCCGCAGGGGCGGAGAACCGGCCCTCAAAGCTGACGACACCCTTTTCAACCTTCATGATCGCCATCGGACGGTCCATCGCGATGCGGTCCGTCGCGGTGAAGGTCGTCGGGCCAACCACCAGCGGTTCGTCGTTGAAGGCCTCAAGCGCCGCCACCACATCCAGCGGCTCGACCGAGCCGGCCTTGTTGGCCGCGCGTGCCCAGGCTTCGACCATGGAATAGCCGCGCAGGGCATAGGAGACGTCCGAACGCTTGCCATAGGCGGCTTCATACCGCGCGAAGAAGTCGTTCACGGCCGGCTCGCTGTCGTCGCCCACATAGGAGCCAAAGTTCAGCGCATAGAAGTTGGACAGGTCCGGCACGGTGCCCAGCCAATAGTCGCCATCCATCGACTCGCCGCTGACGATCGGCGCGTCGATGCCCGCCGCCCGCATCTGGCGGATCGCACTCGGGCCGCCCGGCGCATAGGTGCAGATCACCACCATGTCGGGCGCGGTGGGAAGGGCCTTGATCCGGCCGATCTGCGAGTCGATGGTCGCGTCGCCGTTCAGGAAGGTATCCTCGCCAAGAACCGCACCTTCGCCCACGACCTTGCGGAAGCTGTCGGCGAAAGACCCGCACAGCGTCTTGGTGTAGGAAATCGTATTGTCCAAAAGGACATAGGCCGTTTTCCAGCCCTTGGTGCCAGAGGCCCAGTCAGCCAGAAGCGCGCCTTGCGTGACCGAGTCATTCGAGATCGAGAAGGCCATGTTGCCGATCCCGAGCGTGCCGAACTTCCTGTCCGATGCGCCCGAGAACATCAGAACGCCGGCCTCTTGCCCGACCAGCGTCGCCGGGGCGGAAAAGTCAAAGTCCGAAGGCACGATCATCGCCTTGGCGCCTGCGGCGATCACCTCGGTCGCCCCATCGGCCCCGAGCGCCGGGTCAGACTTGTTGTCAAAGGTGATCGTCTCGATCTGCTTTCCAAGAATCCCGCCATTGGCGTTGATCTCGTTCACGGCCAGCATGGCGCCGTTGATCGTGGCCGCATCGATCGGCTGGAACCAGCCCGAATACGACATGACCATGCCAAGCTTGACGGTTTCGTCCTCGGCAAAGGCTGCGCTCATCGGCAGGGCAAGCGCCATCGCGCCCCCCAAAACATGGGATGCTTTCATGATTTCCTCTCTGTTGATGGTCTGTCAGTGAGCCAGACAGGTTGCGTTTCCCGCTATTGCTATTATTCGTTACATCATTAACGATATGTGTCAAGCGAGTCGAAAGGCTTGTTTTCAGGAGGTCGAAAAAATGGATGCCGGGGTCAGAAGGGCCACCATTTTCTTGTTTGTTTCCAATGGGAAAACCGCCGCTATCCGGCTCTTTGACGCCGGTGAGCGCCGGTCGGGAGCGGGCAAGTGACATCTGGGCCAACCCCGTCTCAGGCGCCGCTGGATGCGGCGGCATCGCCCTCTCTCAGCTTTGGTCACAACCTGCGCATGGCCAACCGGCTGACGCAAAAGCTGTTGGCGGCACGGGTGGCGCACCTGAACCTGACCATCGCGCAATGGTATTCCCTGCGCGCCCTGTGGGAGGAGGACGGCATCACGCAGTCAGATCTGGCCGAGCGCGCCTCGATCGCCGGGCCGGCGCTGGTGGCCGCGGTCACCGGGCTTGTCGAACGCGGTTTCGTGACCCGGCGCGCCCATGAAGGCGACCGCCGCAAGATGCTGCTGGATCTGACCGCAGAAGGCCAGGCCCTGAAGGCCGAGGGGCTGCGCGCGTCCCTGGAAGTCAATGGCGAGGCCCTGCGGGGGATAGACCCGGCCAAGGTTCAGACCGCGCTGAAAGTGCTGCGCGCGGCGCAATCAAACTGCTCGGACGTGCATGGCCCGTCCGATAACGACTGAAATGCTGTCGGCGGCAAGGCAAAAGACCGGCCGGCAGCCCTTTTGACGGGAGGGTCAGATGAAGATCATTATCGCAGGCGCAGGAATTGGCGGCCTGACCGCGGCCTTGTCGCTGACGGCGGCCGGGATCGACGTGGTCGTGTGCGAACGCAGCGCCGAAATCCTGCCGCTGGGCGTGGGGCTGACGTTGCTGCCCCATGCCATAGCCGTGGTCGAGCGCCTTGGTCTGGTGGACGAGATCGCCAAGGTCGCCACGGAAATCGAACACATGCATTTCCGCACCCGTTGGGGCGAGACGGTGTGGGATGAACCGCGGGGCACGGCGGCGGGCCACAAGGTTCCGCAGTTCACGATCCACCGCGCGGCCTTGCACAAGGTGCTGCTGGACGCCATGCAGGCGCGCGCGCCGGGCAGCCTGCGGCTGGGCGCGAAATTCACCTCGTTCCGCGAGACCCGTGACGGCGTGACCGCCACCTTCGAAAACGTCGACGGCACCACCTTCGAGGTGGAGGGGCATGGCCTGATCGGTGCCGACGGCCTTCGGTCCGAACTGCGCCGGCGCCTTTTCCCCGAAGAGGGCGCGCCCGTCTGGAGCGGACGCATGCTGTGGCGGGGTTCGGTTGACTGGCCAAGTTTCATGGACGGCACGGCGGTGGCGATCTCGGGCGGCACGGATGCCAAGCTGATCGTCTATCCGATCGGGCCGGGCACGGCACCGGGACGCCAGTTGATGAACTGGGCCCTGATCTGGCGCACCGGCAACCCGGGCGATGACATTCCGGCCTCGGAAGTCTGGAATGGCGAGGCGCAGTTCGAAGAAATTGCTCCGCTCTTGTCGCAGTTCAGCTTCCCCGAAGTCGACGTGGCGGCGCTGATGGCCGAAACGCCCGTGTTCTGGCGCTTCCCGATGTGTGACCGCGACCCCCTGCCCAGATGGGGACGGGGCAACGTGACCTTGCTGGGCGACGCCGCGCATCCGATGTTCCCCTTCGGCGCGAATGGCGCGGCGCAGGCGATGATCGACGGGGCCGCCGTGGCCGATGCGCTGGTGGCCGAGCCATCCGTCGCCCAGGGCTTCGCCGCCTATGAAAAGATGCGCCGTCCCACAGCCAACAAGGTTGTCGAATTGAACCGCCTTGGCGGGCCCGAGCGGATCATTGATGTCGCCGAATCCCTTGCGCAAAAAGGCCCGCTTGCCGAGGTATTCCCTCTGGAACAGCGGCGTGAAATTCTTGCCGACTATGCCAAGGTCGCAGGTTTTGCGCGCAAATAGGGGGTAAGGGTCGGCTGTTGATCTTCACCATGACGGGAGGGGTGGAGATCAACAAGGCCCGGGCAAACCTGCACCCTGTGATGTCCCGGATCTTCTGCAAATGCCAAGCGCATCATGGCATCAGCTTTTGCAGAAGGTCTGGAATTCTCTGTTTTACCTTGAAGAACCCGGCGGTGGCATGGGGCCAGATCACCTGATCCCATGCACGCTGCCATTCGCACAGGGTGATGCCCTTGGCGGCAAGGGCAGGCTCTGCCGCGCGCAGCCAATCGCGCAACGGGCCTTCGGGAACATAAGGCGTCACGATCTGCACCGCCCCGGCCCGCTGTGCCCATGTCGCAAGATCGCCGGCCACGCCGGCCCGCAGGGATGTGGTCTCAAACCCCGAACGGGCTGCCGCATCTGCCAGGGCTTGCGCCTCGAACCGCGTGACCGCTTCGGCCACAGCGCCCGGCGACCGCAGGTGACTGGCCTGCAGCGTGGCGGTTGCCCGGATCTCATGCCGGGACAAGGGAAAATCCTCAACCCGGCAATCCTCTTCGGTGATGAGCAGCGCGGTCGGACGGCCCGGCTGGGGGGCCGCGATGGCCCGCAGGGGCAAGAGCGGCGGCAGGCCCTGGGGTTCCAGATGCTCCAGCCCCTGCACGTCTTGGGCAAGGTCGCTGTCGCGCGGGGCAAAGCGATGGGCGGTGAAGGTGGAAATGTTCCCCGCCTCCGCCTTGTAGGGTTTGCCGCGGGTATGCAGGCCAGCCACCCAGCGCCAGCCAAGGGTGTTCGATGCCGGATCGCCATCCAGAAGATGCCGGTAAAAGAAATCTGCCCCCAGCCGCCACGGCAGCCCCAGCGTGAAAATCCAGATCGATGCGAACCACATCCGCGCGTGGTTGTGCAGATAGCCGGTTTCCACCAGTTCGTTGGCCCAGGCATCAAAATACGCCAGCCCGGTGCTGCCCGCCTCGGCCGCCGCGACCGCGCGACGCAGCCGCCGATCGGCGTCGAGGGCGGCAAGATCGGCCTCCAGCCCGTCGCGGTAGCTGGCCCAGATCTGCGGGCGCTGTTCCAGCCAGCCTTTGAAATAGCCGCGCCAGATGACCTCTTGCACGAACTTTTCGGCCTCTTGTGGGCCGTGGGCCGCAAGGGCCGCCGCGACCACGTCAGATTCCAGCACCAGCCGGCGCCGGATATAGGGCGACAGACCCGATACCGCCGTATGGCCGCCCGGCCCGTGATCGGTGTTGCGCCCGTTGGCATAGCGCCGCCCCATGCGGGGGACAAAGTTGGTCAGCTGTCTTTCACCCTCGGCACGGGTCGCAATCATTTCGGGCATGGCGTCTCATTCTTCGTGATGGCGGTCAGATGGCGCGAAAGCGCAGAGTTTGGGGTTTTCATCGCGGTATGGCTCGACCATCGGGCGCAGGGCGATCCGGGCGCGCAGCTTGGCCGCCATCAGATACATTCCGCCGATCTTGCGATGCAGGAACAGGGTCGCGGCGGGCGGCACATGCGTCAGGTCACGCTCGGCCCCGATCGCAAGGCCCATGGTCCGCAAACGCTGCAACAGATCGCTCTGGCCGAAATCAAACGGGGTGTCCTGTCGCAACGGGCCCATGGCGGTGTGGAACATGGACTGGATCAGGGTCTGATGCTGCGGCGCGGTGTCGAGGGCAAAGTAGCCGATCCGCAGCATGGCCGCGCGCGTGGCCTCGGCCCCACCGTCCAGAGCTGCATCCAGCAGGGCGCGAAAATCCGCTGCAAGGTTGGGGGCGACCTGTTGCACCGCCCCAAAGTCCAGCAAGACGATGCGCCCGGTGGCGGGCTGATAGCGGTAGTTGGCAAGATTGGGGTCGGTTTGCATGGCCCCGAACACGAACAGCTCTCGCAGCACCAGATCAATCAGCGCCGCAGCCACCCGGTTGCGCAGCTCTTGGGGCGCGTCGACCAAGGTGTCCAGCGGCACGCTGTCCACATAGCCCATCGCAAGAACCTGCGGCGTGCACAAGTCTGCCTGCAGGGACGGCACCAGAAACCTGTCCGAGCCCGCAACAAGCGCCCCGAAATGCGACAGATTCTGCGCCTCGGCCATATAATCGGCCTCGGCATGAAGCTGGCGCTTGGCCTCAGTCAGCAGCGGTGCCAGATCCATCCCGCGCGGCAAGATCCCCGGCAGTCGCAACAGGGTGGCGATATTTTCCACATCGCTGTCAATGCTGGCGCGCACGCCGGGATACTGCACCTTGATCGCCAGGGCGCGGCCATCGGGCAGGGTGGCGCGATGCACCTGCCCGATGGAAGCCGCCGCGAAGGGGCGCGGCTCAAACCGGGCAAAGCGGCTGTGCCAGCCCGGACCCCATTCGGCATTCAGCACGGTTTGCAGCTGCTTGGGGGGCATGTGGCGGGCATCCTCCCGCATCCGGGCAAGGATTGCCGTTACCTCTTCGGGCAGGACAACCCCGGTATCCATCGACAGCATCTGACCCAGCTTCAGCGCCGCCCCGCGCAGATGCGATAGCCCCGTTGTCAGCCGCAGCGTGTTCGAAGGCGTCAGCAAAAGCTGGCCCATATCCGGCCGCTTGCCCTGCGCCAGCGCGCGCAGGCCCCCCGCCGCCACGCCCCCTGCAATGCCAGAGGCGATGCCGCCAAAGCGCAGCAACCGCGAAACGCGGCCGGCTGGCACAGCGGCTGCCTTGTCCTGTCTGTCTTGTGGCAAAGCCTTCTCCGCAACCGTCCTTGCGGAAGATGGGGCGAAGTTTCGATGCGTCGAGTGGCCCGGACGGGATTTGTCGCGATCGCCATCCGGCAGCGCCTTGGCCCTCGTGCCGGTCCGGAGGACAGGGCACCGAGCTGGCAGGGCGATGTTTCCGTTTGATGGCAAGAGTGGCGCGTCAAGCTGAAGGCAGACAAAGCTGACCGGCGCGGGGGTGGGCCCCGCGCCGGTTATTCAATGGGCGGCCATCAGGCCGTCTGCAAGGTTTCCGCCGTTACAGAAGGAAGTCGGCTGCCGTCACCGTCGCAACGCCGGCAAGCCGGATGGAAAAGTCGGCTGCCGCATCGCCGGTGAAATCGCCCTTCACCAGCACATCTTCGCCTGCGGTTTCCACCCAAAGACCATTTGCAAGCGGCTGATCGTCGCCGAACACGAAGGACTGGAGGTCCGCCTGGCTGCGATCAGCATCCGCCGAGGAGAAGTTCAGCACGTCGACGCCCGAGACGAAGTCGGTCACGACATCGCTGCCTTGCCAGAGGGCCTTGCGGAACACGAAGGTGTCCGCGCCGGCACCACCCGTCAACGTATCGGCACCGGCACGACCGTTCAGCGTATTGGCCTTGTCGTCACCGATCAGCACGTCGTCATGGGCGCTGCCCGCCACGCGTTCGATCCCGACCACAAGGTCAATCCCGATCCCGGCCGCGTCGCCTTCGCCAATCGCCTGCGCACGGCCCGCCGCCAGGTCGACCATGACACCCGCCTTGGCCGTGTAGTAGCGCAGCAGATCATTCCCGAGGCCGCCGACAAACCGATCATTGCCGGCATCGCCGCCTCCATTGAACACGTCATCGCCCTGACGGCCATAAAGCATGTCTGCGCCACGGCCACCGGTCATGACATCGGCGTTGAGGCCGCCGCTGATGAAATCCTCACCGGCCCCGCCGTGAAGGCTGTCACGGCCCGCGCCGCCGAAGAGGTGGTCATCACCGCCCCGCCCGGCCAGCGCATCCGCGCCCTGCAGACCAAGCATCTTTTCCGCCGCGACCGTGCCCGGCATCACATCTGCGCCCTCGGTGCCCGTCAGTGTCACCATCTCCTCCTCGATCAACGAGGTGACGGTCACATTGTCATAGCGGGTGTCCGGCGCGCCCCAGTTGTAAAGCGCCACGCTGCCCTGATCATGGTCGCTGACGGTGACCGGATCGAACAGGCGCATCCCGTCCAGCCAGACGGTGATGGTGCCGCCCTTGACATCCAGCCGAAGGTGGTTGGCCCCGGTGGTGTCATAGCTGGGCACGCCCTGCCAGTAGATCTGGTCGATCCCGTCGACAACCGCCACCAGCTGCGAGGTGCCGCCTTCGCGGTCAAGCTCCAGCTTGTAGTAGTTCTGATCGTCGACATAGCGGAACAACAGCCCCACCGCCCCGCCCGAAGGCGCGGTAAAGTCCATCTCCACGCTATAGTCGGTCCAGTCCTGCGCCGCCTCGTCGTTCAAGAGGGCATAGGTGCCCTTGCGCAGAACGTGATAGCCATCGCCAAGCGGGCTCCAGTCCAGACCCCAATAGGCGTCTGGCGCGGTGTCGCCCCGGCCCATCAGCTGCCGCGAATAGCGGTCTTCCGATTGCACCAGCTGGCCATCCTGAACCGACCAGTCCGCGGCCTGCCCCAACTCGCCCTCGTCCACCATGGTCCAGCGGTCGGCACCGGCGCCGAAGTCTTCGCTCAGCAGAACCTCACCTTCAGGGGTCACCTCTTCGCGGGCCTCGATGGTGTTGCCCGACCGCACCGACACATCGTCGATCCGCGCCAGGGGCGAGGTGCCCTCGTGGAAGAAGCCCACGGTGCCGCCTGCCAGCGGGTCGCTGTCGGTCACGGCGCCGCCGAACAGCACCTTGCCGTCGATTGCCGCCATCAGCGTGCCGCCGTTCACCGAAAGCTCGACCCGCGCCACCTGATCATAGGGGGGCACGTCGCGCGTCTCGGCCAGAACCGTGGTTTCACCGCCCGCGATCTTGACCAGCCGGATGGCATGGTTGCCCACCGCCATTTCCAGGCGGTACATGTCGCCTTCGCCATTGGCCGCCGCGACAAGGCCCATCGGGGCCGCCCCTTCGTTCTCGATGCTGGCCGAGACGGTATAGTCCGACCACTCGGCCGCGGCCTCATCGGCCCACAGCACCAGACCCGAGCTGCCCGGCAGGCTGCGCAGATAGCCCGCCTCGGTGCCGGTGCCCGAATGCACCGCCCCCGAAACCTGCCAGCCGCCGCTTTGCGCCGCCCAGCCGTCCATCGTGCCGTCGTTGAAATTGTCGAACATCAGCGTCTGGCCGTCGACCCCGACCACCAGCATGCTGTCACGGCTGATGTGGCCCTCGCTGTCGGTCAGCTCCAGCGTATAGCGTTCGACACCGCCCGAAACGGCAACCTCGGCGACAAGACCCGTCGCCACCACCTCGCCGGCCGAATTCAGCCAGCGCGCCCGTGCGATCTGGGCGGCGGGATCGACCGATGCCGTGCCATCCAGCACGATATGGTCGGTCGTGGCCAGATCCACCTTCACATCCTGCCCCGCCACTGCGCGGGACTGGCTGTCCACCGTGCCCAGGTTGATGTCGTCAAAGGTCTCCTGATGTTCGCGGTAAAGGCCGGTCAGCGACAGCGCATCGCCGCCGCCCCATTCCTGCGTCATGCTGCCGGGGCCAAAGCTTGCGCCGAAATCGCCATCCTCAAAGTCGAACTGCACCGCGTTCACGCCTTCGGGCGCGGTCTGGAACGGGCCATCGGCGGTCACGCCGCCAAGGGCCGCAACCTCGTCTGCCGAAAGGGCTTTTTCCACCATGGCAAAGGACGACAGAACCCAGTCCTGCGGGGTTTCGCCGCTGTCATCGGCAAAGAGCAAGAAGCCCGACTTGTGCAGGATCCCTTCGACCGAGCCAAAGACCTGCGTCCCCATCAGCGCGCCGTTGACATATTTGTCCAGCTGATACTGCCCGTCCGCCTCGTTCCGGCTAAGCGACAGCACCACGCGCGACCAACCGCCAAGCGGGAAGGGCCCGTCGTCCTGCCCGTTGGTGCCGATCAGACCGCCGCCCGCACCCTGCTGGATCCACATGGAGCCGTCGGCCATGTTGTTCAGATCGGTCTGCAGGATCGACACCAGCCCGATATCGGCCGGGATGAACATGTCATAAACCAGCGTCGCCGCCTCGAAATAGTCGCCACCCGAGGCCGGATCGAACCCCGGTTGCACCCAAAGGCCGTTCTGGCTGTTGAACTGCGGCAGCTGGATGGCGCCCGAGGTGCCGTCATCGCCGTCGATCACCGGCACGCCCAGATCGGCGGTCGAGCCGAAGGTGACAGGCTGCACGACCTGCTCTTCCACGATCACGCTGCCCGCCCCCCCGCGCGAGGGCGTCTCGTCGCCGCGCGATGCGGTCATGAACGTGTCGAGGTTGGCATAATAGGTTTCGGTGTGCATCTGGCCGTTTTCGGGGTCGATGATGACCAGACGCATCGCGCCGTTGCCGCCGTCACCTTCCAGCCCCGGATTGCCCGCCGTCTGCATGATCTGGGCCACGCCGTTCTGATAGTTCACGAACATCTGGTAGACGGTGTTGCCCTGCTCGCCCTGATTGACGATGGTTTCCGCCCCATCGCCAAAGACGTGGCCTGAAAAGACAAAGCTCAGGTTGCCATGCTTGCTCAGCACCTCTGACCACATGTCGCGGGCGTCATTCACGCCCTCGGTCGTGGTCTGCATGCCATAGTTCTTGCCGGTGCCTTCGGCATAAAGCGGCCCTGAATCCGGCCCGGCAATGTCGCCCATGTTGGTATAGTGGTGCGTCAGAACGATGGCGCGGTGATCGGAATAGGTGGTCAGCACGTCATCGGCCCACCGCATCACATCGTCCCGCGGCCCGAACTCCAGCGACAGAACCACCCAATCCGTGCCATCCGGCGCGGTAAAGGTCTTGAAATTGTTGGCCGTGTTCGTCGCTTCGCCGTCATAGACCCCGTGATCGCGGCCCTCCATGTCAGCAAAATAGCGATCGGGGTCGAAGTAGCTGTTCATCAGGGTGCTGTGGTCGCTAGCAGAACCGCCCGCAGCCTGATCGTGGTTGCCCGGCAGCAGGGTGTAGGGCAGGCCCGCAGCCTCCAGCGTGGCATAGGCATCCGACACGCGCTGCCATTGGGCGTCGGTGTTCGATCCGGTCACGTCGCCCACATGGGTCACGATCTGCAGGTTCATCGTGTCCTTGTTGGCGGCAAGGAACTCGGTCATCTGATACAGGATATGGCCGTCGGCGCCGTCATAGTTCTGGGTGTCCGGCAGCACCGCAAAGGCATAGGCGTTTTCGCCCACCACCCGCACCCGGAAGTTGTCCGAGGCCGCGTTGCCCAGATCGTCGGTGGCCGTCACCGTGATGTCGGCAAAGCCCAGGGCCTGCGCCTCGATCTGCAACAGCCCCTCTTCGGTCAGCGTCACCGCCAGCGGCGTGCCGTCCGACGAGGTGGCGCTGAAGGTCAGGTTCGCGCCCGAGAAATGCTCGGTCACGTCGATTTCAAGGCTGTCGCCGGATTTCAGCAGATAGTGGTTGATGTCCTTGGTCACCGCGACCGTCTCGAACCCGCGTTCGATCAGCACGGCGTTGCCCACGGTGGCGTTGGCCTGCCCGTTTTCAATCTCGGACCCGCCGATGAAGTCGAACTCGAACACCTTCGAGCCGGCAATCGTGGTGCCAAAGGCCCCGCCCATCGCCGGGCCGCCAAGCTCGGCAATCTCGTCGGCCGTCGCCGCCCGATCCAGAAGCGACACGGCCGCGACACTGGCGGCAAAGGTTTCGCCGTCATTGTCGGCAAACAGCAGCGCCCCGCCTTCGGCCGTCAGGGTAAAGCGCGCGGTTTCCACCGTCTGCGTGCCCACCAGCGCGCCGTTCACGAACTTGTCCAACCGGCTGGCGCCATCGCCAAGATCGGTCAGCGTCACCGCCACGCGGGCCCATTCGCCCGCCACCAGCGCGCCGTCATACTGGCTGGAGATGCCGATGCCATAGGTGCCATCGCCCAGATCCTTGAGGAACAGCTCGCCATCCGAGGCATTGCCGGCATCCAGCTGCAACAGCGCGCCAAACTCGCCCGCCTGTCCGGCCGGAACCTGAAGGTCATAAACCAGGGTAAAGCTGGTCAGATCGGTGTCCAGCGCCGCATCCAGCACATAGCCGCCCGAGGCATCCACCGGCTGCACGTTCAGCGCCAGGTCGGGGTCAAGCCCCAGCGTCGGATCGACCGAGCGGTCGAACATGTCGCCTTCGCCCACCACGGGCTCGATCCGGCCGTTGCCGATCCCGCCCGAAAAGTCATAAACCACGGTTTCGACACCGCCCACCGGCCCGCCAAACACCGGGCCCGCCTGCGCCCCCCCGAGGGCGGCAATGGCAGCGGTATCCAGCGCGGTGTTGACAAAGGCAAAATTCGCCAGCGCACCCGAGAAGGTCTCGCCATCGTCGTCGCCAAGGATGATGAATCCGTTGTCGGCCGAGACGGTAAAGCGTTCGGTGTCAACCACTTGCTCGCCGACCTGAACGCCGTCGATGAACTTCAGCAGACGGCTGGTGCCATCGCCCAGATCGGTGATCGTGAAGGCCAGACGCGCCCAGGCCCCTGCAGTGACGCTGCCTTCGTATTGCGAGCTGATGCCAATGCCAAAGCCGCTCTCCCCGTCGCCGCGCAGAAACAGCTCGCCATCGCTGCCATTGGTCGTGTCGATCTGGAACAGACCGCCGAACCCGGCCTGATCCGTCCCGACCAGAATGTCATAAACCAGCGTATAGCTGGTAGAATCCGCCGTCAGACCGGCATCCACCAGAAAGCCGCCCGTCGCGTCGGTTGCATCGAACGCCAGCACCGAAGGGTCCGACGGCAGCGCCGGCAGGTCGGCCGCCTCGGCATCCACCACCGTCCCGGCCTGCGCCTCATCGCGCCAGGTCAGCGTGCCGTTGCCGCCAGCCGCCTCAAGGCCGCCATTCTGGAAATCGAACTCCACCCCGTCGATGGTGCCCAAAATCCCCCCGGCATCCGCACCGCCTAGGTTGGCCACCTCATCCCCGGTCAGGGCGCGCGGCACAAAGGCAAAGCTTGAAAGTTGTGCGTCAAGGGTTTCGCCGTCTTCGTCGGCAAAGATCAGAAAGCCCTGCGCGGCGTCGATGGCATAGCGGCTGGCCTCCTTGTCGATCGGGGTCAGCGCGACGCCGTCGACATAGCGATGAATGCGAACCGTGCCACCGCCGATATCCTCGATCACAAAGGCGAGGCGGGTCCAGGTGTCCATCGCGATCATGCCCGGATAATCCGAGGAGATGCCGATGCCGTAGGTCGTCCCCGTGTCGCTGCCGCGGTTGATGAACAGGTCGCCGTCGTTGCTGTTGGCCGGGTCCGTTTGCAGCAGGGCAAGGTATTTGCCGCTCTGGGTCGAGTTCACATGCAGATCATAGACCAGCGTGTAGCTGCCGATCATGCCCGAGGCATCGCCAAGCGCAACATGCACCCCACCCGCCGGAGATTGGGCTGGCACATCCAGCACCTTGGACGGCAGAGAAGGAAGTTGGGGAAGGTCAAGGTTTGAAAGGGTGTCAATACGGGTCATCTGTGCCTCGCGCAGGGAAATACCTCGAGACCGGCCAATCCGGTCTCAGGCGCAACAAGTCCCAATTAGGCGCGGCACTTGACGGTTGACTGACGGGACAATGAAGCTTTTGAAACACTTTTCTTAAACTTATCAATACATTGATGACAGCGTTCCGCTTCAGCGGCTTTGTTGCACAACTCCCGTGAGCGATTCATCTCTTGAATCCAGCGTGATAGCCGAGGGGCATGCGCAGACCTGCAAGGCCTTCTTGCAAGACCCGTAACTGGCAGACCTATTTATCGAACGCTTCTATCACCCGCGCAGATGGCACTCGAAACAGGGCTACCTCAGCCCCATGGAGTTCAAGGCCCGCACGATGCTGGCTTAACCCATTACGAGAAAATCGCCTGCATCTTCATCCAGCGTTGGCGGACCAAGCGCGGCCGCGTATCAGGCGCCATCAGGTGTCAGGTCCAAGCCGTGACATCCTTGCTGGGAACATGTTTTGTGTGTATGAGTAATGTGTAATTGGAGGTGGCGATGCCGCGCGTATCTGCAGAAAAACAGCGCACGAACGTCACGCTGACCGCGGCCAATCTCGCCGCAGCGCGGGAGCTGGGCCTGAATATCTCGGCGATCAGCGATGCGGCCGTTTCGGAGGCGGTCCGGGCAGCCCGGGCGCGGGCCTGGGCCGCAGACAACGCGGACGCGATCGCCGAGCGCCGCGCCTGGATCGAGACCCACGGCACACCGCTTGCAGATCTCCAGGTCCTCAAGGTCGACTGATGGCGCAGTTCCAGGTCTACCGGGTTCCGGGCGGGCGGCTGGTGCTTGACCTCCAGACGGACCTGATCGACACCGGGTCTCGTGTCGTGGCCCCTTTGGTCCCTGCCTCTTCCGGTCCGAAGGCGATCGGTCGGCTTGAGCCGGCGTTCACGATCGAGGGGACAGCCTATGTCCTCCACACCGCAGAAATGGCTGCGGTTCCCTCTGCGCTGCTGAAGGGGGCGCCTGTCGCTGATCTGTCCGGGTCCGATTATGAGATCCGGGGCGCTCTCGACATGGTCTTTTCCGGTTTCTGAACCTCAGGGTGCAAGAAACAGGTCATGAACAGCGGCGATCGTCAGGGACAAGAACGCCTAGGTTTTGTCTCGATGAACGATGTGAAGATATCGGGTCGGCCGTTCAGACAGGCTGCGGCGGCGTGGCCAGGGGATCAGTAAGGCGGCGAGTTCACCCAGACGATCCGAGCCGTCGTCTGGCCGATGTTTTTATATCGGTGCGGCAGTTCGGACCGAAAGAAGAAAGACCCCCCCGGCCCGATCAGATGGGTCGTGCCGTCCACCTCGATTTCGATATATCCTTCGATCACAAAGCCCACCTCCTCGCCCGGATGTGACAGCGTGCCAAGAGAGCCGCCGCCCGGCGGCACGACATGCAGGTTGGCGTTCAGTTGCCGCCCCTGGGAATAGGGGATCAGCCGCTCCAGCAGCGCATGGCCATTCGGAGTGGCGGTTCCAAGTTCCAGCACCGGACGCTCACCCTCTTTGTAGACCGCGCAAGTGTCTTTGCGGTCGTCGGAAAACAGCTCGGCCACCGAAGCGCCCAGCTGCATGGCAATGCGCGACAGAAGGTCAAGGCTGGGCACCACATGGCCGCGTTCGCATTTGGACAGCATGCTTTCCGAACAGCCCGTCAGCGCGCCCAGCTGTTTCAACGTAAGGCGCTTCTTCTTGCGCAGATGGTGAAGTTTCACGCCAAGGGATTGCGCCGGGGCTTCCTCTGTCTGCTGCAACATCACCTCTGATACCCTCTGCCGCCTCTTCCCGCGCGTGGCAGTCTTGCATGCCCCGTGCCATGCCCAATGGTGGCCCGTCCTATCTGCCCCCGAAGGCCGCGACCTTTCTGTTGTCCTGCAAAACAATCGTTCTTGCAAGATACCGGAACTGTAGTAGCATTCAAGTTGTTTCAAGACTCTGCCCGCCGCGGAATGTGCCGATCTGCGAGACACACCAACAGGAGACGATAATGAGAAAAACACGTAATATCAGCAATCTGGCCATCACACGCCGCGGGTTCCTCGCGAGCAGCGGTGCCGTTGCCATGCTTTCCGGGCTGTCCATGATGCCGACGGCTGTGCTTGCGCAGGACACCCCTGTTCAAGGTGGTGTCCTGAAAGTGGCCTTCACCGCCGACCCGGCCGGCTTTGATCCGGCCCTGGGCCCGTCGGGCATGTCGCACGTGGTGATCGAACAGGTCTATTCAACCCTGATGTCGGTCGACACCGATGCCGTGCCCTATCCGGATCTGGCCGAAAGCTTTGAGATGAGCGCGGATGGCCTGACCTATACCTTCAAGCTGCGCGACGGCGTGAAGTTCCACAATGGCGATCCGCTGACCGCCGACGATGTGAAATTCACGTTTGACCGTCTGCGCGCCGAAGATTCGGGCTATTCCTACAAATCGCAGATCGAGACCATCTCAAGCGTGGATGTCGTTGATCCGCTGACGGTCAAGTTCACGCTCAGCGTGCCGACCGGCCCCTTCCTGACCTACATGGCCTTCCCCGGCTCTTCCATCGTGCCGAAAAAGCTGCTGGAGGCCGGGCATGACCTGAACGCCCAGCCCGTTGGCAGCGGCCCGTTCAAGTTCGTGTCCTATCAGCCCCGCTCGATGGTGAAATTCGAGAAGAACGCCGAGTTCTACGAGGCCGGCAAGCCCTATTTCGACGGGCTTGAGTTCCATCTCATCCCCGATGTCACCGCGCTGACCAATGCGGTCATTTCGGGCACCGTGCATTTCACCAACGAAGTGCCGCCGAAGGATTGGGCCACGGTGTCCACCTCGCCGGGGATCGTGGGCCAGACGCTGGAGGGATCGCGTTACTACTGGCTGTTGATGAACAACACCGTGGCGCCGATGGACAATCCCAAGGTCCGCCAGGCCATCGCCCATGTCATCAACCGCGAAGCCATTGTCGCGGCTACCTTCTTTGGTCAGGCCAAGCCGCTGTTGGGCGGGGTCATTCCGGAATGGAACTGGGCCTATCCCGGCCTTCAGGTCTTCAACCCGCAGGGCGACGTCGAAAAGGCCAAGGCGCTGCTGGCCGAGGCCGGCGTTCCGGATGGGTTCGAGACCTCGATGACCATGGCCTCGTCCTTCCCGGCCATGGTGGCCATGGCGCCGATCCTGCAGGCCAACCTTGCGGCAATCGGCATCAAGGCCGAGATCAAGACCATGGAAATCCCGCGCTATTGGGATGAGGTCTGGGCGCCCAGTGCCTTTGACATGACGACGATGTATTGGGTCAGCCCGCTCGCCGATCCGGATGATTTCGTCTACAACAACTATGCGACGGGAACCGGCATCAACGTTCAGAAATCCTCGTCCGAGGCGATGGACAAGCTGCTGAAGGATGCCAAGTCGGCGACGACGCAGGACGAACGCAAGGCGCTTTACAAGCAGCAGCAAGAGCTGGCGCTGGAAGAGATGCCGATCGTTCCGCTTGTGAACTCGTATCTGCTGATCGCCCACACTGACAAGCTGCAGAACTACAAGCCGATGCGGACGGGTTTCCTGAAAACCCTGAAGGACGCATGGATGCAGGCCTGACCATCGGGCATTGACGAAACGGGGGGCGGCCGGTCATCCGGCGGCCCCCCTATCCTGACCAGAACATGGAAAGTAACCCCGCATGGTTCGCCTGGCGTTGACCCGCCTATCAGCTTTTGTCCTGACGCTGTTCGCAGCGTCGGTCGTGCTGTTCCTCGCCATCAACGTCATTCCCGGCTCGGCGGCGCAGTCCGCGCTGGGGCTGGAGGCGACGCCGCAGGCGATTGCCCGATTTGAGGCCAGCCGTGGCCTCGATCGGCCGCTGATCGTGCAATATTTCGACTGGCTGGCCAAAGCCGCGAACGGCGATTTCGGCACCAGTTTTCAAAGCGCCGTGCCGGTGGGCCCGGAGCTGCTGAAGCGTCTTCCGGTGACGCTGGAACTGGCGCTGCTGGCCTTTCTGGTCGCCAACCTGATCGCCTTTCCCTTGGGCACGATTGCCGCCGCCCGCCACCGCAAGGGTGCCGACCGGGTGTTTTCGACGCTGGCCTCGTTTCTGGGCGCCATTCCGAACTTCTGGCTGGCGACGCTGCTGGTCATGGTTTTCTCGGTCTGGCTGCGCTGGCTGCCGCCGGGAGGCTATGTGCCGATCAGCGAAGATCTGGGGCAGAACCTGAAGCTGATGATCCTGCCCGCGCTTTCGCTGGGGGTCGTGTCCTCGGCGCTGTTGTTGCGGATCATGCGGGCCTCGATGCTGGAGGTGCTGTCGCGCGATTATATCCGCACCGCCAAGGCAAAGGGGGCGTCCGAAAGAATGACGATCTGGCGCCACAGCCTGCGCAATGCCTCGATCCCCTATATCAACGTCGCAGCGGTCGAACTGGGGTTCCTGTTCGGGTCGGTCGTTGTGATCGAGGATATTTTCCAACTGCCCGGCGTGGGATCGCTTGTCCTTGTGGGCATCATCAATCGTGACTATCCGGTTCTGCTTGCCTCGGCGCTGACCATCACCGTGTTCGTGCTGTTGGCCAACCTGATTGTCGATATCTGCGTCGGGCTTCTGGACCCCCGCCGCTCGAAAGGCAGCCAGGCATGAGTGAAGGTTTCGATTTCCACCGGTGGCGTCTGGTCATCTTCGGATCGGCGATCATTGGCATCATCCTGATCTGCGCGATTTTCGCGCCCTGGGTTGCGCCCTATTCGCCCTATGACCTTGACTATATGGCGATGCTGCAGGGCCCCACGGCCACCCATTGGCTGGGCACCGACGAGGTGGGCCGGGACACGCTGTCGCGCGTGATCTTTGGCGCCAGAGTGTCGATGCAGGTCGCCTTCATCGCCGCAGGCATCGGGCTGATCTGTGGCACATTGATCGGCGTGACGGCGGCCTATTTCGGCGGGATCGTCGATCTGGTGCTGATGCGTCTGATGGAGTTGCTGTTCTCGTTCCCGGCCATCCTTCTGGCGGTGGTGCTGATGGCCAGCCTTGGCACGTCGGTGCTGAATGCGATGATCGCCATTGGCATCGTTTTCATCCCCGGATTTTCGCGGCTGGCGCGCGCAGCAACCGAGGTGGTTCTGCGCGAGCAATATGTCGAATCCGCCCGCGCCCTTGGGATGAGCCACAGCCGCATCCTGTTCCGCGAGATCATGCCCAATATCGTGGCCCCCCTCTTGGTCGAGGCGGCCGTGGCCTTTTCCTATGCGATCTTGCTGGAATCCGCGCTGTCCTTTCTGGGGCTGGGCGCCCAGCCGCCAGAGCCGACCTGGGGCAACATGCTGAACACCGGCCGGGGGTTCATGGCACAGTCCGCGATGATGAGCATTGCGCCGGGCATGGCGATCTTCATCACGGTTCTTGGCTTCAACCTCATCGGCGATGGGCTGCGCGATGCCCTCGATCCGCACATGAAGGAATGAGATGAGCGTGGAAAACCATCACGACCGGCGGGTCCATGAAGAGGAGGGCAAGCGCCCAACCCTTGAAGTCCGCGATCTGAACATCGAATTCTCGCGCCGCAGGGTCTGGACCTCGGTCGTCCATGACGTCTCGTTGAAGGTCATGCCCGGTGAAATCGTGGGCGTCATCGGGGAATCTGGGTCGGGCAAGACCCTCAGCGCGCTGGCCGCCTTGCGGCTTTTGCCAAAGCAGGCGCGTGTGGCCAAGGGCAGCGTGATGCTGGGCGATGTCGACGTGCTGGCCCAAAGCGACAAGGCCATGCGAGACCTGCGCGGCAACCGCATGGCGCTGATCCCGCAGGATGCCATGCAGTCGCTGAACCCCACGATGCGCGTGGGTCTGCAGGTGGCCGAGCCGATCTCGCTTCATCGCGGAACGCCGCTGAAATCGGTGGCGGCGGCGGCCGTCAAACTTCTGGAGACCGTCGGGATCACCCGGCCAGAATTGCGCGCGCGGGCCTTTCCGCATCAGTTTTCAGGCGGAATGCAGCAACGGGCGATGATTGCCATGGGTCTTGCGCTGGCGCCCGATCTCTTGATCGCGGACGAGCCGACGACGGCGCTGGACGTCACGGTTCAGGCGCAGGTGTTGAAGCTTTTGCGCGACATCCGCGATGCCAGCGGCACATCCATTCTGTTCATCACCCATGACCTTGGGGTTGTGGCCGAGCTTTGCGACTGGGTCTATGTCATGCGGCACGGGCGGATCGTCGAGCAGGGGTCGGTGGCGCGCATCTTCACCGATCCACGACAGGACTACACCCAGATGCTGCTGGCCGCGACGCCCAGCCTGCACAGCCCCCTGACCAAGGAGGCGATCTGATGGCCGAGGCGCTGATCGAAATTCGCAACCTGACCAAGACCTTCGGGGCCACGGGGCTGTTGCGCAAGGAAATGCCGTTCAAGGCCACCGATGATGTCACGCTGTCGGTCACCAAGGGCAAGACGCTGGGCATCGTGGGGGAATCCGGGTCGGGCAAATCCACCCTTTTGCGCATGGTGCTGCGCCTTGTCCCGCCATCGGCCGGCACAATCCGGATCGACGGCGAGGATATCTGGTCCTTGAAGGGCAAATCGCTGAAGGCCTTTCGCCGCAAGGTGCAGCCGATCTTTCAAAACCCTGCCTCCTCCTTCAACCCACGCCAAAGCATCGGGCAGATCCTGACCGCCCCGCTTGAGGTGCATGGCATTGCCGACCGCGAAGGTCGCCGGGCGCGGGCGGTTGAGTTGCTGGAACGGGTCGGGCTGCCAAAGGATGCGATCGACCGTCACCCCCATCAGCTTTCGGGGGGGCAGAAGCAAAGGATCGCCATCGCCCGCGCCATCATCCTGCAGCCCGAGATCGTCCTGGCGGACGAACCGACCTCGGCGCTGGACGTGTCGGTTCAAGCGCAGGTGCTGGAGCTGTTCGATGCCACGCGGCGGGAAATGGGGCTGACGGCCATCTTCGTCAGCCACAATCTGGCGGTGATCCGGCAGATCAGCGACCAGATCGCCGTCATGCGTCATGGACAGGTGGTTGAATTCGGCGAGGCCGCGCAGGTCTTTGGCGACCCGAAGCATGACTATACCAAAACCCTGATCGCGGCCGTGCCGGACCACCGCAAACTCTATCGTGCCGGCTGACAAAAAGGAGGCTTGAATGTTTCAACTGAATACTTTCTCCATCGCGGCCCGCTGCCCCCGGACGGGAATGCTTGGCGTGGCGGTCTCGACGGCGGTTCCCGCCGTGGGCGGAATCTGCAGCTATATCAAGGAAGGCGTGGGCGCCATTGCCACCCAGTCCTGGGTGAACCCCTATCTGGGCATCGACGGGCTGAAGCTGCTGGAACAGGGGCTTTCTGCCGAGGAAACCCTGGCAAGGCTGCTGGCCGATGATGCCGGGCGCGATGATCGCCAGATCGGCATTGTTGACGCGCAAGGCCGGGCGGCCGCCCATACTGGCGCGACCTGTGTGGATTGGGCGGGCCATATCATCGGCGAGGGGTTCAGCGTTCAGGGCAACATGCTGGTCGGGGCCGAGACGGTCAGTGCCATGGCCAAGGCCGCTGCCGCCAGCGAGGCCTTCGATCTGACCGAACGGCTGATGCTGGTCTTGGAGGCCGGTCAGGCCGCGGGGGGCGACAAGCGGGGCAAGCAATCGGCCGCGCTGAAGGTCTTTCACCAGGAAGCCTACCCCTGGCTGGATATCCGGGTGGATGAACACCGCAATCCGGTGGCCGAACTGCGCCGGATTTTCGAGATCGCCAAGCACCAGCTGCTGACCTTTACCAAGGGCATGCCGACGCGCGCCAACGTTCTGGGCGGGCTGCCGCAAGAAGTGACCGCCATGCTGATGACGCCGCCGCCCTATCGTCCGGGCGGATCCGGTGGCGTCTGACGGCCACGCAATCCCCGTCGGCAATCCTCGCCGGCCCTGAAGATGACGGAGCACGCATGACACGCACCGAAGAGATCCTGCGCGATCTGGTGGCCTTTGACACGACCAGCGCAAAATCGAACCTGTCCCTCATGGGCTATGTCCAGGCCAATCTGGCGGATCAGGGCGTGGCCTCCCGGCTGGTGCATGACGAAACCGGGCAGAAGGCCAATCTCTGGGCCACGATCGGGCCAGAGACCGAAGGCGGCCTGATCCTGAACGGCCATACCGATTGCGTGCCCGTCGAGGGAGAGGTCTGGCAAAGCGATCCCTTCACCCTGACCGAAAGGGACGGACGGCTTTACGGACGGGGATCAGCGGACATGAAGGGGTTTCTGGCCTCGGTTCTGGCTGCGGTGCCGCAGATCCGGCAGATGGACCTGCAGCGGCCGGTGCATCTGGCCTTTTCGCATGATGAGGAAATCGGCTGCATCGGCGTCAGAAGCCTCTTGCGGGACGAGGCGGTGATCGCCGCCAAAGCCTCGGCCTGCATCGTGGGCGAACCGACGCTGATGCAGGTCGTCACGGGCCACAAGGGCGGCAGGGCCTATCGGTGCCACTTCACCGGCAGGCCCGTGCATTCCAGTCTTGCCCCGCAGGGACAGAACGCCATCGAATCCGCGGCGGAACTGGTGATCTTTCTGAAACAGGTGGCCCAAGAGCTGGCCGCAGGCCCGCAGGACGCCGATTTTGACCTTGTGCATTCGACGCTTTCGGTGGGCAAGATCGAAGGCGGCACGGCGATCAACATCGTGCCGGCCTCAGCCACGGTGACCTTCGAATTCCGCAACCTTCTGGAGGTCGATCAAGAGGCCATCTTTGCCCGGATCAGCGCCGAAGTGTTCAACCGCATCCTGCCCGAGGCGCGGCAAAGGTTCGAAGGGGCCACGGCGTCCTTTGAGCAGATCTATGAATACCCCGCCCACGCCATCGCGCCGGATGCTCCTCTGGTCACGACGATGAAGCGGATCGTCGGGCGCAACGATCACAGCAAGGTGGCCTTCGGCGCCGAGGCGGGACTGTTCCTGCGCGAACTTGGGATTCCCACCGTCCTGTGCGGGCCGGGGTCCATTGCCGTTGCGCACCGACCCGATGAATATGTGGAACGCAGCCAGTTGCTGGCCTCGGATCGCATGATCATCGACGCCGTGCGCAGTTTGTGCACATAACAACTGTGTTACGAGGTTCGCTGTGAAGATTCTTCACGCAGTGATTGCGCATTGAAACAGGGGCTTTTCTCGTCTCTGGCCCCAAGGCTTTACTTTCTTATGGCCGGAACCACGCAGTTTCAGTTCCGGCCATCAAGCCGCTCTCTCGCGGTAGGGAACAAGTTGACCTGCTGCGTCGCCGCTGACTCGTTGGCGGTCGCGGAGAGCTTCGGGTTCGGCCCCGACAGGGAGGATGCCTCCGCACGGCGGATGCCGGTGACCTTGGCACCTTCCCTCCTTCGGGTCGCCAAGGCGCACCCTTGGTTTTGCCCTGGCCAACGCGAAGGGGGGGTTAACTTTTCTGCCTTTACAGCTTGCCGGTCAGGTCCGGGACGGCAGTGAAGAGATCAGCGACCAGGCCATAGT
>ERZ1645187.559-NODE-559-length-36784-cov-15.266710_pt1 | contig 36784 bp, 29 predicted proteins | sample MGYA00575352_ERZ1645187 | MGnify/ENA primary metagenome ERZ1645187 (study PRJEB40837, sample SAMN11349314) | freshwater sediment metagenome | isolation source: river sediment | host: Sediment | place: India: Wazaribad , New Delhi | collected 2017-02-21 ... | reverse complement strand
TGCACGCTGGCAAGGTATTTTTCTGATACATCAGCTCTTACATACATGCGGTTGAGGTTAACAAGATGAATAATCGCCATGCCGGGCGATGCAATCTCGCCTTTCTTTTGATTCACTTTTTCGACAACGCCATCAAAAGGTGCTTTGATCACTGCCATGTCGAGCTGGGCCTGCAAGGTTGCCAGGCGGCTCTCGAGGCTCGATTTGTTATTGCTTGCTTGCAGATATTGCATCTCAGAGCCAACTTTTTGTTCCCACAATCTCTTCTGACGGTTGTAAACATCCACCGCCAGCTCAAGCTGTGTTTTCACTTCTTCGATGGTCTTTTCAGTGACCTCGGTATTCAGCCTCACCAGAAGCTGTCCTTTGGCAACATGATCACCCTCTTTGACATTAATTTCCTTAATCTGTCCGTTGAGTTCAGGTGATATCATTGCTTCCTGAACAGCAACCACTGCACCGCTTGCATCGAAAAAATGATGAAAAGTTGTTGCTTCGAGAACCGAAACTACCACCGGGATTTTTGCCACGTTTTGGCCGTTTCCGTCTGCTGCCATTTGTTTTTGAAGCGCATCAATTTTTTCGTTAAGCTCTGTCTGTTGTTTCCGATAGGTTTCGAGCTGGCCGGCAGGGTCATTTTCTGTTGTTCCGTTGCTGCCACATGAAGCCAAAAAGATTGCGATAAACGCAAAAGCTGTAATTTTTATGTGTTTCATTGTTTAAAGGTTATTCGATATTTGCAAAATCAGGATAATTCAATTTGATGTATTCCAAGCCTTTGAATGACAAAATGCCATGCAGATGGTATTTAAAGACTTCATTAAAGAAGTGTTCAGAGTGCAACTCATCATGCGTCACAAGGTCGCTGTGCATGAGGTATTCGATACGAATCATATGCAGTTTTGCAATGATGTTTGTGTCAAAGTTTTGTCTGTAAAAACCTTCTGCCTTACCCTTGTTGAGGTTCGAGACTGTTGATTCAAACATTCGTTCACGGTAGCTGTCGCGGACTTTCTTGAAAATTGTCGGATAAAAACGCTGCAAATCAAATTCCAGTCCGGGATTGTGGTCTTTTATCATGTCGTGCGCTGCTTTATAGAATCTGAACAGCTCGTCTAAGGCATTTAGGTTTTCGTTGTTGATTTTCAGAAAATCGCAGTTTTGTTTTTCAGCAATTTTCAACACAACCTTTTCAACAAGTTCTGTTTTATCGGCAAAAAACTGGTACAAAGTCTTTTTTGACACACCCAATTGCCGTGCAAGTTCTTCCATGCTGATGCTTTTGATTCCAAAGCGCTGGAAAATCTGCATTGCTTCCTGAATGATTTCAACTGCTTTGTTGTCCATGGCCATATTAGTTTTCAACACTTTCGGTGAGCAAAGTTTCCATGGCAACGCTCTTGTTAAGGAGGTTCAGTGCCGAATTAATGAAATTAGATTGTGCACTGATGTATTGATTGTGGGTATTGAGCAAATCGAGGCTCGACGCAATACCTTCGGTGTATTTTATCCCTGTGCGGCGGAAAATTTTCTCAGCCAATTCTTTGTTTGAGCGCGTGTTCTGGTAGGTATGCAGGGCATTTGCCAATTCATCTTTCGTTGTCTGATGCTTAAGGTTAAGGCTGCTTTTGAGCATTTCTTCGGCAACAAATGTTTTATGAAGCTGAAAATTGGCCTGTTTCACTTTCGCAATGCGTTCGCCACTGCTCAATACAGGAATGTTCATCGTGATGCCCCAAACGGAGCTGCTATACCATTTCCCTTTTTGATCGAAAAAGTCCCAGCTGCTTCGCTGTGCCTGCGTTTGGTAATTCAAAAAAGCAGAAAGTGTTGGCAAAAATGCACTCTTTTCCAATTTAAGCTGCAGCTTAGCCAGTTCTTGTTGATTCTGAAGTATCTGATAATCAATGTTTGATTGCAATTTGAAAGGTTTAAGCAGCATTTGCTCGGCAGCCATTTTTTCGGTCAGGCTTTGCAGTGTTTCAGTGAGTCGGATTTGCTGCCCGGCCTCCATCCCAAGTTGGAATTTAAGCATGGCTTTTGTGCTTTCGAGCTGGCTGAGAATGTTGCTTCGGCTCACTTCAAGGTCAGAAATCAACAGGTTCAACTGGTCAAAATCGGTTTCTTCGCTGAAGCCGTTTTCGTATAAGATGCGGGTCTGCTCAGCCAGTTTTGAGGTGATCGACAAGGTTGAATCAACCACTTTTAAACCTTCGCCGGTGGCGAGCACCAGAAAATAAGCTTCCGAAACTGCCTTATTTACTTCAGTGCCGGTTTTTACCATGTTTTTCTTTGCCTGCTCCAAATAAGCTTCCGAAGCCTGCAACCCAACAATATAGCTGCCGCTGAATAAAAGCTGGCTCACCGTGGCACCCAAGTTTCCACTGTACTTTGTTCCAAACTGAACCTCAATATCTTCACCAGGTCTTCCAAAGAAATCTCCCGGAACGAGTTGTACCGGCAAACCAATATTATCGTTGTAACCAACATTAATGTTTGCTTGCGGCAATCCGGTTGAAATGGTTTCGTTCACTTTTTGTTTGGCTGTTTCAATGTCGAGCTTTGCATTGCGCAGGTTATAATTGTATTGCTGCGCATAATTACGGGCCTGATCAAGGCTCAGATCAACCACTTGCTGCGCCCAGGCAGGCGAGAGCAGCAGGATAAGGGCTGTTGTGTTTAGGATTTTCTTAATACTGATCATACAATGATTATTATGAAATGAATTTGTGTTCAAAATTTTCTGCAAAATTACAAAGACGAAACGATTGGAAACGTTTTTTGTTTTAAAAGTTTCCAAAGTTTACGTTAAGAGATGTTAAAGTGAAGGTAAATACCGATAACCGGCAGCAAAAAAAGCAGGCAGCAAAATCACAGGAGCCCGCTAAAGGGAATTGAAGTCCGCTATAAAGACAAAGCAATGATGATACAGATCATTGATAAACAATGGCTTACCAACAAGAAGAACACTATTCGCGTGCTGAAATTAATTTCGCTGTATGAAAATCTGAAGTAAAAAAAACCGGTGCTATTTCACCGCAATCGTTTCAATTTCTATCAAAGCATTGAGTGGCAATCCTTTAACTGCGAAAGCAGCCCTTGCTGGCGGGTCGGCAGGATAATATTTTGCATAGACTTCATTCATTGCGGCAAAATTGGCCATATCGCTGAGCAAACAGGTTGATTTCACCACGTTTTCAAATCCATAACCGGCAGCCTGAAGGATGGCGGCAATGTTTTTCATCACTTGCTCTGTTTGGGCAGTGATGTCGCCATCAACGATTTTAGCTGTTGCAGGGTCAATTGGCACCTGCCCGCTGATAAACAACATTCCATTTGCTTCGATGGCCTGGCTGTATGGGCCGATGGCCGATGGGGCTTCAGTTGTAGAGATTACTTTTTTCATGGGTGTTAAATTTTATTTCGGACAAAGTTATCAAACCCGCATCAAATATCCCTGAAATCTTTCTTTTTTGTGAGCTTCAAATCCTGCAAAACCGGCGCTTTTGCGCTGATAGAGAAGTTCCAGCTTTTACGCGGGCCGATGGGCACCCAGCTGAAGCGCATTTCCCAGCAGTGCAAGTCGCGGTAAATGTTGACGTTGGTATATGAAAGACCTTTGTTTTCGAAATCCCAGCCTGTTTGGGCCGAAAATTTCCATTTGGGTGTGATATTTATTTCGCCCGAAAGTCCGAGGGTTTGAACGATTTTCCGGTTGTCGGTACGGGTATAATCCCTGTAGCTCACATTGTTTGAATAGCGAAAGTTGTAGTTCACATTCACCGACCAGGGCACCGACCAGTCCACATAGTCATCAGGATTGTGGTTGATATCCTGGATTTCAGCTTCGGTGGCCATGCCTCCCGGTTTAGCTTCCGTTTTCTTCGGAGGTGTTTTGGCAAAGTCTTTTTGACTCAGTTTCCAGCTAGCACCGAAGCTCCAGGTTGATTGTGTCGGGCGGAGCAGGCGTTTGTTTTCTGTCCATTCAAACTTATTGATTTGCTTTCCGAGCGAATCAAGCACGTAGGGGTCCCAGCTGCTCGAATAGTTCAGGTTCAGGTTTTTAAACAACCTGGTTCGACCGCTCATGGTGATATAGCTCATCTGTAGCGAATCGCGGGCCAGATCGTAAGTTCCCGACACTGAAAAGTCTTCAATAAGCGGAATCTTCTTCATGCCCGAGATTGTATCTTTCTTTGACCTCACCTTGATTTCGAGGTTGTTGCTAAATCCAAAGCTTATTCTGCCTGATTTTCCGGATGAAGGTGAGCCATAAATGGCACCTTCATAGCGCGAATACACTTCTTCGTTACCGTTACCATCAATGTAGCTATCGTAGTAGTTCCACATACTATTTGCAAAATCGGGTGTATAAGTGAAGCCGATCCGTGGTGTAAACACATGTCTCACAGCACGCAGCGGGCCCTTTTTAAACATCACCATACCATAGACCTTGGTGCTGAGATTGGTTGAGAGATTGTAGTCAAAAACATTTCCAAAACCGGCCACAGTATCTGTTTTGGCATAGCCGACAATGGTATCGTTGTTTTGAAAAAGCGTATCATTCACCCAATAGCGCTTGCGCGAATCAAAATACATGCGGTCGGTGATATTGATGCTGTTGGTAAGTGAAAAATACTTCAGAATTTTCAAAGGCAGATTTACAGGGATGGTATGCTGGATACCGTTTCGGAGCTTTGACATTGAACCGGGTTCAAACAAAACACTATCGGGCAGACTGATTGTGTTTTCGGCTTTCATGGTGTAGCCCATATTCAGTTCTTCGTACCATTTGGCTTTTCCACTGCTATTTTTCCGTTTCAGCGGGTTTATCTTATTGGTATTGAAGGTGAGCGAAGGCAAGGTCACGTTCACGATCTTTGTTTTGGTATTCTGCCGGTGACTTGCATTCAGGGTTAGAAAATATTTATTGTTCCAATTGGTTTGATATGCAATTGATGACTGGAATTCGTTGCTGAGGTAGCTTTCGGTATTTACAGGGTTAAATGTGTTGAAGTTGCTGCTTACAATGTTTACATTGGCACTGAAACGACTGCTCGGGTGTGCCTTGGCATCCTGCTGATGCGTCCATCTGATCCTGAAATCGCGGCTTTTCTGGTAGTCGGCTGTACCTTCCACTCCCGTGATGTTGATGGCATAGGAGGTATTGAGGTTTCCGCTGTATTTATACCTTTTTATATACCTGAATGTTGGCTTGATGGCCCAGCTGCCGCGCGTGTAGATATCCCCGAGAATATCCAGGTCCATGTGGTCGTTGATTGCCCAGTAATAGCCCCCGTTTTCAAAATAAAAACCACGTTTATCCGCTTCACCGTAGGTTGGGATTCTGATGCCCGACCGCTGACCTTTTTTGTTTGGAAACATACCGAAAGGAACGGCCAGCGGGGTTGGCATTCCTTCTATGACAAGGTAAGCAGGCCCTGTAACGATTTTGTTATCAGGAATAACCTTTGATTTTCTGAAACGAAATTCAAAGTGAGGATGATCGTGGTTGCTGCAGGTCGTATAGCCACCCGACTTTATATTAATGGTGTTATCTTCCATTTTTTTGACATAAGAACCATGAATGAAGGCAGGTTCTTCTTCCGTAACAACATCATTGATAATGCCCTTTTTTGACTCAAAATTGTAGTGAATCTCCTTTGAATCAAAAGTTTGATTTTTATCGGTAAACTTTGGTGTTCCAATAATTTTACCACTCGAATCCGGGACTCCCTTTGCATACACCTGATTGGTTTCGAAGCTAAACTCAATATAGGCAGCCTCGAGTTTAATATCACCATAGGTGACATTGGCATTGCCATAAAGATACACCTTTTTGTTTTTCAAATCCTGCACAATGGAGTCCGTCGCATTGCGTTCAACCTTGGCTTCAAGGGTGGTCTTTGGTTTTTTTTGAACTGAATCTGCCTTGCTATCGTTTGCCGAAACAGCAGGCAAGGTATCTTTGAAAACGAATTTATCAAGAGATAATAAATTGTTTGTAAGCGCGTTATGCGAAATAACAGAAAATTCTCCGGCAGTATCAGCAAAGATTTTTAATCCAAAAAGCACTATGACGAATAGCATCACAAGCGAGGAAGGACGAATTTTTATTGGAGACATCGGTTTAGCCAAAGCTTTTCGGTTAAATTTGTATGCGATTGTGATACTCTATTCAGCTTGCAAATATACTTTCAAAAAATGAATGCAATAGCGACAAAGCAACAACGTATAAGCATTTACTTTGTTGTGTTGTTCTTTTTGGTGGTATTGCCCCCTACAGTTTTTGCCCAAAAAGGCAATAAAATCAGAACTGTGGTGATAGATGCCGGGCATGGCGGCCGCGATCCCGGTGCCGTGGGAAAACAGAGTAAGGAAAAAAACATTGTGCTCGATGTAGCCTTGCTCACAGGTACTTATATCCGTAAAAACCTGCCCGATGTAAAAGTAATCTTCACACGGTCGAAAGACGAATTTATCGAGCTGCATCGCAGAGCAGCCATTGCCAACGAAAACAACGCCGACCTTTTCATCTCGATACATTGCAATGCCTCGACCGACACAAAGGTTTATGGTGCTGAGACTTTTGTGATGGGAGAACACAAAACAGAAGCCAATCTTGAAGTTGCCAAACTTGAAAACGCGGCCATCCTGCTCGAGGAGAATGTGAGTGAGACCTATGGTGGTTTCGATCCAAACAGTGCCGCAGCCTATATTGCCCTTTCGCTTTACCAAACCGAAAACAAACAACAAAGCATCAAAATTGCACAGCAGGTGCAGGAGCAGTTTACCCGGCGTGTTGGCCGAAAGGATCGCAGTGTGCAGCAGGCAGGTTTTCTGGTTTTATACAAAACAGCCATGCCAAGTATTCTTGTTGAGCTTGGTTTTATCACCAATGCAACCGAAGAAAAGTTTCTGATGTCGGAAGATGGGAAAGCATACATGGCTTCGGCTATTTACAGGGCATTCAGGGAGTACAAGCTGCAATATGACCGCGAAAATTCGGCTGCACCCGACATTCCTGAAGAATGGAAAGAGATTCTGGCGCCTGATGCAGCAAAAGCTCAAAAAAACGAAAAAAAGAAGGACAGTATCCGACGTGCCGGATCAGATGAACCGACAGAAAACACCACCCAAAAAACAAATCCCAAAGCGGATAGCATCGTGAAACCTGCATCAAAACCCGTTGCGAAACCCGAAACCGCTTCACCACCGGCAGCAGTGGTTTTCAAGGTTCAGTTTTCGACAGCCCCGGCCAAAATAGCACTCACCGACAAGCGTTTCGCCAACATTGAAAAAGCAGATGTGTACTTCCATAATGGATTGTATAAATACACTTCCGGTTCGTTTTCAAGCTTCAGGGAAGCCACCAGGCACCAGGCAAAAATGCGTGCTGCAGGCTACACCGATGCTTTTGTTGTGGCGTTCGAAAAAGGCGTCAGAATTGACATTGATGCTAAGATGCGCGGCAATTGATGCCGGATTGCTGCTGTCGCAACGCCGCTAGTGAAAATAAGCTTGATTCAACTCAGCCCATTCACTTATCTTTGCAACTTAAAACAAGATAAAATTGCAGATTGCAACGTTCGGCATCCTGTATGTGTCTTTATAATTTGAAATATTTTGAATGGTGCCGGATTGATAAAAACAAAGACTATGAAAAAAAAGAAAGTTTACCTCGTTGCATTATTGTTTATCGCTGCACTGGTGCTCTTTATCTGGGGGTTTAATTTCCTGAAAGGGAAAGACATTTTCAACAGCGAAGACATCTATTATGTTGAATATGAATCAGTAAACGGACTGATCAAGAGCAACCCTGTTGTGCTGAACGGTTTAAGAATCGGCCAGGTTCGTGATATTAATTTTCACCCGGATATGAGCGGACGACTCATCGTGCAGCTTGCCATCACGAGTGATTTTCCAATTCCGTCAAACAGTGTGGCGCGTATTTACAGCTCTGACCTGATGGGATCAAAAGCCGTTGAAATACAACTTGGCAGTGCCAAAACATTGATTAATCCCAACGACACACTCATGTCGGCGGTTGAAGCAAGTCTTATGGACGAGGTGAATGCACAGGTGTTGCCACTCAAAAACAAAGCCGAGGGTTTAATCTCTTCGGTTGATTCACTGGTGGTCATCATGCAGACCCTGCTCAACGAAAATGCACAGGGAAACATTATCGAAAGTCTTCAAAGCGTTGCAAGAACCATCAAAAACCTTGAAAAAACCACTGCGACTGTTGACAATATCGTCACGGCAGAGCAATCGCGTCTGGCATCTATTCTCTACAATATCGAGTTAATCACTCGCAATCTGGAAGAAAACAACGGGCAGATTTCCAAAATATTATCAAACGCGGCGAACTTGTCGGATACACTTGTAAACGCAGATGTTGCTGGCACTGTCAAGAACGTCAACGCTTCGCTTGCCGAGCTCAACTTCATGCTCTCAACCATCAACAGCGGACAGGGTTCGGTGGGAAAAATAATGACAAACGACACTTTGTATTACCAGCTGGAACGCTCTGCCGAGCAACTCAACAAGCTATTGGAAGACGTTAGGATCAACCCCAAACGCTATGTGAAATTCAGCTTGTTTTAATCAGACTGTTTTTCGTTTCCGGGCTTTTCTTCAAGTATAAGTTGTTCTTTTTCAACCTTTCTGAAGATATCGTTCTTATCTGAAGGCCGTTGATCCGATAGCCATTTAAATCCTTTCAATACGCTTTCTTCCTTAGGCAAGTCCTTCAACGGATACATCACCTCGGCAGGACTCGAAAAGTAGGTGATGCCTTTGATTGTATTCTCTTCAAGTTTGATTGACATCGTGCTCGACTGTGCGAGGTTGATTCCAACAAGGTTTCCGTCATCTTCACGCACCCAATATACCGTTTGCGCGTTGCCGTCAACATCAATCTTATCCAATTCATTTTCAAGGAAAAAACCAACCATGTTTTTCCCCTTTATCTGGTTAAATCCTTCAATGCTGTCGCGCGAGACGATGAATGCACTGTTGTACATGACCAGCGAATCAAGCTGCTCGTTGGCAATGATAATGAAAATAGAATCAGCCGTAAGCTGATTTTTCGACGACCATAAAACAGGGCTTTTGTACATGCGCATGGTTGAGTCAATGCTGTGATAAACCAATGAATCGCAAACACCCTGCAAGTCGGTCCGGAAAAACCTCACGTTAAAGTAAGCCCTCATTTCGCGGGCTTCGCGCAAAGAGTCGAAAAACATAAACAAGGTGTCGGCATGCAGGTAAAGACTGTCATTCTTATCGTAAGTGATTGCCAATGCATTGTCAGTTACATACGAGCGGCCTTCGTCCTCCCAAATTCTTCCTGTATTGCCTTTGAGTATCATTTTATGGGTTGTATCGGTCACCACAACATTTCCTTTGGCATAACCATAGCCTGTGTTTCTGTCATAGAACATCCAATCCGACTCAACATATTGCTCCTGACCGGATAATTGGTTGTTTCTTTCAAGTTGGGCAATATCTGTCCGGGTGTTGTACCAACCATATTCAGTGTAAACAGTTCTGTCGTCGCCACGCATCAGTGTCGGGCTGTAAAACCAGGCTGTCTCAGTACGCGTGTTAAACATCATTGTATCAGTATAAGTGGTGTATTCCGGATTGATTAATTCGACATCCTGACTGAAATAGAACTCCTTACGGTCGCTTTTATAATAGCCCCGCTTGCTTTTAAGCACATTTTCACCACTTGTTATAATTCCGTTGTCGGGATAAACAGCCAGCTTATTCATACGGTAATAGATCAGGTACCCGGTTTCGAGTATTGTTGTGTCATCTATCAGCTTCACGTTGTTAAAAAGCTCAGCTTCACGCCTTTCGCCATTGTATTTAAGCAGGTCGCCATAAATGTTCAATGTATCGCTTACCTTGATGTGCACATTGCCAAAAGCGTCGAAGTTTCTGCTCTTTTCATTCAGATGCGCGCTGTCACAATAAAACCATGTTGAATCCTGGCGCAAAATCACATTACCGATCAAGCGCTCGATATCAGGCCCGAGATTTTTATTGTATTGCTGCTCAATGGCCTTTTCGATGTGGATCACGGTCTTTTGCTGCGAAAAGGCAGACAATACCATTATCATCAGCAAAATTCCGGTTAACAAAAAATGCTTTGTGCTATGCATTGTTTTCAATTAAGTTGCAAAATTAATACATAATCCGAACCAACAACGGAAGGAACGTGATAAGACCGCGACCCGATAAGGAGCTAACGTAGCAAAAATTGCAAAATTGCCGGACGTAGCCTCAATACTAGCAATCCGGGGTCAGGCTCAGGCAATTGGCATTGAAAACAACTTTCATCAAACAGCAAAGTTCGGGCAGCTAATTTAGAATGATTATCATGTTCGTCAATGAGCAATTTTCTTAATTTTACTGCCATTGAAGGCTCAGGAATATTCAGCACTCACTCAAACTTTTCATCCCGAAAACTAAACATACTACTGAGCTTAACAAATTATAATACAATGATGTAATCAAATAAAAGATAAAGCAAAACGCTATGGATGCAACTTTTGATGCACACGCCAACTATGAGGCGTCGAAACGAAAAGCAGGTTATGTTGCCAGAAAACTTGCCGGCCAGCAGGCCTATGACCGTATCGGATTTATGTCGGGACTTGAGGTTCACCAACAGCTGCTAACAAAAGAAAAACTCTTTTGCCACTGTCCTGCAGGAATTTACAACAGGCACGATGCGTTTGATGCCGAACTGATCAGGCATATGCGCCCAACACTCAGCGAGCTTGGCGAGTATGATGGCACAGCCCTGATGGAGTTTAAGACGCGCAAAGAGATTATCTACCGCATCAAAAACGAAACCGCCTGCACCTACGAAGTTGATGACACACCTCCCTTCCCTATCAACCGCGAAGCACTCGATATTGCCATCGAAATCGCCTTACTCTCAAGGCTTAACATCGTTGGCGAAGTGCACATCACCCGAAAACAATACCTCGACGGCAGCATCCCAACAGGGTTTCAGCGTACAGCAATCATCGGGGTTGAGGGTCAGATTGAACTGAAACACAAGAAAATCCGTTTGATACAATTGAGTATTGAGGAGGATTCGTGTCGCGAAATCAGCGATATAGGCCATACAAGAATCTACAAAACCGACAGATTGGGCATGCCACTGATCGAAACTGTAACATATCCTGACTGTGTGAATCCCGACGAAGTGAAAGAAGCCTGCGACTATATCCGTTTCCTGAACAGAAGCACGGCAAAAGTGAGAACAGGCATCGGAAGTGGCCGCCAAGACGTAAACGTTAGCTGTAAAGGCGGAACACGTGTTGAAATAAAAGGCGTCGCTCACACACGTTGGATACCTGAACTCACACACAACGAAGCCTTCAGGCAATGGTCGTTGTTGTTATTGCGCGACGAACTCAAAACACGTATTGCCAATTACCAAAGCTGGCGCATCCAATCGGTTAAAATCACACCGGAAGACGACCAGATGACCTACCCACCATTGGCTCAGGCACTTGCCCGAAACCAACCTATACTTTTGGTTAAACTTCCGGGCTTCAAAGGAGCATTGTCACATTTCACTCAACCCGGAAAAGCATTTGCCGATGAGCTGAGCGACCGCCTGAAAGTGATTGCTTGTCTTGAGAAACCGAATATGATCCATTCTGAATCGCTTCTGCAGGAATTGAGCTGCAATGAATGGAAGCATCTGTCAAAAGCCATCAATTCAGGAACCGATGATGCACTCCTGCTGATTTGGGGACCTGAAGCAGACATGCCGACAGCTCTGGAAACCATTGAAGAAAGGTGCAGGATGGCGTTCGTGGGCATTCCTCCCGAGACCCGAAAATCCTTTGCTGACGGCACCACTATTTTTGAGCGTGTGCTTCCCGGTGCCGACCGCATGTACCCCGATACCGACTCAGCTCCTATTCCGCTCGAAGACAGCGCTATAAAGAAGTTGGGCAATAATCTGCCAACAGAGATCATTGCACGCTATCATCAACTGAAAGAATGGAAAATACCAGAGGACACCTACACCTTTATCTTTTCGCGCAACCTTTATCCTTTGCTCGATGACATTGTTCGCGAATTGAATTATGATCCGGCTTTGATTGGCACTTTCATCGGGCACCGATTGAAAAACCTGCTTGGAAAATACCCCTCAACGCGTTTCAAAGCCTCGAAAATTTTTCCGCTTTTCGCCTTCCTCAGGCAGGAACAGCTTGACCCGCGTTTGGCATGGCACATTCTGCCCATCCTGATGGAACATCCGCGCATTGAGTTTGAATCGGCACTCACGATCATGAAATTCAAAAAGATCACCGCGGAGGATGTGATGGGAAAAATTCCGACGCTTAACAAAAAGTTTGTCGCACGAAAAGACAAAAATCCTGGCAAGAACCATCGCCTCAACTGGATGATGGGACAGCTGCGAAAAGTTGCCGCCGGAAATATGAACCTGACTGATTTAGCAAAACACATAATTGATTACAACGCATGAGCGAAGACATTTTTCAAGGATACAAAGGATCGGCACTCGAGATGCTGAAAAAATTCAGCACCAGGGTCTGGGGGCAGGCAACCGTTCAAACCACCCGTGGCGAATTTACAGGAACGATACTTCCACGATCAGAAAACGATGATGATCAACACATTGTAATGAAAATTGCCACCGGCTACAATGTTGGCATTGATGTTTCGACCATACAATCCATGGTTGAAACAGGCTATAAGAAAGCAAATTACAAGATTCCGGAAAAGCAGTTCCCGGTTACTCCCGGCTTGCCCAAAGTAAAGCTTTTCGGCACTGGAGGCACCATCGCATCGCGGCTCGACTACCGCACTGGTGCAGTGATTCCTGCTTTCTCGCCCGGCGAGTTATATGGAGCAGTGCCTGAGCTTGCCGACATTTGCAACCTTGAAACAGAAAAACTGTTTGCCGTGTTTAGCGAAAACATGGGGCCAAAACAATATGTTGCCCTGGCCAAAGCCATTGGCAAAGAGATTGAATCGGGCATTGACGGCATCGTGATTGGTCATGGCACAGATACCTTGCACCACACAGGCGCAGCGCTCACCTTTATGTGCCAAAACCTGCCGGTTCCGGTTGTGCTTGTCGGCTCGCAACGCTCCAGCGACAGACCCAGCTCTGATGCAGCACTCAACCTGATGCACGCCATGAAAACTGCCGGCACTTCTGACATCGCCGAGGTGATGGTTTGCATGTTTGGCCCCACTTCTGATGAATACGGACTGCTTCACAAAGGCACCCGCGTCAGAAAAATGCATTCAAGCTACAGAAGCACCTTCCGCACAATTGGCGATACGCCTTTGGCAATGGTCAACAGACAGCAGGTGACGCCTATTCACAAGAGCTACAACAAGCGTCGTAATGATAAAAATGTTCAAATTCTCCCCTACTTCAGTGATGAGGTGACAATGCTATATTACTATCCCGGCATGAAGCCCGACACCCTCGATGCACTTGTTGATGCCGGCTACAGAGGCATTATCATTGTTGGAACAGGTCTTGGCCACGTGAACAAGGAGCTGTATCCGGCCATCGAGCGCGCCCACGCCAAAGGAGTGCATATGTTTATGACGCTTCAAACCATCTGGGGTTATGTGCACATGTTTGTGTATGACACCGGAAGAGATATGATGGCAAAAGGCATAGTTCCGGCCGGCAATATGCTGCCCGAGGTGGCATGGGTGAAACTTAGCTGGGTTTTGGGACAAACAAATGACCCGGCCGAGGTGAAACGTCTGATGCTCACACCAATCAATGACGAAATCACACAAAGAGAACCATACAACGGCTATCTGGTTTACCAGGGTGGCGTGCCTGAGGTTGAAAATTTTGTGCGAAAAGTGCACAAATAAAGATTTCTGTTTTTACCAGTTAATCTCTATGAGCTTGAATCCTTTGGTTTGATAGGAATGTATCATTCCGGCACGTGATTTTTCAGCCTGAGCCTTCGTAACAAACCCATTTTGAACAATATTTCCCTGATCTGTTTTTGGCCAGGTGGGGTAACTTTCGATCAACATGCGCTGAAACTTCTCCTCAAGCACATAATCTTTGGGGAATTTTTTCACCGGGCTCACAAAGAAATAATATCCTTTTGTTCCGGTTTGGTATAAATCTGAATAGCTCGAAGAATAGACGTAATAATAAATCGGCTCCTGTCTGGTAGGATCAACCGAACTTAGCACCAGGTCAATGGACTCAACTTTCTGTTTTGCCTTCTTCTTGCCAATGACGCCATTGTTATAGACACGGGCAATAGGATCATTCTGAAGGCTTATACCTGCTATCAATACATCCAGATCGCCATCGAGGTCATAATCACCCCATTGTCCTGAGCTGTTATAGAGCGGAATGATATTTGCTTTTATATCTCTGAAGTTGAAATTCCTTTCGTTTGAATAGATTCGTGAAACGGGTCCGCCAGCAGACATCCCGCTTATGAGAATATCCAGGTCGCCGTCAAGATTCATATCGCCCCAGTCGCTGAATCCATCCGTAACACCCACAACAGAAATATTTTGCTGCACAAAGCCGCTTCTGTTGTTAATAAAAAAGTGTGTGCAAGCTGTTCCATTGGCCGTTTCGCCGGTCAGCAGCAAATCGTCATCTCCATCATTGTCGGCATCACCAAAAGAAATATGGCTGTTTTTCAGACCTGTAAACCGACTGTGGTGCAGCTTAAACGATTTACCGGTATTTTGATAGAGTTGGGTGATGAGTTTTCCGGAAACATCAATACCGCTTATGAAAATATCGGGCAACCCATCAAGATTGAAGTCGCTCCACTTGCAATCGCCACGTCGCAGGCCGTTAACCGGAGTCTCTTCCGCAACAAAAGAGAAATTTCGATCATTACGATAAACCTTGCACGCCGGGCCATTATCAGACTCACCACAGAGCAGGATATCCATATCGCCATCACCATCCATATCCGCCATATCAATGCCACCATCTCTAACGGGCATCAGTTCAACATTGGTTTTTCGAAACGAACCATCAGACATCCCTTTATAGACAAAAGCGATACGTTTTCCATTTAACGACTCACCAATCAGCGCAATATCGTTGATACCATCAAGATCAATATCAGCAATTGCAAAATCGCCCCTGTGAAAGTCCGGCAATCCCTTACCGGACAGGGTGAAGCGGTCGTTTCGCTGGTTGGTATAATGGCGCGTTGAAACACCTGAAACAGAACCTTTGAAAAACTCGCCGGCAACAAGAATATCAGGATCGCCATCGCGGTCGGTATCCATCCATGTAGCAGCACTGCCGGCCACACCGGTTAGTCCTGCCTGAATATCGGTAAAAGTTTGTCCGTTTACGAACAGTGAAATGAAACACAACGCTATGATGAAGACTAACCGCCTAAAATTGGACATGGAAGAAGCTTTTAAAGGCAATAATACGAAATCTTCAAGATAGAAAGATTCTAAATTCACAAAATTGCAAAAAAAAGATCAGTTAAATCCATTGAAAAGGAGCCGGATGCCCAAAAAAGGACTATTTTTGTGAAAATTTTCACAATAAAAATATTATGAAACCATCTCATATTGAACACATTGGAATTGCAGTAAACTCTTTGGATGCAGCCATTCCCTATTACGAGCAAATTTTGGGTACAAAATGCTATGCCATTGAAGAAGTGGCCGACCAAAAAGTGAAGACAGCTTTTTTCAGGATAGGCCAAACCAAGATTGAATTGCTGGAGAGCACAGATCCTGAAGGACCAGTTGGGAAGTTCATTGAAAAAAAAGGTGAGGGAATTCATCATATCGCATTTGCAGTGAATGGATTAGAAGCAGCATTGGAAGATGCCAAAACAGCTGGAATAAGGCTTATTGACGAGACACCCCGCAAAGGTGCCGAGGGCTTGCATATCGCGTTTTTGCACCCGAAATCTACTTTTGGCGTGCTGACTGAGCTTTGTGAAGACAAAAACAAATAACCAAAAACTAAATTTTATGTCATTCGAATCAAAGATTCAGGAACTGCTTGCAAAGCGGGTTGAGGCTAAAAAGGGCGGTGGAGAAAAAAGAATTGAAACGCAGCATGCAAAAGGAAAACTTACTGCGCGTGAAAGAATTGAATTGCTTCTTGATGAGTCAAGTTTTGAGGAATTCGATATGTTTGTAACCCATCGCTGTAACAATTTTGGAATAGACAAACAAGAATACTTATCCGATGGTGTTGTGACAGGCCATGGCACGATTGACGGGCGGGTCGTTTATGTGTTTTCACAAGATTTCACCGTATTTGGCGGATCTCTTTCAGAGGCATATGCCAATAAGATATGCAAAGTGATGGATCAGGCAATGAAGGTGGGAGCACCATTAATTGGAATAAACGATTCAGGTGGGGCGCGCATACAGGAAGGGGTCAACAGTTTGGCCGGGTATGCCGAAATTTTCCAGCGCAATATTATGGCTTCCGGAGTGATACCACAAATTTCAGCAATTTTTGGCCCTTGTGCCGGAGGCGCTGTTTACTCTCCAGCACTTACCGACTTTATAATTATGAGTAAAGAAAACTCAAATATGTTTGTTACAGGTCCAAAAGTGGTCAAAACTGTAACCGGTGAAATAGTAACTGAAGAAGAGCTGGGTGGTGCAATGGTTCATGGAACCAAATCAGGAATCACGCATTTTGTTGCCGAAGATGAACAGGAAGGCATACAACTTATTCGAAAAATCATCAGCTATCTTCCACAAAACAATTTGGAAGACCCCCCACTGCAAGGATGCTGCGATCCAATCAACAGACTTGAGGATACTCTTAATTACATAATTCCAGACAATCCAAATAAACCTTATGATGTTAAGGATGTCATTCACAGCATAGTTGATTTACATGAATTTCTCGAAATTCAAAGGTATTTTGCGCCAAACATTGTGATAGGTTTTGCCCGCTTCAACGGGATGTCGGTGGGAATAGTAGCAAACCAGCCAAACTATCTTGCCGGAGTGCTTGATATCAATGCCTCGAGAAAAGCGGCACGGTTTGTAAGATTTTGCGATGCTTTCAACATACCAATTCTTACTTTGGTGGATGTTCCCGGTTTTCTTCCAGGCACTGCTCAAGAGTACGGAGGCATAATAATTCATGGAGCAAAACTACTATATGCCTATGGTGAGGCAACAGTCCCAAAAGTAACCGTCATTTTAAGGAAAGCCTATGGTGGTGCATATTGTGTAATGAGTTCAAAGCACTTGCGGGGCGACATTAATTATGCATGGCCGGGTGCTGAAATTGCCGTTATGGGTGCAAAAGGTGCGATTGAGGTGTTGCAACACAAGAAACTTAGAGAAATCAACGACCCACAGGAAAAAGAGGAATTTCTGGGGAAAAGTGAGCAGGAATACAGGGAAAAGTTTGCCAATCCCTATAACGCAGCAAAGTATGGCTATATAGATGATATCATTGAGCCACGAAACACCAGATTTCGCGTCATCAGGGCACTTCAGGCACTTGCTACAAAGAAAGATACCAATTTGCCAAAAAAACACTCAAACCTTCCACTTTAAGGAGTTAAATATGAAATTCAACTTTCTTACGAAAAAGGCGTTGGCTTTGCTGCCCCTCTTATGGCTTTCTGCAACAATTTCGATTGCCCAGAGCGGTTCCGACTTGAGAATCAACGAGATACTTGTTAAGAATGATTCAAACTTTGTTGATGATTTTGGACAACGCAATGCCTGGATTGAGATCTTCAATTCGGCGTACAACAAAGTCAACATTGGAGGAATGTATCTGACAAATGATCCTTCCAATCCAACGAAATACCAAATTCCAAAAGGTGATCCTGTCACTTTGATACCACCCCGTAATTATTTAGTGTTTTATGCTGATAAACACCCGACACGTGGAATTTTACACCTTAACTTCGATTTGAAGGAGACCAATTACCTTGCGTTGTACGATGTCAATGGCAGCAGCCTTATAGATGAAATCAACATCCCTGAGATTGGAGCTGACACTTCCTATGGCAGAGCTCTCGACGGATCGAATGAGTGGATTATCCTTGACAAAACAACTCCCAAAGCTAATAACTTCACTGGTGTTGCTTCAAGCCCGGGAGAAGAATTCCTGGTTTATGATCCTTTTGGGTTTGGAATGGCTTTGATTGCCATGATGGTAGTATTTTCATCCCTTGTTTTTCTTTATCTCATTTTCAAAAACACCAAACGCCTTTACACAATCAACTTTAAGCAGTTGCATCGCATTTCAATGAAACAAAATTCATCCGAAGAACTACCCGATCTGACTGGTGAGGTCAATGCCGCAATAGCAATGGCATTGTACTTTTATCGCAACGAACTGCATGACCACGAGGCTGCTGTGCTTACAATTAAAAAGGTTGCACGTACTTATTCACCATGGAGCTCAAAAATTTATGGACTCCGTACTTATCACAAATAGTCAAAGGCATTTAACGATAATTATTCAATAATATGAAAAGGTTTAAATTTACAATAAACGGTAACATATACGAGGTTGAGATACAAAATATTGACGGAAACCTGGCCGAAGTAGAGGTGAATGGCACCAACTACAAGGTTGAAGTTGACAAGCAGCTCCAGCCCACCAAAACACCCAGACTCATGCGAACCGTTAGTGTCCCCAGCACAGATGTAGCACCAAGCACAGCAAAATTCTCAAGCCCTGCAAGTCCTAAAGGAACCGGCAATATCAAATCACCACTACCAGGAGCCATTCTCGATGTTTTTGTAAGGGAAGGTGATCAGGTCAAAATTGGTCAAAAACTCATACTTCTTGAAGCCATGAAGATGGAAAATATTATTCATGCTGATAAAGAAGGAAAGGTGGTCACTGTGAATGCAAGAAAAGGTGACAACGTGATGGAAGGTGACGTCTTACTGATAATCGGGGATTAAGATGGAACACTCAGGTAATTATATTGATTTTGTAGTCAGGCATTTGGAGCAATTCCTTGGCTACACCTCATTTTCAAACTTCACGTGGGGCCATTTAATCATGATTTGTGTTGGCTTGTTTTTTATCTATCTTGCCATTGCAAAAGAATATGAACCTTTGCTGTTGGTACCAATTGGATTTGGTATTATTGTTGGAAATATCCCTTTCAAGCCAGGCTTTCAGATTGGTATTTACGAAACAGGAAGTGTTTTTAACTATTTGTATTTTGGTGTACTGCAAGGTATTTATCCACCCCTTATATTCCTGGGCATTGGGGCAATGACTGATTTTTCGGCATTGATTTCAAATCCCAAGCTAATGCTTGTGGGCGCAGCCGCACAACTTGGCATTTTTGGTGCTTATGCCATTGCACTGCTGCTTGGCTTCAGCCCGGCAGAAGCCGGTTCTATTGGAATTATCGGAGGTGCTGATGGCCCGACAGCAATTTTTCTGTCATCGAAGCTTGCCCCCGACCTTTTGGGAGCTATTGCAATTTCAGCTTACTCCTACATGGCTCTGGTACCGGTAATTCAGCCTCCGGTAATGAAGCTTTTAACAAGCAACAAAGAAAGACGTATCCGAATGAAGCCACCAAGAGCGGTTTCAAAGACTGAAAAAATTATGTTTCCCATCATCGGACTGCTTCTTACAGCCTTCATCGTTCCCTCAGCATTGTCTCTTTTAGGTATGCTTTTCTTTGGCAACCTGCTGAAAGAAAGCACTGTAACCAAAAGACTTGCCGACACTGCCAAAGGTCCATTAATTGATATTGTCACCATTCTGATAGGATTGACAGTTGGAGCATCCACACAAGCAACAACCTTTCTGACCGTGAAATCTGTAGGTATATTTGCACTGGGTGCCGTCTCCTTTGTAATTGCAACTTTTGGCGGCGTGATGTTTGTAAAATTCCTCAATTTATTTTTAAAAGAAGGAAATAAAATGAATCCTCTCATTGGAAATGCAGGCGTTTCAGCTGTTCCGGACAGCGCCAGGGTTTCGCAGGTTGTCGGACTTCAATACGATAAAACGAACCATTTGCTCATGCATGCAATGGGCCCTAACGTTGCAGGAGTGATCGGTAGTGCAGTAGCAGCAGGTATTTTATTGGGATTTCTTTCGTAGGAAAATATTTAATTATATTTACAGCCGGGAAAATCAATGATTTTCCCGGCTTTTACTTAATGCTATATATATGCTTGTAATAGGAATCGCCGGTGGCTCAGGCTCAGGAAAAACAACCGTGGTGAAAAAAATAATCAGAGCACTTCCAAACAGCTCTGTTTCAGTTATTTCGCAAGATTCATATTACAAAGACAATGGTCATCTGAATGCTGAAGAACGAAAAAAAATCAATTTCGACCACCCCTCTTCCATCGAATTTGAACTCCTGATTGAGCAAATTGACCAGCTCAAACATGGCCAAACCATTCAGATGCCGCTCTACTCCTATGTCACTTGCGCCCGCTCAAAAGAAACAATCCCTGTAAAACCAACCAAAGTAATCATCGTTGAAGGAATTCTGGTGCTCACAAATCCGGAGCTTCGCGACAGAATGGACATAAAAATTTATGTGGATGCCGATGGCGACGACCGTCTTATGCGTATCATCCAACGGGATATCGAAGAGAGAGGCCGCACCTTTCTTGAAGTTCTCAAACATTACGAAACCTTTGTCAAACCGATGCACCTGCAGTTTATTGACCCTACAAAACGCTTTGCCGACATTATTATTCCGCAGGGAGGTGCCAATCAGGTTGCCATAGACATTGTGGCATCCCGAATAAGACTAAATCTTGATAACTAATCCTATTGCCATGAAAAGTATTTTCAGATTCGTCTTTCTTGTTCTTTTAAGCCTCGTAATAATGCAGTCGTGCAATAAAGACAACGTTCCTGTTAATAATTACACCTGGAAATACTACGCTACCAAGGACGGACTCATTGACAACAATGTGAACGATATGGCAATGGACATCACGGGCAATGTTTGGGTAGCAACCGAATTTGGAGCCTCCATGTTTGATGGAAACACCTGGACAAAATACAATACTCCGCAGGGCCTGATCCATCACCAGGTGAACAGCCTTGCTGTTGGCAGCGATATGAAAGTGTGGTTTGGAACACCGTTTGGCGTTTCGAGCTTTTTCAACGGGCAATGGCAATCCTATAGCCAGCAGGATGGCCTCTCATACGATTACGTTTATGACATCGCCATTGACAAAAACAACAAGCCCTGGTTTGCAACCGGACATGGCGTGAGTTTTTTCAACGGCTCGGTCTGGACAAATTACGAAAAAGACCAGGGACTCGCGCTTGTTCACAATATTGTGCGCTCGATAAGCATTGATGCTGCCAACGACAAATGGTTTGGCACCGAGTATGGGATTTCGCGCTTCGACGGAATAAACTGGCAAACTTTTTTGGCCGAAAACAACCAGGCCGGATTTGTAGTTTCCATGTTTTCGAGCGAGGATAAAGGCCTGTGGATTGGTTCGCTCGCCGGCGTATCAAACTTTAACTACAGCCAGTTTATTGACTATTCAATGTCAAACGGCTTGATTTATAGCCGCGTGGATGCTATTGCCCAGGATCAGGACGGGGTAATGTGGTTTGGAACTCCATTTGGAGCATCTTCGTTCGACGGAACAAAATGGCAAACTTTCAGCACCGATAACGGCTTACCCGATAAGTGGATAACAAGCATCATGGTTGACAACGACAACAATGTGTGGTTTGGTACTAAAACCAGGGGAATCGCAGTTTTGAAAAGAAAGTGATTGAAAAGCGAACAATCTTCGCGCTTTGCTGTTTCCTATTAAAATTTGACAATGCTTAAGAAAAAAATAAAATCACCTTGCCAGCTGATTTGCACTTACGACACTGACAATGTTTGTGTTGGATGTTACAGAACTGTCGAGGAAATTGCAAACTGGGATCGCTATACCGACGAGATGAAGCTAAAAGTTTTGGAAAACTCGGCCATTCGCAGGGCTGAAAAAGGCGGTGGCGATTATTATGGCTTGTAACAAGAGTTATTCCGGTAATTTGAAGGCTTCGAGCAACTCGCCCTGCTTGTTTACCCACTTTGGAAATGCATAGGCATGGCCGCGGCCCTTGTAGGCAATTTTAACGAGTGCTTTTCTATTGCTTGCCGTGAGTTTTACAAGGCACTGATTCAGTTTCACTTTGGTTTTTTCTTCGCCCTCATAAATACCTTTTTCAGTGGCCATGGCAGTTATCCGCTCAAGAATTTCGCGGCTAATGGCAGGCTTTCCTTTTTCAAGAACACTATCCAGAATCATTTGATCCCACAATGATGGCGGCTCCTGCTTGCGGCCGGCATTGGATTTCTTTTTCTTTCCTCCCTTTTTGGCCACCGGCTTGCTTTTCTTCTCCTTCACGGGTTTCGTCACAGCAACCTTGGCAGCATCGCCGTTATTGCTTGTTTCAGGCGTATCAACTGATTCTGAAGAAGATTCAGGCTGACCAATTAGGTCTTCCTCTTTGACAATCACTTCGGCTTTTTCACCGGCCTGCTTCTCTTTTTTCTTGAGAATTTTCTCATACTCAGTCTCAAGCTCTTCTATCTTATCTTTTACAAAGCTTAATTTATGTTTCAATTTTCTGAGCTCTGAATGGTATTCATTCAGCAGGTCAAGCACATCAAATTCATTGAGTTTTGAAGTAAATTTCATCGCAATTTAATTTGTAACAAAAATAGATTGTTTCACATTGAAATGCAATTTAAGCCATCTTTTTTTTATTTATTATTCAATAATAATTCACAAATAGCCTTGTATGTATCTTTTGAATATTTAAACAACTCATAAATAAGTATTTAAAAAAAATCAAAAAATTGCTATTAATGATTAAAATTCAATATTGCCGCACAATTTTATTGAAAATCAGGACACGGCCCGGCGAAAATCAGGCAATAACAAGGCAGGAAAACCAACAAAAGGCGGCTTGTGAACAAAATATTTGATTACAAACCCTTTACTTTTGGAATTCCTGCAACAAAATCCTTTAAATAAAAGGGTTCAAAATATGCGAGATTTTCAATATTTCCGGTTTGAAAAGCAATTTGTGCAAATGGGTTCATCCATATTGCCGAAGGAAGCACATCCGGCAAAAACCGCGCATTTTCATTGCCCGACCACAGAGGCATACATTTGGCAGCACCGTCGCCTGCAAAATACACGGTATTGTCTATCAACTCAGTCTCAAAACTGTGTTCATTCACAATCACTGCACACGTAGCGCCGAGTCGTTGCAGTGCGTCATTGAACAAAGCGTTGTACACTTCCATCCGCCTTGCGTCAATCATGGGAGAAAGGATGTAACCCGACAACTGCTCACCGTTTTCAACTGCTGATTTCATGCCTGCAGCCAAAGCCTGAAGCGTATCAACAGCGATGAGCGGGATATCGCAGGCATAGCAAATTCCTTTTGCGGTTGAAACACCGATACGCAAACCGGTGTAAGATCCGGGGCCTTTGCTCACTGCAACAGCATCGAGGGCAGCGAAGCCAATCTGTGCTTCGTGGAGCACTTCCTCAATAAAAACTGTTATAAGCTCGCTGTGAGATTGCTGATCGTGCGCTTCGCGTATTGCAACAATGCCATTGTCCGTTCCCAAAGCGACAGAGCAAACCTGTGTTGAAGTTTCAAGAAGTAAAATGTTTGCCATTCTACTTTTTGGTTGTTTCAAACAACTTTGATTTATCCACCACTTTCACTTTGTCATTGTTCTTCAAGGTTTTCGACACAACGCGATACGGTCCGGTGATCACCTCATCGTTTTCGGTCAGGCCTTCAAGAATCTGAATGCTGTTATTGTCCTGAATTCCTGTTTTAACGGCCCTGATCTTACTCTGTTGATTTTCAACCACAAAAACATATTCCTGAACCGGAGTATCAGCTGGCTTGACTTCCTCTGAAGTTTTTTTCCTTTTCGAAGAAGACGCGGTATCCTCCCTTGTTGTGACAGCCTGAATGGGTACTGTAAGCACATTGTTCACCATTTTTGTCTGAATATCAACTGTTGCCGACATTCCCGGACGAAAAGGCGATTTTATTGCTGTTTCTGTGAGGCTAAGATCGGCATATGACTCCTTGAGGAGCATCACTTTCACTTCAAAATTTGTAACCTGGTCAACGCTTACATTCACATTATTGGCTGAGGTAGCAATTTCGGTCACAAAACCTTTGAATTTCTTATTCAGGTAAGCATCCACTTCAACAAGGCAGGTATCGTTAAGTTTCACTCTTGGGATATCATTTTCGCTAACCTCCACCTTCACTTCCATATTGTCGAGGTTGGCAATGCGCATGATCTCTGTTCCCGAGGAGAATTGTGAAGCCCCTGTAACACGCTCGCCCACTTCAACATTAAGCTTCGAGATGGTTCCGTCGGCAGGGGCGTATATATTTGTCCGGTTAAGATTTTCACGTGCTTCCTTGAGCGATGCTTCGGCATTCTGAACCTGAAACTGTGTAGCCTTCAGCGTTTCTTTGGCAGCCTCAAACTCAGCACTATTCACCTTGTAATTAGCCTTGATGCCATCCCAGTCAGCATCTGAAATCACTTTCTGGTTATACAGTTTTTCGTTACGATCTTTATCAAGTGTTGCTTTCATAAACTGCGCTTCGGCCTGGGCAACCCGTGCTTTAGTGTTGGCCATATTGGCGCTTGCACTGTTGAGCGAAGCTTCAACCTGCTCATAAGCTGACAGATACAGCGTCGCATCAATTTTTGCAAGCAGGTCGCCTTTCTTCACGAAATTGCCTTCGCGTGCATACAGTTCAACAACTTCACCTGAAATATACGGACTAATTTTGACTTCGAGTGCAGGTTGAATTTTACCATTTGCAGCAACGGTTTCAACGATACTCCGGTATGCAGCTTTTTCGGTGCTAACCTGAATTTCCTGTTGGTTGCGTTTTTTCGCAAATACAAGGGCGATCACCAGCACAGCAACAAAAAGGGCTGCGAAGATGATCCAGTTACGGCTTGATTTTGATAATTTACTCATTGTGTGTTGGATTTGAAACGGACCTGTAAAAGCCCAAAATTAAGCAAATGTTTAAGGTTTGGCCACTGATTTATTTAAAAAGACAAAGCCCCGCCGGGCGGGGCATCTATTTATTCCATAAATTCTTTCATATCAGCAAGTGTCAATGTTCGGCCAAGATAAAAATCGAGAATCTTCAATTTGAAGATATAATCATATTTGGCCGAGAGCAGATCAGATTCTGACCTGTTCATTTGATTCTTTGCAACATTATAATCTATTGCATTAACCATCCCGACATTGAATTTTTGCTCGGTGTAGTTAAACGACTCGCGCAGGCTGGTCAGCGATCTTTCCCTTGCTTTGAAGGTTGTGTGCGAAGCAAGTGCGTCGGTGTATGCCGTTTCAACATTTTTGCGCAAGGCATTTTTGGCAATTTGCAGGTTGTAGTCGGCATTCATCAAACCGAGTTTTGATTTTCCAACATACGAGCTGATCTGGTAGCCATTAAAAATCGGGATACTTAATCTAACCGAGAGTGTTGCACTACGGTTGTCTTTCCACTGGTTTGAAAACGGCTTAATATTGAGGTAGTCAGGATCGAGCGGATTGTTGCTTACCCTGATTTGATCGGAATAATTGGTACCAAGGGCTGCCGACATTCCAAGGCTTGGGCTGCGGCTTCCCTGAGCGATATACAATCCGCGTTTGCTGCTTTCGAGGCTCATTTCAGCACTTTTTATTTCGGGCATCACCTCAAGGGCTTTGTTGTAAATCATATCCACAGGCAGCAAACCCGGGTCCTGGGCCACTTTCAAAGCAGGAACATCAATCTGAAAAGGCGTTCCGGCTTCGAGTTCGAGCAGCTGAAGCAGATCGAGGTAGGCGAGGTTGAGTTGGTTTTCGGCCTGAATCACTGATACCTCTTCGTTTGCAGCCTGCGCCTGCACTTCGAGCAAACTTCCCTTCGCCAATGTGCCGGCTTCGACAAGTTTCTTTGTGCGCTCAACCTGCTGCCTGGTGATTTCGGCCTGGGCTCGTGCATTGGAAAGTAACTCACGGGCAAAAAGTATTTGAAGATAACTTCCGGCTACTGTGAGACTTATGTCGTTTTGCATTTTGTCCGAATTGTACTTTGCAGCCAAATAGTCAGCCCGTTTTTGCTTCACCGTGTTCAGTTTCTGAAAACCCGAAAACAAAGTCAGATCAGAGCTGATGTTGAAATAGCTTGATTGCGACTGCTTATCAACATACTCATAGGTGGCCTGATCGAGCGAACGACCCCAACCAAATGAATGCGAAGCACTTGCATTAGCACTCGGAAGCAGATCAAGCTTGCTTTGAAGCTGCGTAATATCGGCCGACTCCACTTCGAGTTTACTTTGTTTGATGCGGATGTTGTTTTCCAGCGCCAGGTTGATGCAATCTTCAAGGCTATAAACTTTTTGCGCAATGATGCTGCTGCTCACCAGCAAAAAGGCGAGCCCGATCATCAAATTAATCACGACAACCTTACTGGTCAGGTCATTTTTTTGTGTGTTCATGCTTTTGGCTTTAAATACATTTCACTCTTATTATCCAAAAATATGCCAATCTTTTAACAATATGATTTTTAATTCATTAAAAAATCAAAACAATTCAAAAATTCCGTCATTGTGTTCGCATTTCAACAAGAAATGTTCATTAACGGACAGGCACATTTTTCAGGACAAAGCGCCCGTGAAATTACAGACAGACAATGATAACAACGAACGACTTGGCTAAAAAGTTTAATTTTGCTAAAAATACCTGAGATGAAATACTTTTTCGCATTTCTTTTGCTCCTTTTTCTGACAAGCCGCTTGTCAGCCCAGTGCAATCACAGGCACGGTTTCGCGCATTCGGCTGCCGCCGACAGTGTTGATGCCCTACATTATATCATTCATTTGCAGGCAATTGATTTCACTGCCAAAACCATTCAAGCCGAAACTACGGTGAGGTTGCGCCCGAAACTCGCGATCAGCACTATCCCGCTCGAACTGAAGGCGCTGCAGGTGAGCGCTGTATTTATGGACCAACAGCCTTTGTCGTTTACGCAATCAGGTGATATGTTGCACATTATGACCGGACAGCTGTTTCATCCGAACGACACGCTGGAGTTGACCATTCACTACTCGGGACAGCCTTTTCACGAGAGTTGGGGTGGCTTTCATTTTAGTGGCAATTATGCTTTCAACCTGGGCGTTGGCTTTGAGAGCGACCCGCATAACCTCGGCAAGGCATGGTTTCCGTGCGTTGACGATTTTCAGGACAGGGCCACTTACGAGGTGCTTATCACCCTGCCGGAACAAATGACCGGTATTGCCGGCGGGTTTTTGGCCGACACAACGCATCATGCCAACGGCAACATCACATGGCACTGGAATCTTGTGCAGCCTGTTCCAACATATCTTGCCTCGGCTGCAGCCGGCACTTATGCACTATCGGCCTCCATTTTTAACGGCATGGAACAAAATATTCCCATCACAATTTATACACGTCCGATAGACAGCCTGAAAGTAGCCGGATCTTTTGCCAATCTTCAGCAAATTGCTGCTATTTTCGAGAACCGCTTCGGCGCCTACCCTTTTGACCGGATAGGATATACCGGAACGGCAATCGGCGCCATGGAGCATGTGTGCAACATTTCATATCCCAATTCGGCAATTAGCGGCAACCTGACGTCGGAGTATCTGCTGACGCACGAACTCTCCCATATGTGGTTCGGAAACCTTGTCACCTGCGCTGATGCAGGGGATATGTGGCTCAACGAGGGATGGGCCACTTTTTGTCAGTATTTTTTCAAACACGACCTTTATAGCCCCGACATTTATCGCAACGAGATGAATGCCAATCACTTTGATATACTTAAAAACGCACATATCGTTGATGGATCATATCTTGCGCTGAAAAACGTGCCAACCAATTACACCTATGGCACAACGGTGTATGACAAAGGCGCTACAGTTGTGCACACCCTGATGAACTACCTCGGACAAGAAGTGTTCTTTGATGCAGTGAAAGCCTACCTGCAGACGTATGCCTATCAACATGCAAGCTCAGAAAACCTGCGTGATTTTTTAACAAACCATACCGGCCTTGACATGGGTCCGTTTTTTGACACCTGGGTTTTTACGCCGGGTACACCACATTTTTCGATTGACTCAATCCATACAACAGCCGAAAACGGAAATTATACCACCACTGTTCACCTGAAACAAAAACACAAAGGCTATAACCACATTTCGACAAATAATATTCTGGAAATCACGTTTATAGGAGCCGGCTGGCAGCTGCATACCGACACGGTGCATTTTAGCGGACAAACAGCAGTCTCGACCAAACAACTTGATTTTGAACCACTTTTTGCAATGGCAGATTATTATGACAAGACTGCCGATGCCACCACGGATATTTCGGGGGTGATCCGCTCCACCGGAGAACTTTCATTGCCCACCCTCAACACCAAAATATTTGTGGATGCGCTCACTGACTCTGCATTTTACAGGATGACGCACCACTGGGCAGCCCCCGACAGCCTCAAAACCGCAGTGAACGGACTACGTCTTTCGCCATACAGGCACTGGGAGTTCAAAGGGATATTCCCGCAGAATACCACGATGCGCGGACGGTTCTTTTATGCCAACTCAAGCACACTCGACGGGTCGCTGATCCTGAGCGAGCAAGACTCGGTGGTGGTGCTCTACCGTGAAAATCCAGCAGCTGATTGGGCCATGGTACCGCAAACAAGAGAAGGACTCTGGAATATTGGCTATGTTGTTATACACGACTTCAAACCAGGACAATATACCCTGGCCGTTTGGGATAAACAATTGGTGGGGGCAACAGATTTGCGCCTGCAAACCAACATAAACTATCTTACAATTGAACCAAATCCGGTGACTGATGAAATGGCGATAAAGTGGAACGATAGCCAGGATGGTTTTCTGAGTATCATTGACAGCACCGGTAAAATAATCTTTCAACAGGCTGTGATCCAATCCGGTTCGCTTGTGGTTGATGCCCGAAACTGGGCGAAAGGCTGGTATTTTGCCGAGTTGCGCAACAAGAATGACCAAATGATCGGATATCAAAAAATCATCAAACAATGACACTTCACCCCTATTGGCATCCGCTTGACGAGGCATTCACACAATTGGCCGATCCAACCGTTGCAGAAGGTGCAGCCGCATATATGAAGTATATTTCGGTTTTCTACGGCATCAAAGCTCCTGAACGAAGGCTGGCGCTGGGTCATTTTCTCAAAGAGAACAGCACGCCCGACATCAATAAACTGGAAGAAATAAGCCTCTCGGCCTGGACGCATCCACAGCGCGAGATGCAGTATGCCGCCATGGAAGTGCTTTTCAAAGTAAGAAAGAAAACTGCAGCCGGCCATATACATCTGCTTGAACAACTGATAGTCACAAAATCATGGTGGGACACCATTGACTATATCGCGCCACATTTGGTATCAAGCCATTTTGAACGTTACCCCGAACAACGCGATACCGTGGTAACGCGCTGGATGGAATCGGGCAATATATGGCTGCAACGAAGCTGTCTGCTCTTTCAGCTGAAAGCCAAAAAACACACCGACAGCCAATTACTTTTCTCACTTATTGAGCAGCTGAGCGACCACAAAGAATTTTTCATCAGAAAAGCAATCGGCTGGGTGCTGCGTGAATATGCAAAAACCAATCCCGGGGCAGTGATTGAGTTTGTTGAAACGCACGACTTATCGGGCCTCAGCCGCAGGGAAGCACTAAAACATCTTGAAAAATGAAAAAGCTGATTCATTTTATCGTTGTTATAACAGTTGCCGTATTGCTTTCCGGAATGTTTTCATGCAAAAAAGAAGCACCCTGGGAGTGGTGCAATGATTGCAGTGTTGAAAATATTACAGGCCAGTATTCCGGCACCGGCAATATTATAAAATATACAGATTCAGTGCATTATACCGAAACGAAGGGAAAAACAGTCTATCTCGCCATTGAAGCTTCAGGCAGCAATATACAGTTAAGCACTGGTGTTGTGAACCTGTTTTCGGTTATCGTGACAGGCAATTACGACAACACCTATTATATCGAGATTCCGGGCTACAGAACAAGGGTATCGGCTAAAATCTGGAAGAGAGAAAACGATTTGAAAATTATTGGAACAGCAAAAAAATTCGATTCGGACAATAAACTTACCGAGCTTTTTGATTTTGAAGTTATCAGAAGCGCTGCCGAATAAACTGACTTGGTGTTGACCGGCAGATCCATTTGTTGCCGTTGATTTGAAACCAGACGAAACCAAAACCGATTTCAAATCACATTCCTTTTGTTCAGGCAGAAAATAATGGTGCTTTATGCTCATTTTCTGAAACTCAGCAATAATTTCGGCGCATTGCTTAGTTTCAAAATCTAAAACGATGATTTGACCGGAAATCTGACTAACAGTTTGATCTTCTGCAGGCACACCAAAGGAACCAGCATTCGCGGAGGCTCTTTTTACCCTAACTTTGCATCCCTTTACGAACAATTGTTTTGCTTAAAAAGAATAGTCCGATGCAACCTTTTGAAAATGTTGAACCTTGTCGTTGTAGATAAATGAGTGAGAAGGAATTGATATCGGCATGCAGTGCTGGCGATAAACACGCCATGCGAATCCTGTATGAAAAATACTTTTCCATTATGTTGGGCATCTGCAAGAGATATACCCCGGTGAAAATGAGTGCAGAAGATTTGCTTCACGATGGCTTTATAAAGATTTTTAAAGATATCAAGTCCTACTCAGGGAAGGGTAGTTTTGAAGGGTGGATGAAAAAAGTGATGATTAACACCGTTCTTTTACATATTCGGGAAGTCAAAAAAGAAGCCAAACTTAGCATTGAGGAAGCCCGGTTTTATGAAAAAACAGAGGATGAAGCGGCTCCTTACAGCGATGCTGAAATAATTCTTGAATCAGGTTTTACCGAAGATGAACTGATAGGCATTTTAAAAACATTGCCTTTTGGATACCAACAGGTGATGAATCTTTACATTATTGACAATTATCCGCATAATGAAATAGCCAAAATGTTGGGAATAAGCACTGGCACATCCAAATCGCAACTTAACAGAGGTCGGAAAATGATGAGACGCAAACTGACTGAGTATGCTCTGGAAAGAGAAAATGCGAAGGATATAAATGAAACCAATGAAAAGTAAAGTTTAAGAATATGAAATCAGATTCTTATAATGTGGATGATCTTTTGAAAAAGCTGGCAGACTACCAACCTTCTGCCGAGCCGGATTGGGAATCATTCTACGCTGACTACCAAAAAAATGTCGGAAGTCGGGAAATATCAATGGGCAAAGTCATTGATAATGAACCGATTTCAATAGCCGTGAAATCTACAATTATTGTTTTCGTGGTTTTTACGGTTGCCGTTTCCTCTTACTTTTTGTTTTTCAGAAATCAATCCCTTAATGAAGAGAATGAAACAATTCCACTCATCGAATCACAAACAATAACCACAAAAGAAGCAGCACATCCCGGCATCAATGAAATGATCAAAACTGAAAAACACACTGTATCAAAAAAACAAACAAAACCGGAAGCCACAAGTGACCATAATATTTCACAAAAACATGATTTTGAAGTGCGAAAAGAAAAAATCCCGGTGCTTGATTCATCAAACAAATTGGCTGATGATGCAATAACTTTTGATTCAATACATGAAGACAGCCAAAATGGATTAACTCCAGCTTCTGCAACCGATTCACTGTCACAGCACCAGGTAATTATCAAAAAAACAGTGATCATTTCCGATACATTAAGAATAAAACATAAAGCACCTAAACGATAGGCCACAAGCATCCCTGCCGTGAATTAAGCCTGTTTGGGATAATGAACCAATGTAAAGCCATGTTTTTCATAAGCAATTACATTTATAAGGCCGAAAGATTTAATGCGAGAGAATACATACCGGAAACGACACCCGCTTTAAGTGATTGTTTTAAGCTATTCTTTCAGGTATAAATTAGAGGCCAGGTGCTGCTGACGGTATATATATATGCAGAAACGAACAGAAAAATCTGAAGGCAGCAATAATTGAACTAAATAAAATCAAAACCTAAAATTAATGATATTTGCAATCTATTAATAATTACCGGATTAGAGTAATCATCCATTTGAATGAACAGCGTTAGAATCTTTACATTTTTGATATACTTTGCTTTTCAACCGGCGCTTATGGCTCATTCGTTTGCGGGAGTTGAATGTGCTGCTTCTGAGGCAGCCTTTCTTTCCGGTATGCACCTCAACCCTCCGGATACAATATACCGTATTGATACCGTATATCAATACATAATTGTTTATGATACAATATTTTACGATGACATTCACTTTGATAACGACTCACTGTCATTAAATGATGTTGTAAAAAATGATTCTACAGCTTCCGGTAGTAGAAATTTTGATTATAAACCCAAATTGCAAAGGGACGACAATTCATCTCATGGCGAATCAGTTTTACTACCTCAAAGCGAGTTCAGCGCAAAACCCGACAGCAGCCTACATGATGATTCCCACATTATGACAACAACGTCCGACGTGCGGCAAAAATCAAGCAAAAGAAAGAAAGAATATGTTCAGAACGACATGAACAAGAAAATACTTCACGGTATTCAATTGCCACTGAAAACATTACAAGACACCGTTTTTATCTTCGACACAATTGTTAAGCATGAGACAATTTTTGATACAATGTTTTATGCCAACAGCGAAAACACCTTGGATACCACTATTTTGCATTATACCGATTTTAATCGCAGCGGACAGTTGGTAATCGTAAAACATACGGTAAAATTCACTGTCAGACGCCAGGAAAGCATAATTAAAAAAACCAATAAACCTGTGGTTGTTCTGAAACCTACTTCTCATGCCGGGATTCTTTCAACAACAACATCCAAACTCACACAATCGGTAAGGCAAAAGTTTTTTATCAGGACCCGGCAAGCACATCACCCTCATCAAGACCTTGGTGTGCAATACATTTCATCGTTTCATGGCGGCTTCTCTGTTGACAACCCGTCCTTACACTTTTATCCCACGTTTGATGAGTATGAGAAATACACCGAAAACCTGAATCAAAACACACAAAACCGATCTTCATGGAGTTTGTTTTTAACGCACAATTTCTTCCGAAACCGCTTCGGGATAGAGACCGGAGCAGGTGTAGTACGAACCAATTTTCTTTTCAATCACCGCTTTAATGCGGCAGACGTTGATACAAATTATTATTGGCAATACTTTCAGCGTGATTTTTACAACTACGACACCACCTGGTATATCAACATTGACACCCTGCTTCAGACCGGGAATATTCTGCTGATTCCTAAGATAGACTCAACTTTGTTCTCTTCCACCGATTCGGTTTATAATGTAAGGTATGACACAACGCTCACCGCGAAAAACACAAAATACCGGTGTTCGACTACACAGCTGGAAATACTTCTTAACGTAAGATATTTGTTAAACTATGGCAACTTTTCAATACACCTCGTGGCCGGCCTTATTCCATCGTTCCTTATTTCAAAAACAGGTCAATTGCCCGTGTATGAATCAGTTATTACGGCCAAAACAAGCAAAGTCAACTTTGACTTTGGTTTCAACCTCACGGCGTACGGAGCTGTTTCTCTGCATTACAATTTCTATGGCAATTTTGGTGTGTTTGCCGAACCTTTCATTAAAAGAAACCTGATCTCAACATTGAAAAACGAAGAATTCACTCTTAGAAGCAATTGCTGGGGCATCAAATTTGGCCTTTCCTACAGACTTTTTTCAACAAAGCATCAACTGTTCAGATAAATGAAAACAACCCACATACAACTATTTCTCATCGTACTCCTGTTTGCAAATGCTATATGTGCCAAAGCAGAGACGTATCGGATTGATGGGTACGTCCTAAACCAAACAAACCACTACCCTGTTGAAGATGAAATTGTTGAAGTAAAAAACGAAACAGGGATCACAATCGCCTGGTTTCAGACCAATCAAAACGGACTTTATTCAGGCACTTTCGAACTGGACGCCAATGCCAATGCTTTCATAACAGTTGAGGTTTCAAAAATGTGCGATGGCGAGGTCAATATCTTCTCAAATACGGTCGCGTTGAATTCGCCTAACCTCATCAGCAATTTTTTTGTATGCGACTTCAGGAGTTGCAGGGCAAGTTTTAATTTTACACAGATTGAAGGGAACGAATTGATTTTTCAATTCGAGGACATTTCCTACGGCAATATCACTTCCTGGTTTTGGGATTTTGGCGACCAACAGAGCTCTACCCTTCAGCATCCGGTGCATCAATATCAATCGCCGGGGCATTATACTGTTTCACTGCATATTACCACGGAATCATGTGATGATCATCAACACCGGGATGTTTTTGTTTCTGAAACTAATTGCCTTGCGCTGTTTTCATACGAACAGCAAAATGACGCAGATACACTGTGGGTTCAGTTTCAGAACCAATCAACAGGGAATTATTCACAGCTCGACTGGGATTTTGGCGATCAAAGCGGCTCGGGACAATCCTCTCCCCGGCATCGCTACACCAAACCCGGCAACTACCCTGTTAAACTTCGTATCTGGGGCCAAAACTGCAACCATGAAATCCGCAAAATTATCAATCTTAGTCCGGCTGCAAGCTGTTATGCGTTGTTTACAGCTCAACAAAATCAGACAAACGAGCTTGAAGTTCAATTTACGGATGTCTCAATTGGCCTTGCCGAAAACCGGCACTGGACTTTTGGTGACGGCGAAAATTCCGACATACAACACCCGCTGCATATTTACACCGATCCCGGCAACTACGAAGTTTCCCTCACCATCAGCGGATCCAACGGCTCTTCTTCGTTTACAAGACTTGTCGAAGTGACACAGAATCATTATTGTCAGGCAGCTTTTTCCTACAATCAGACTTACCCCGAAAATCCCGAGGTCGTTTTTACAAATCAATCTTCAGGCAGCAATTTTACCTCGGTTTGGAGTTTTGGCGATGGAGCCAATTCCCCGGAAATGAATCCGTCACATACCTATGGTTCGGCCGGAAACTATGAGGTAAAACTAATCCTGACAGATATCACAGGCTGCACCGATACAGCAACTGAAACAATTTCAATTCTGCCACCATTAAATATTTCAGGAACAGTGATGGCCGGAAGCAGTCTGATCAGCTATGGTGATATTTACCTCTTTAAAGAAACCTCGGCAGATGCATGGCAATTGACAAGTAAAATTCCTATGGGCGACGGCAATTTCAGTTTTTCAGGTATAATACCCGGAAACTATCTGTTGATGGCCGTACCGGTATTTGATTTTGGGTTTCCTCAAATTCCCAAATACCTTCCTGCCTACTTCGATGGAGTAAGTCATTGGCAAAATGCACAGCACCTGTCAACTCAGAATCTGCCTCAGTCAATTACCATTCATCTGCTTTCGCATAACAACTTTTTTGATGGTGAAGCCTCAATCACAGGAAAAGTCAATCATTACCAATCTGCAGCAACACTGCCTTTGGCAATTTATCTCTGCGCCGAAAACGGTCAGGTGCTTGATTTTTCTTTCACTGATGAAGAGGGAGATTTCATTTTCGATGGGATTCCATTTGGAAATTATAAACTTTATCCCGAAATGGCAGGAAAACAAGGAGTAGCACTTGGTGTTGAAGTCAGCGCAACCAATCCTGATGCACAAAACATTGTGTTCACCGAAGAGGAATACCGTATCTATCCCGACCTGACCGCAATAACTGAAACAGGTAGCAACAGCTTCTGCCTGTTTCCGAATCCATCAACAGGAATTGTTACCGTAAGGTTTAATCCTGTATTTTCTGACTACACAAACAGCAGTTTAACCTTGCTTTCAACTGATGGAAAAGTGCTTCAAACGATAACTGTAAATTCCGATGAGATTGAACTGGACCTAAGAGAGCTGAAAGCTGGTATTTATTTCGTGCGCTATATTATTGAAAATGAATTATATTACTCAAAACTCATTCTAAACCGCTAATTTATTTTCGATATTGATGCAACCTTTACAAAGTATCTAACCTAACATCTGTATTTAAACTAAACCATATTTAATGTTATGAAAAGAATTTTAATCTTCTCTCTCGTTTCACTACTCACATTATTTAGTTTTCAGCAACTTAAAGCCTTTGATTTTACCGTCTCAGGGCAGGTTCTGGAAACCGAACTTCTGACGGGTGTTGCTAACCAGCAGGTGAAATTACACATTCATCAGACAGGCATATTTGAAAATGTTCTCACCGCTGATGACGGAACCTACAGCATTACAGTTGCGGTACCCGACAGCGGTTCGTTCAGTTATGTTGTAAAAACATTCGACCATTGCACACATCATTACGTTATTAAAGAAGGTGTTGTTTTACCCGAAGGAGCCACCCAAAACTTTGTAATCTGTGAAAACGGAAGCAGTCAAGCTGACTGCGAAGCCGATTTCGACTGGCACAAATCAATGCACACGCCTTACAAGGTGAAATTCCAGGATAAATCCGATTTCCAGGCCGGTAGCTGGGCATGGGAATTTGGCGACGGTCAGGTTTCTGACGAAAGAAACCCCGAGCACGTTTACGCTGCTGCCGGTGACTACACCGTTACACTCACGATCAACAGCGCCGACTCATCATGCGTGGATGCCTACAGCGAAACTGTGACACTCGACACCATCGTGTTTGACTGCGAAGCCGATTTCGACTGGCACAAAT
>ERZ1645187.558-NODE-558-length-36901-cov-15.045405_pt1 | contig 36901 bp, 32 predicted proteins | sample MGYA00575352_ERZ1645187 | MGnify/ENA primary metagenome ERZ1645187 (study PRJEB40837, sample SAMN11349314) | freshwater sediment metagenome | isolation source: river sediment | host: Sediment | place: India: Wazaribad , New Delhi | collected 2017-02-21 ... | reverse complement strand
CGTTACAATATGTCGCTTCAGGTTAAATTTCTACTTGTAACCAATGGTCTTTCGATCTTCTTTCTGGAGGTTAATCCGTTAACTTCGGAAATCCGGTTTTTAGATAATATTCCAACATACTCTCAACTTTTGCAAATATCAGGCAAGTTATGAATACATCAATATTTCATTCAATAAACAGAATATCTGCATATTGCAAGTTAAAAATGCCGGTGCTGCTGCTTCTGTTATTCTTTGTGGCTGCCGAAACCACTGCACAGTCCGACTCACTGTCGAAGCTGCAACTCTCCGGTGAGGATTTTGGCAATAAGCCTCCTGAATCGCTCGAAGATTACCTTTTTCTTTCAAAGACATTTCTTTCAAAAACCCCGGAAAAATCCTACACCCTAAGTTTGATGGGTATCAAAGTTGCTAAACAGCATGCAAATACAAATGGGCTGGCTTTGGCATACAAAAGTGCCGGTGTAGCTGCCTATACGCTTTCACTGCAAAAAGTGGCCGGTTTGTATTATGATTCTGCTCTTGCGGTTTTTACGCAATTGGCCGACACCGTGGAAATGGCAAAAGTTCTGAATAACATCGGGGTATTGTATGTCAATTTTGGTCAGTATGTCAAGGCTGTTGATTATTATAACAAAGCACTGCAACTCAACATTTTGATTGACAACAAGGAAAGTATTGGTAAAATAAATAACAACATTGGTGCGCTTTACCTGCACCTTGGCTCCTATGAACAAGCAGCTTCGTATTTCTCTAATGCCTACGAATTAGCAAAGTCGCTCGGTGACAAAGCATCCATGCTCTCCATTCAAAACAACCTGGGGCTTATTAGGCTGGATGAAGGAAAATACGCCGAAGCCGGCAGATTATTTAAGGAATGTGTTTCAATTGCTGAAGAAACCGGAGATTTTGGCGGAAAAGGAAATGCACTTCAAAACCTTGGCAATCTGTACCTTCAGCAAAAGAGAGCCGATTCAGCTTTCTATTTCCTTAACCTGACGTTACAACTATTTGATGAATTGAAGAAACCTGTGTCGCGCACATGGTATGCAATCGGCAAAACACATCTGTTGAATCAAAATCACAGGCAGGCATTAAATGCCTTTTTGAAAGCCGAAGAAGACCTTCAGTTTTATCCCGATGGCGAAATGCGGATTCTGGTTCTGAAAGAACTTTATAAAAGCTGGGATTATCTTGGAAACACCAAAGAAGCTTTTAAGGTACTCAAACTGTATCACCAGGTTTTTGATTCTGTCAAAGACCTCTTTGATTCTACTGCTGTGGCAAATCTTGAAGCCCGCTTTGCCATGGACCAGAAATTAGAAGAGGTTGAAACACTTAAGACAGAAAAAGTGATACAGGAAAAAATCCTTATTCAACAAAAAGAAACAAACGAAACAAACCGTAAGTTACTGATTATAACTTTATTAATCCTGGTAATACTTTTCATAAGCCTTGTCCTTTATTTCAGCATGTATAAAAAGCACAAAAAGCTAAACACACTGCTGACTGAACAAAACACCTTGTTGGAAAATGCAAAAAACGAACTTGACAAAAGCCAGAAACTCTATGCTGAACAGGAAGAACGGCTGATGCTGCTCATCAATGCCATGCCCGACATAATTTGTTTTAAAGATGGATTGGGAAGGTGGGTTATTGCAAATCAAGCCGACCTGGAACTTTTTGCACTCGATAATGTTGATTACAAAGGCAAAACTGACATTGACCTCATTCCATGCAGTCCGTCCAACGAAATGGCATTCAGGGCATGTGTGGTATCAGATGAGGAGGCCTGGCAACAACGCAAAATGATCCGTAGTGATGAAATAATAACCGATCCGGCCGGAAATGACAGGGTTTATGATGTTATCAAAATGCCTCTTTTTCATGCTGACGGAAAGCGCCGGGCTCTCATTGTTATCGGGCGCGATATCACTGAGAGAAAACAAACCGAAATTCAGCTGACGGCCGCACTTCAGAAAGCTGAAGAATCCGAACGGCTTAAAAGTGCCTTTCTTTCGAATATGTCGCACGAAATTAGAACGCCGCTGAATGCAGTTATTGGTTTTAGCGAATTGCTCGAAGCGGGTAACCTGAGCGAAGAAAAGCTGAGCACATTTGTGAGGCATATCAAAGACAATGGCAATGCGTTACAGACTTTGATTGCTGATATTCTGGAACTCTCCAGAATCGAGTCGGGCAGCATCCAAATCAATGAAGAAACAGTGAACCTGGGCAATCTTTTCACTTCATTTTATGAAGAGTTTCTCAGGCTTGCACAGGCGAGAGGAAAACAAAACCTTGCAATAAAAATTCAGGTGCCGACAGGCGAACAATTGTTTATATCCGATAAACAAAGAATCAGGCAGGTAATGACCAATCTGTTTGATAATGCACTGAAATTTACCGGTGAAGGAAGCATCTCGTATGGATTTAAGGTTGTGCGTAACCAGGCAAACGAGCCCCTCATACACCTTTATATGACCGATACCGGTATTGGCATCCCCGAAACAAAAAAACATTTGCTCTTTAAACGCTTTACGAAAATTCATGAAGGCTCGGGTATGGTGTATCCGGGCGCGGGCCTTGGCCTCAGCATTGTTGAACAGATAGTGAAACTGATGAATGGAAACATAAACATTCACTCCGAGGCAGGCTATGGTACAACCGTTAACATTTTTCTGCCGGCAACGTTTGGGACACCCGAAAACCAGCGTGTTTTGCAGGATGACCAAATGACCGTGATGGATTTGAAAGGCAAAAATGTGCTTGTGGTTGAAGACGTGGATTCGAACTTCGACTTGCTGAAAATAATACTTGAATCGCTGGGAATGAATGTAATAAGAGCTATCGAGGGGCATCGGGCTATTCAAATCTGTGAAGAAACAGAACAGCTCGACCTCGTTTTAATGGACATTCAACTGCCCGGTATGAACGGCTATGAAGCAACACGGGTTATCAAGCAAATAAGACCTGAACTGCCAGTGATTGCACAAACTGCTTTTGCCATGACAAACGAAAAAGACGCATGTCTCGAGGCCGGTTGCGATGGATATATTGCCAAACCAATTAAATCACAGCTACTTATACCCGTTCTGCAACAAATCCTTTTTCAGTAGGCCGGAGATAATCGCAACACGTCTTTCTAAAAGAAAAGAATGCCGGGTCAGCTGCCCTGAGGCAATACCATGATGTAAAGATGCAAAAACTGCCTTTTTTTAGCAACTAAAAAAGAATGTTTTGATGACTAAATTGTGGCACGTTACTATAAAAGATTTACATTTGCAGAGGTAAAAAATTCATGGATATGAAAAGTAACATTATTAAGGCAGTCCTTGCAGCTGTTATCGTTTTATTAGCATACCTGGTATATGACAGCATTAATCAGCCCATCAAATTCTTGAAAGAGAGAAAGCATCGTGAAGCTGAAGTAGTTCAACGACTCAAAGACATTCGGAGTGTTCAGGCATTTTTTAAAAATGCAAACGGCAAATACACTTCGAGTTTTGATTCGCTGATGCTTTACATTCAGCAAGGTGAGATTCCTGTTGTTAATGTTATTCCGGATCCAAACGATACAACCTTCACAAAAACCATCAATGACACACTGGGTTATGTGAAAGTGGTGGACTCCTTGTTTAAAAATCATAAAAATTTCAAACTCAGCGATCTTGCTATTATTCCATTCTCGAACGGAGAAAAATTTGAGATGGCCTCCGGCGAGATTGACCGTGGTGGAATGAAGGTAGGTGTTTTCGAAGTGAAAGCTCCTTTTAAATCCTATCTTGTTGGCCTCGACGAACAAACCATTTTAAACCTTGTCGCTTCAGAAGAAGCCATCGAGAGATTTCCTGGTTTGAAAGTTGGTTCAATGACAGAGCCCTCCACCGACGGAAACTGGGAATAGTTTAAGACTATTGCCATGATCACTTCTACAAAACCTTTGTTAAGCCGCTACGACAAGGCCTTTAAAGAAGATTATACAAGAAATTATCATCTGACCATCCGGGTTTCACCGGATGGTTTTTCTTTTGTTGTTTTCTCGCTCGACAAAAATCGCTACCTCGGTCTGGAAACATTTCAGATTAAACGTATTGACCAGCAGGCCAAGTTAGCTGCAGCACTTGATGAGCTTTGCATCCTCAGGCAGTGGATCACCTATCCTTTTCACAGTGTTGTGGTGATTGTTGACAACAATTTCAACACCTTGATTCCCATATCACTATACGAGGAAAAAGAGAAAGGTGTTTACCTGGCATTCAACCAGGAATTTCAGGACAACAGCAGGATACAATCCGACCTTCTGAAAGCAGCAGAAGCTTATAATCTCTATTACCTGCCAAATCCGCTGGTCGAAAAAGTTAAGGATATTTGGGCTAATGCCAGGATCGTTCATCTACAGTCGGTCCTTGTAGAGAGCCTTCTCATCACCCGCCGCAATCAACAAAGCGATCAAACGGCTTTTATTCATTTGCGTCATGACAACTTCGATCTTATCGTTCTGAAAAACGACAAACTACTATTTATCAACAACTTCAGGTTCAACACCCCCGAGGATTTTATTTATTTTGTACTTTTTAGCTTCGATCAGCTGAGGCTAAACCCCGAAACAGTTCAGGTGGTGCTTTCGGGGATCATCGAGAAAGGATCGAAAAACTACGACATTTTGTTTCAATACGTCAGAAACATCCGGTTTGCAGAAAGAAATCCCACCTTTGAATACAGCTATATCCTTGAAGATATTCCTGTTCATCAACACTTTATCATCTACAACGCCCTGCAATGCGAATTATAAGAGGTAAATATCAGCGTCGGGTTATTCATGTTCCCGTGGGATTGCCTGTTCGTCCCACAACCGACATGGCCAAGGAGAGCCTGTTCAATATTCTTGAAAATGATACCGACCTCGAAGGCTTGAAAGTTTTGGATCTTTTTGCGGGCACTGGAAATATATCCTACGAATTTTGCTCGCGTGGTTGTGCTTCTGTTTTGGCTGTTGATAATCATCCTAAATGCACCAAATTTATTGAAGACACAGCCAGGTTGCTCGATATGCAGCCTTTGAGGGTAATCCGGTCGGATGTATTTAAATTTCTGACCAACCTCAATACTTCTTATGACTTGATTTTCGCCGATCCGCCTTATGATATGGATGCAGCGCTTTACCACGAACTTGTTGCATTGATTTTCGACAGAAAACTACTTACTGATGACGGCGCCCTGGTGGTCGAACATTCGAAAAAAATAGATTTCATGGAGCACCCTCATCTATTTGATCTCAGGCGATACGGAAAAGTTCATTTCAGCTTTTTCAGCCCGGAAATTGACAACACCCTGGCATAAAAAAACCGGCTGTTGCCGGTTTATTTATTAATATTCATCTTCATGAAAGAAGAAGTCGTCCTTGGTGGGATAATCAGGCCAAATATCTTCAATACGTTCATATATTTCGCCTTCATCTTCCATTTCAGTTAGGTTTTCGATCACTTCTTGCGGTGCTCCAGTGCGTGTTGCCCATTCCAAAAGCTCTTCCTTGGTGGCAGGCCAAGGTGCATCTTCAAGCTTTGAGGCTAATTCTAATGTCCAGTACATCGTAAATTGTTGTTAGTGAAATTTTTTGCAAAAGTAATTTATTTTGAGCGCTTGTCAAGTAAAAAGAATTAGGCGCTCAAACCTTGATTTGTCAAGGGTTCCAGCGTATTTCATCCACTTTGTAGTGTTTTGAATACTTCCTTCCGAGAACAAAAAAGTAATCGGACAGCCTGTTCAGGTAGTGGATGTCTATTTCCATAACAGGAAAATCTTCAGCAAGGTGAATTGCTATACGTTCGGCCCGTCTGCACACCGTGCGTGCCACATGACAATAAGAAACAACTTTGTGACCACCGGGTAGAATAAAATGAGTGAGCTCGGGTAATGCGTCATTCATGCGGTCCATCTCGTTCTCCAGAAAAACAACATCATCTTCATGCAATGCCGGCAATGCCCTGGTCTGTATTCCCTGATGGTCTTCGGCAAGGTGGGACTCGAGCCTGAAAAGTTTCTCCTGGATAGTTAATAATACACTGCGATTGATATCGTCTTCTTCAAGATAATCGCGCAACAAACCGATAAAAGCATTCAACTCATCAACGGTGCCATAGGCCTCGATACGTGGATGTGCTTTTGAAACACGTGTTCCGCCAATGAGCGCTGTTGTGCCCTTATCGCCGGTTTTGGTATAGATTTTCATGTGTGAAATGGTTAACTTTTGCTTTCAAAGAACATGAAAACACTAAAATTGTTTCAATTAGCGCTCTTGACCTGGCTAATTTCTTTGTTTTGTTCGTCCGACTCAACAAGCCCGTCCTTGAGCCTGATGATGCGGTGGGCATATTTGGCAATGTCCTCTTCGTGTGTAACAACAATAATTGTATTTCCCCGGCGGTGAATTTCCTGCAACAGGCCCATAATCTCGATGGATGTTTTTGAGTCGAGATTTCCTGTGGGCTCGTCAGCCAAAAGAATCGAAGGATTGTTTACGAGTGCCCTGGCAATTGCAACGCGCTGACGCTGACCTCCAGATAACTCATTCGGCTTGTGCATCATGCGATCGGACAACTGCACATCGTCTATCACCTTTTTTGCAAGCTCAATGCGGTTTGCTTTTCCGATACCGGCATAAACAAGTGGAAGCATCACGTTTTCAAGCGCGGTGGAACGCGGCAAAAGATTGAACGTTTGAAAAATAAAACCGATCTCTTTGTTGCGAATCTCTGCCAGCTGGTTGTCGTTTAAACTACTCACATCATGACCATTCAGTATATAAGTGCCCGAAGTCGGGGTATCAAGGCAACCTAAAATATTCATCAAGGTTGACTTCCCTGAGCCTGAAGGCCCCATCAGCGCCACATACTCATTGCGGTTAATAACTAAATCCACATTGCGCAACGCTTTGACTGTTTCAGAGCCAACCTTATAGTGTCGCGAAATTCCCCGAAGACTGATTACCGAATTACTCATGATGATATATCGTTGTTAAGACTACAAAGTTATTACATACTAAGAACAAAATGCTGCTTTTCGATTCCCGTCCGGAAAAAAACAATCCCAAACTGGTACAAATCAACCGAGACACTGACTTCTTTATGATTTTTTATAATATCCCAGGCTTCTTCCATTTCTTCCGACCAGTGAATATCATCAAAAATAAAGAAACTTTGGGCAGTTGCTTTGGTGAGGCAATGGTTAAAATAATCGAGGGTGGGTTCTTTTCTGTGGTTTCCATCAAAAAACACGCAATCAAGCTGGTTTATTCCTGCCAGATTCTCTGCAAGTATGTTGTTAAAATTGCCAATAGCCGTATCAATATTTCTCAGCTCGAAACGCTCAAAAACACTTGTTGCCACGTTGGCAACCGATGCGCAGCCTTCCATCGTAACAATATGTGCATCGTTGTTGGCCAATGCCATACTCATGGTGCTCAATCCGGTGGAAGTGCCAAACTCGAGGATTGTTTTTGGTTTGAAATATGCAACAAGGCGATACAACAAAAGATAGTATTTGATGCTGCCGGTTCTTGCTTTTGCAAGTTTTCCAACCCTGGCCCTGTAGGTTGCAAAACTTTTGTTGCCGGCGCCCGAGCCAAAATCAACCGTCTCAATTACATTACGGTTACCAAGCATCATTCTTCGCGCTTTGAGTATCTTGTCGTATGCAGCATATTGCTTCGTATCTCTGATAACCTTTGTGCTTAACTCAAACACAAAAGGTGAGTGGATTTTGTGCGGACCTTTTTTTTCCAGGTAGTAGGCGAAGTATTTCTTTAGTCTGAAAAGCAAGTTTGACATAAAAAATTGTTAAGTATCAGTATAAGACCATTTTTTGTTGAAAGAAGTTGCACTTAAACAAGAATTATACCACGAACGTTCATTTTCAGTAATTTATTCGAATACCATCTTCTGAAGATAAAGTACCTTACGTGAGTTATCTGTATGTAGGCGGTTATTTGTTATTTGCTGATAGCCTTTTATGATGTAATAATTGTCGTACCAAAAACTTATTTCTGAAAAATTGTCTTCCGTAACACGGTCGCTCTTGTAAGTGGTTTCAACTTTCGATTGCTCTGTCTGTCCCTTTTCAGTGCCATTGCCGTCAAAAACTTTTGAAGTTAGGACACCATTGGCCAGATAGGCCGCAACCACATCATCCTTGTCAGCAGTAACCGATGTAACATTTTGCAGATAAGGCAACAAGATGTTATCGAGCTTCAAATCATTGCTCCAACTGATATTGCCTTGTGCATCAAAGCTTGCTATGAGTGCAGAGAAAAAGTTATATCCCTCAAAAATGGTGTAAGTATAGGGCACAAGTCGGCCATAAAAATCATAATCCATGCGTGTTTCCGTACGGTATTGCGGCTGAAAGGCTTCTGCAGCAAAAACAAGATTGTTTCCTGCGCTGAAAAGGCCGGGATTATAAAACTGAAATGAAATATCCATGCCGGCACCGGTTTCTTTGCCTCTGGCCTGTTTCTGTCTTGCACGCATCAGTTTTTCAGTCGGAAGTGCTTTAAAAATCTGAGAAAAAGCGCTGAAAGGATGAAACTTTTGCTGAATCATCCCATCGGGCGAAAAGCTCAGATAAAACAAGCCTTTGCTTTCAAAATTCAACTCATCGCCTTCCAAAGCATCGCGCACAGCATTGCGTCGTGTTGCATTGTCATCATAGCTTCCAACAACAATCAGCTTGCCCGTGGTATCCAAATGCATAATGTATGAGTGAAGATATACAGACTGCATCGAAAAGTTAAATCTGTTAATAAGCTTTCCATTCGGGTCAAAAACCAGAAACACATCTTCAACATATCTTCCTGATTCAAAACGCTTTATTCCAGTTAATAGGGATGAAGTTGCTGTATCAGACTGTAATTTTTGCACCACCGATTGCCCGGTGATTCCATGTGAGATGCTTCCGACCGTCAAGCGGTCAAGATCATAAAGCAATAAATCCGTTTGATATTTCGGCAGGTTTAGTCCGATCAAAACCTTGTTTGAAACTGCAGCAAAACCGGCAACTCCGGATTTTTCCGGGAGCGTTCCTCCTAAAAGCTGAAAGCTGTTGCTCACATGCTCAAACTTCAAGATTTCGTAGCTGCTCACCCGGTTTTTTTTATTTTCGGGCACTGCAAACAAAAACAGGGTTTGATTCGAAAGTTGTTGTGTGTTTACAAGAACCAGTCCGTCAGTGACACCTACATACTGCAGCCATTGTTCGTTAAAAACCGAATCAAACAGGTTAAAAAACCATTTACGCTTTCCTTCATCCGTAAGCTCATTGCTTTCGTAGAACAACAAAACACCTTTTTGAGCCAGAGGAATCGTATTGTACAAAGGAACATCAATCCGTGATGGTATCTCAAGTCTGACAGGCTCAACCAATTGTGCACCGGCGAAAAGAGTGGTCAGAAATAATAAAATCCCAATGAAAAAGCGTGACATTGCTTTGATTTTTGGCAAAATTAATCAAAAGATACGATCATAGGGTGCCAAAACAGCAAATAGGAACGTGGTGAAAAACTCAGTTTTCAAGATTTTTTTCGGAAACACCAAAAGCCTCGGCCGGATGTAGCTCACCAAACGGTTCCATGTGCACAACAACATCATAGGTGTTTGGAACTGCTTTTTTGATTTCGTCTTCCACTTCATGTCCAATCCTGTGTGCCTCGAAAAGACTCAGATAACCATCAATCTCAATGTCGAGTGCGATCATATAATAATGGGCCATCTTTCTAACGCGTATTCTGTGTGGATTTCGTGCCATCGGCACCACTGCAACAGCCCTGATAATCACCCCGTAGATTCCCGGATCTTCAACACCATCCATCAGTTCGCGGCTTGAGCTGATGATCATCTTCACCGCAATAAACATAATCCATAAGCTGACGGCCAGAGCGGTTACCGAATCGAGAACCGGCATTCGCAACACATGAGTCATGATCAGACCCACTAAAACAGATATGGAGATGACCACATCATTTTGCATATTTCGTGCATTGGCCTTTAACATGGGGCTGTCAATGCGGTTTCCTGTCCGGAGCAAATAGGCCGCCAGCAACCTTTTGCCCGCTATCGAAAGCAAGATGACAATGATAGAGTAAACCGAAGGTACATCACGCTCAACTCCCCCAATCAGGTTGTGAACGGTTGAAATTGCCAGTTGTGCGCCGGCAAAAAACATGACAAACGCCACCAGCTTCGAAGCAACTGTGTCGGCCTTGTCATACCCATAAGGATGGCGGTGGTCGGGTGGCTGGCTGATAATTCGGGCCGTGAAAAGCGTTATTACCGAGGTGAAAACATCTCCAAAAGAATCAATACCATCAGCGATAACAGCAAGACTGCCTGTGAGCCAGCCAACAACAATTTTTAGTACCGACAACATTGCATTGGTAGCAATACTGATTCCCGAGGCCCTTACAATAATCTGTTTACGTTCCTTGTTAACTGACATTGACTTTTGATATGGTACAAAGATACTCTTTCATCCCGATTTTCAATGAAAGCAACGAATTTCACCATCAATAACGGAACTTATAAAACACAATACACGACCTGTCCTAAATCGTACAGTAAATCAAGAAAGTTAATCAGCCCTACCTATTTAGAATCGTTTTATCTTTCAGTATTGACGCTATTTTTGATTTATTGTTATAAGAATAACAATGTAATAATTTTATAGTTTTGCCAACTGAACAGTATGGTAAAAATCAAAAAAATTCAATTAAAATGTTGTTATCAAATACATACTTTTGGGTCGTGCTGATTTATTTTTCAGCGATCATTTTTTTATCCTTTTTCACAAGAAAATTAGCCAGCCGAAGTGTTGCCGATTACCTGGTGGCGGGTCGAAATCTTGGTGTGGTTTTTTGCGCTGTTGTTGTTGCTGCCGAGTGGCTTGGGGGAATGAGCACTATTGGTGTGAGCGAAAAAGCGTTTACCACAATGTCTTTTCAGCCAATACTTTACAATGTTTCAACGGCCATGGGTATGTTGATCATAGGTTTCACCGTTGCCAAATGGTATCGCCAGCAAAATGTGCATACAGTGAGCGAGATGCTCGATTTTCTTTTCGGAAAGGATGCGAAGAAGATATCTGCCATCGTTTTTCTGATTGCTTATATCACCTTGGCCTATGTGCAAATGCAAACAGCAGCCAGTGTTTTGAGTGCAATATTTCAAATCAGCTGGCTGAGCGCCATCATTGTTTCAGCTGTAGTTATCACACTTTACACCTATGTCGGAGGTATGCATGCGCTGGCTATTACTTCGGTGGCGCACACTTTTATGATGTTTTTTGGCATCGGTATTGCTACAATCACTGGAATGATCAACATCGGAGGTTTTGAATCATTACAAACAATTCTCGCAGCCAAAGGAGCACCCTCCAACATTTACAATCCATTCAGCGCAGGACTTAGCGATGCACTAAGCTTACTACTTGGTGGTGTTTTGGGCGGAATGGCCGCACAGGCAAGCATCCAGCCAATATTTGCTGCAAAAAATGCAGAAACAGCAAAAAAAGCTGCCCTCCTATCAAGCGCACTCATTGCACCTTTTGGTGTGATGACAGCACTGCTCGGATTGATTGGCGCCACGGGTTATTATGTTAATACAGCAACAGTTAACCCCAAAATGGTCCTTACAACCTTACTTACCAATCCCGAATTTATTCATCCTGTTTGGGGTGCATTGGCACTTGCCGGAATTCTTGCGGCCATCCTATCAACTGTCGGTCCTGTCAACTTTGCAGTTGTAACCATTGCCACAAAAGATATCTACCACGGATTCATCAACCCAAAAGCTGAGGAACAAAAGGTGATCTCAGTAGCAAAAAAATTGGTGATACTTGTCACTTTGGTCACCTTACCCCTTGCCATCGTGTTTCAAAAAGGAATTCTCGATGCTGCTTACGTGAGCTATGCCATTCGCTCAATTGGTGCCATTGTCATTTTATTAGGTCTTTACCAAAAAAGATTCATCACTCCGCTGGCCGTCAAACTCGCATTCATTGGTGGCACATCAGCCATTTTTCTGTTTATGCTTGCTGCCAAAATGAAATGGTTCAATATTGACAAAACCTATGGTGCTGTTTTCTTTGCCATTGTTTTCATTATCATTGGCAACCTTATTACGAAATTCCGAAATAAAAAAGCCATCTGATGTCGCAAGGAATTCTATCATCCATCAAAGTGCTTGAGTTAGCCAATGTCTTGGCCGGACCGGGTGTTGGCGCCATGTTGGCCGAGCTGGGAGCAGAAGTTATCAAAGTTGAAAATCTCCAAACCAATGGTGATGTTACCAGAAGTTGGAAGTTACCCGACGAAGACCCTGCCACCGACATCTCGGCCTATTTCAGTTGCGTAAACTGGGGTAAGCAATCGTTGGCTATTGATTTGCAAAAACCGGATGGAATTGGGCTAATAAAACAATTAATCAAGCATACCGATATCGTTTTGGCAAGCTACAAACCCGGTGATGCCGAAAAGCTGAAAGTTGACTATGAAACCCTGAAACAAATCAATCCAAAACTTATCTACGCACACCTGACAGGTTACGGACTTGAAAACGATCGTGCGGGTTACGATGCAATCATTCAGGCTGAAACAGGATTCACACTGATGAATGGGGAGGCAGGATGCAAACCCGTGAAAATGCCGGTGGCCCTGATGGACATCCTCGCCGGACATCATATTAAAGAAGCTATCTTTCTTGCGCTCTTTCAGCGTGAACGCACCGGCGAAGGAAATTACATTGACGTTTCACTTTTCCGAAGCGGGCTGGCTTCATTAGCCAATCAGGCAACAAACTGGCTGGTTGGCAATTGCATTCCAAAGGCCATGGGTTCTGATCACCCAAACATCGTCCCTTATGGAACAATTTACTACACATCCGATTCTAAACCGGTTGTTTTAGCTGTGGGTACTGATCAGCAATTTGCAAGTCTTTGTAAAATTTTAGGTAAAGCTGATCTAATAACCGATGAGCGTTTCAAAACAAATCTTCTGAGGGTAAAAAACCGCGTTCTACTGCAGGAAATGCTAAAATCGCTCATAGCACAAATGGCCAGAACCGACTTGTTGGAGGCTTGCAAAAAATGTAAAGTCCCTGCCGGAGGTGTGTTTAATATGCAGGAAGTTTTTGAGCAAACCGAGGCTCAGCCAATGCTTTTATCACAAGTCACCGACCAAGGCAATCAATTAAAAGGCGTTAGCTCTATTGCCTTTTGGATGAAAGGTCATACCTTTGCAAACGTTTCCGGAACACCTCCCCACTATGGGCAGCATAGTGCTGCAATCCTAAAAGATGTTCTGGGTTTAAAAAACCATGAAGTTTTATCACTGATAGAAAAAAACGTGATTTATGACAGAAATTTCAACTAATCAGATGGCCTTCATTGATGGCTCACGACTGATCACCGAGGCCTGCGTACAGGCTGGCGCTCAGGCCTTTGTGGGCTACCCCATCACACCTGCCAATCTGCTGTATTCTTATGCCAACCAACGCTACCCCGTTATGATGGCAGCTCCCGATGAGATAACAACCCTGCAATGGATGACCGGCTATGCCAGTCTTGGCAAACTTCCGGTAACGGCCACAGCCTTTCCGGGTTATGCCTTGATGATCGAGTCAATAAACATGGCCATGATGATGGAATTGCCCATGGTGATCATCCTTGTTCAACGGCTCGGACCCGCCACCGGAACAGCCACTGCCGGCGCGCAAGGCGACATCGCTGTGGTACACGGAACCGTTTCGGGCGGTTTTCAACTTCCAACGTTCTGTATTTCTAACCTTAACGACTGCTGGGAACTGTCGGCAAAAGCCGTTGAAACTGCTATCAGCCTCAGAACGCCCGTTGTGTTGCTCACTTCCAAAGAAATGGTGATGACACAGATGAGTTTCGATATGTCTTCACTCATCGAAATCAAACCAAAAGCATGGAAATATTCTGACAAATCAAACGATTATAAATCATACGATGTGGACGAATCGCTCGTTCCGGAATTTCTTCCTGTTTCTCAAAACCAGCACCAGGTAAGATTTACGGCCAGCACACACAACAAAGCAGGCATTCTTCAAAACACCTCGCCCGAAGCGCTCGACAACTCACGTCGTCTCAAAACAAAGCTTGATCTGCATGCGCAGGAATTTCTTTACTATGAATATGATCAGCAGCAGGAAGCCGAGACCATCGTTTTGAGTTTCGACATCACTGCACAAGCTGCACGCGAAGCAGTTTTACGCCTGAGAAATGAAGGAACGAAGGTTTCGTTGCTTGTTGCAAAAACATTGTTCCCGATTCCTGAGCGTTACTACGACATTTTAAACGGGTATAAAAAAGTGGTTATTGCCGAAGAAAACAATGATGGCCAATACAGGCGTTTTCTTTTTGGAAATCAACCACACGCTCACATCAAAGGTGTCAATGTTATGGGTAGAATGATTCAGCCGGAAGAAATCATGAAGGAGGTACAACACAATGGATAACAGAATTTTAATTGACAGCAAAGACCTTCCGTTCTGCAAAGGTTGCGGACATGCCGGTGTGGCGCAAAACACCGAAAAAGCATTGCAAAAACTTGGCTATGACACTTTGGACGTCATTTTTGTTACTGATATTGGCTGCCATGGGATCATTGACAAATCACTGCGCTCGCACACCGTTCACGGTTTGCATGGCAGATCGGTGGCATTGGCAGGCGGCATTGCAGCCGGTCTGACCCCCGAATCGGGGAAAAAAGTCATTGTTTTTATTGGCGACGGTGGTGCTACCATCGGCATGCAGCATTTGTTGGTGGCCGCGCATCACAACTTTCCGATGACCGTTGTGATTCATAACAATATGCTTTATGGCATGACAGGCGGGCAGCCGAGCGAGTTTACACCATGCGGTTTCAACACACCAACAGCTCCAAACAGGTCAGCAATGGGTGCCATTGACATGGTGAAACTGATGGAAGGTGTTGGAGCAGCGTATGTTAGCCGCGTGAGTGGTGTGGGCGACTTTTCTGATGAGCTGGCCGAAGCATTTGCACAGCCCGGATTTTCATTGGTAGAGGTAATGGAAATTTGCCCAAGCTATGGAGTGAAGTCCAATCCCGGAATGAAACTCAAACAAGTTGTCGAAACTGCCGGATTAGCAATTCACAAAAGCAAAAACCCACAATCTGAAAACCATCGTCCTGCCTATGACGGTTTCAAAAACAGCCTGCTTTCAGAGAAGCTGACCATAAAAAAAGAGTTTGAACCAGTTCTAAAAGGAACTGTTCGCATACTTCTCAGCGGATCTGCCGGTGAAGGAACACAATCTGCTGCCGAATTCTTAGCCAGAACAGCGATGCTTTCCGGGCTCTACGCCACCAAAAAAGGGCATTATCCCGTTACGGTTGGTGTTGGTTTCTCGGCTGCCGAAGTGATCATCTCCGACCAGCCCATTTTCTACACAGGATCAACAAAACCTGATTTTATGTTGATAACATCAACAGATGGAGTGGATTATGCCATGCCGAAAATTAAAAACGGCAATGGCGCAACCATCATTTTAGATGGTTCGCTTCCAATTCCTGATACCAGCGCAAAGATTATTCAGAAAGATTTACGCAGCAAAGTTGGCTCGCGAAATGCAGCAATGCTAAGTGTTTTCACTTTGATAAAGAAATTTGGTATTCTTTCCGAAGAATCTTTGTTAACGGCCTATGGCAGAAACAAACTCTCTGCAAAAGTTCCTGTTGAAACCTTCACTGAAAATCTGGATTAAAGGTTCAGAGGTTTAGTTTTTAAACATATAAGCAGCAACAAGCAAAAGCCTGGTATTATTTACCGGGCTTGTTTGTTTTACCCTGCCGTGCATATCCGGAGTCCCGAAATACGCAGAAGTCAACTCCAATTCGGCTGCAAGCCTTAATGGACCTGTGCGATAACAAAAACTTGGTGAAATCCTGAAAAGCTGCTCCACATCTGATCCTTTTGCGTAATAAACACCAATATTTTCATCGCTTGTTCCCAGATTTTTAGCATATCCTACAAACAAACTCATCCTGTATTTATCGCCATAATGCGCTCCACCCCACAAAAACAAATGATTTGTCGGGGTATAAGTATCAACTTTCGTGAAAAGATTACGCTTCGCCACAGCATATCCGCCCAGCATCAGATGTTCGGTCAGATTTTGTCCTAAAATTGACTTGAACTGTAATGTCAGCAAATCTTTTTGGAATTTCCAATAAAGCATTCCTGAAGCTGACGACAACAGCTCATTGGTTTTATAATTTGCCGGACTAACTGACATGGGCTGAATCACTTTGTGATCAAAAGCAGCTCCAACCACATGGTTTCCTGCCTTATACATCAATTGTAGATGACTGTTTGGAATACCCGCTTCCTGCATATAAATGCTGTTTCGGCCAATCGGGCCATCACTGCTGTTGTCGCGCTGCATAATCAATGCGAGTTGCAAAGTCAGGTTTCCGAAATGATGCTTGTAGCTAATCAGGGGATTGCGAATAAACGGTTGAAAGGGAGCTCCGGTGTTGAAAGCAAGCACTTCAGGAAAAACATCCGGCACAAACATGGGATGCCAATATTGTCCCAACATCAGCTCATTCTTTTGCCATTTTATCAAAATATACGCATGACGCAGTCTCAATCCGTTTACATCCGTATTTGTTACCCCGGTATAGTCGCTTTCGATGTAGCCGTTCACTTTTGCGCCAAGCAAGTCAGGACCGAGAATGGTGAGCGCCAATCGCGTGTTGATCGCGCTGTAGTTGGAATTCACACCGGTATTGATGTCCTCATTATTCGCATCCAAATTTGGTTTTTTGGGGTAGTAAAGAAATAAATCATCGCGCGAGCCATCCACTTTTCGTGTATCAAGCCAATAATTGCTTTTAACAAATCCACTGATTTTGAAGTGCTGACCCCAATCTTTGGCTTGCTGCGCCATGATTCCTGAAAACAGGAATTGAAACAAAAAAGTTGCAATTAATATTCTGGTTGACAATATCTTATCATTAATTATATTACCACGCATCATCTCCATCCATTTAAAAAAATGCAAATTTAGCCCTTATATTCCTATTTGAACGTACCAAAACCACTTCAATTGTTAATTTATTCACATTATAAATAAGTACGGGCACTTCATTACTTCATTTTTGTTGTGGCATATCACATAATAAAGGCTTGACAGTCTATCTTTGCGCAAAAAAACATGCAAAGAATTTTGCTGATTGACAATTACGATTCATTTACATACAATCTGGTGCAACTGCTGAATGAATCCGGCATTGAATTGGAAGTTGTTGTGGCTAAAAATGATCAATCACCAAATGAAATCGGATTGGCGTTTGACAAGCTTGTCATTTCGCCTGGACCGGGGCTTCCCGAAGAATCAGGAAAACTCATGGAACTCATTGATTTCTACGTCAATAAAATTCCAATATTGGGTGTTTGTCTTGGACATCAGGCACTTGCACAGCATTATGGCGTTTCGCTGAAACGGCTTCCACAAAGTATGCACGGGCAGAAGTCGAAGCTGCAAATTATTGATCCCGCAGATCAATTTTTCAAAGGAATACCATCAGAAACTTACTGCGGTCGCTATCATTCGTGGGTGGTTGAACCCGCAACTCTGCCAGACTTTCTCCGGCCAACGGCTTTTGATGAAAATGGTAATATTATGGCATACAGACACTTACATAGTGATGTATATGCAGTACAGTTTCACCCTGAGTCTTATATGACAGTCTGGGGCTCTCAGATGATCCGAAACTGGCTCGAATCTCACATCAAAGGATGAAAAAGTACTTGTCCTTTGGAATTAAATTCGATGGCCGGGGCTGGAACTTTTAAGATGTTCAAGGCATCGAGCACCACCCTGAGGTATCTTGATTTTGTTGGAATGCGATGAAAATCAATATCAACGGAGAGAAAGATTTTCCTGTAGCGCTCCACATCGTTGCGGCTGTGAAAAACACCATCGCTATCAGTCCATTCGTTGCTGTAGCCTCCAAACATTCCACCGGCACCATAACCGATTGCAACATTCAACCACTTGAGTTTTTGTTGTTTTGGAAAAAACGAAGCCGTATTGATGCTGGCCCACACATTAATCGCATTGTAATCCTTGATAAAGCGTACAATCAATCCCTTACCATATAGTTCATCAGCGCGCTGCTGCAACTCGGGATCGGAATAGTTCACAAAATGAGGCATCACCTTGAGCGATATGCGTTGTTCTCCCCAGACCAACTCCTGTGTTGTCATGGCAGCAGCTCCAACAAAATTGGCTAAAATATCGCCACCCGAGGCGCCCCACTCGGCAGAAAATCCATCAAAAACTTCGATCGTGTTCTGAAACATGAAAGCTGTTGCACCTCCCAAAATTGCGGCTTTCCGGCGGTTCATGCCTGTCCACTGAAACAACTGCATAATATAACGTGCTTCAAGATAAGGCGTTACGATGTGACCAGCCTTATCAATCTGATTCCATTCGCCCATATCGTTGATAAAATGAAAGGACGAGCGCGGATAGTCTTTGTACCACAATTCATTAAGTCCGACAAGTGCAAGGGTATATCCACCAGCCAAACTTCCGGCAACAGCAGCTACTCTTTTATTGTTTTGTGTTGTTGGTGCGATGAGCCAATCGGAATAAGACTGTGCAGGAATACTGTCAGCTTGCGCTTTTTGCGCGAGGCTTTCGAAGAGCAACAGAAAAAAAAAGAGTACAAAAAAAACGGAACTACGCATTGCAGGCATAAGTGCTAAGCATTGGGCTTGGAAATTTCAAAATTAGTTTTTTTAACGCTTTGAGCCGTTCCCGGGAGGGTTTAAAGTATTGTTAATTTTTTATCAAAGATGAAATTGACTATTTTTGCAAAAAATTTAACACAATGGATTTATCAAAGATTGTTGCTATTGGCGGAAAACCTGGGCTGTTTCAGATCATTGGACAAGGGAAAAACAGCGTTTTGGTAACATCACTGCTTGATGGCAGCCGTTTTGCGGCTTTTTCTCATCAAAAAATGAGTTCTTTGGAGGAAATTAGCATCTATACCAGCGGTGAAGATCGCCCTCTCAAAGAAGTTTTTAAAAACATTATGCTTGTTATGGGTGCTGAGCTCGACTTTGACCCCAAAAAAATTTCAAACAATGAGCTTTTGCAGAAGTTTGAGATGGCTGTACCCGACTTTTCCAGAGAGTCGGTTTACTCCTCAGACATGCGCAAGGTATTCTCATGGTTTCAATTGCTTTCGCAGAAAAGTTTACTCGATTTTTCAGAAGAGGCCAAAAGTTCTGATGAACTGTCCGAAGAAGCAAATAATGCATAAATCAAAGTCCCTTCATGGGACTTTTTTTATACAATGAGATGATGCTGTACAAAAAGATTATCCGTCCGATACTGTTTTGCTTTGATGCAGAAGACGTGCATCATTTTGTTGCCGGAAACCTGAAATTTTGGCTAAAAATACCAGGTGTTGCCGGCTTGATTGAAAAATACGCCCTCGTAAAAGATCCAAAACTCGAAAGAGAGGTGTTTGGAATAAAATTTAGAAATCCGGTTGGCATTGCTGCCGGCTTCGACAAAAATGCCGAACTCTTTAACGAACTTGCTTCTTTCGGGTTTTCGCATATTGAAATTGGCACTGTGACACCGCTCGGGCAGCCCGGAAATAAGCGCCCGAGGCTTTTCAGGCTTAAAAAAGACAGTGGCATCATAAACAGGATGGGCTTTAACAATCATGGGGCAGCAGCAGCTTTTCAAAAATTATCTAAACCTCATAAATCCATTGTCGGCGGAAATCTCGGCAAAAACACTGCCACACCCAATGATTTGGCAATCAATGATTATGTCAGTAATTTCAATCAGCTTTTTGATGTGGTTGACTATTTTGTTGTGAACGTGAGCTGTCCAAACATCAGTGATTTGCATGAACTTCAGGATCAGGAGGCACTTACCGGCATCCTGATGCGGCTGCAGGAAATCAATCAGCTAAAACCCAAACCAAAGCCCATACTGCTCAAGGTTTCGCCCGATCTCAACAACAAGCAGCTGGATGAGGTGATCGAGATTGTGAGAAACACAAACATACACGGTGTTGTTGCCACAAATACAACAATAACACGAAACACACTTCGCCACGAAAACGAAAGAGCTGCCCAAATCGGAAATGGCGGTTTGAGCGGACTTCCTCTTAAACAAAGGTCAACCGAAGTGATCCGTTACCTGGCTGAAAAATCAGGAAAAGCATTTCCAATTATAGGTGTCGGTGGTATAATGACTGCCGATGATGCGCTTGAGAAAATCAAAGCCGGAGCCGATCTGGTGCAGGTATATACAGGTTTTATTTACGACGGCCCGTTTCTGGCCCGAAAAATCAATAAGCTCCTGCTAAAGGAACAGCCCTAAGCACCAAAATCAAATAAAATTTACTTCAGGTTCGAGCTGGATTCCGAATTTTTCGCGTACCGATTGCTGTATCTCCATTGCAAAGCTAAAGATATCGCGTCCGGTAGCATTGCCATAATTCACCAAAACAAGCGCCTGCTGCTGGTGCACCCCAACATCGCCAACGCGTTTGCCTTTCCAGCCTGCTTGCTCAATCAACCAACCGGCAGCAAGTTTTATTGTTTTGTCTTTCTCCGGAAACCCGGCAATTCCACGAAATTCTCTTTGCAAATCGTGGAATACCAGCTCGTGAACAACAGGGTTTTTAAAAAAACTACCGGCATTACCAATCTGCATCGGATCGGGGAGCTTGCTCCTTCGTATGTTTGAAATGGCGGTACTCACATCTTGTATGCCAGGGATGACAACGCCCATGTGTTCGAGCTCAAGGCGGATGGCACCGTAATTCAAATTAGGCTGATAAGTGGTTTGAAGAATAAAATCAACCGAGAGTATTATGAACCGACCTTTAAAGGTTGTTTTAAAGATACTGCTTCGGTAAGCAAACTCACAGTCTTTTGACTCAAAATCAACAAGTTGACCTGTTTGGGTATCAAAGGCATGAAGCTTGTGAAACACATCCTTTAGTTCAACACCATAGGCTCCGATGTTTTGAATGGGTGCGGCACCCACCTTTCCGGGAATCATGCTCAGGTTTTCGACACCGCTGTAGCCAGCTGCTACCATACGCTGAACAAAAGATGTCCAATCTTCGCCCGCAGCAGCACTCACACAAACGCGTCCATTTCCTAAATCCTGCACACTTACCCCTTTGTTGTTCATGAGTATGACAAGGCCTTCAAAATAGTCATCCATGAAAAGGCAATTGCTCCCGCCACCCAACACTACACGCCGCTCCGACTGCCATACACCAGACTTTCGCAACTGTTCAAGGCCGCGCAGGTCGGATATAGATGCAACATATGCTGCCATCACATCGAGGCCAAAAGTGTTATGTGGTTTTAAAGTAATGTTCCGGCGCATCCCAGCCAGCTAAATTTTTGTCAAAGATAGAATATATAACAATAATTGGACGCAAAATTGAGTTTATCATTGTATCAAATTTGCAAATCTGGATATCTCTACTTGAAAAAAGCTATTGTTTCGGTTATCAACGATCTGGTAACAGATCAGCGGGTACACAAATCATGCATCACACTCCAAAAAGCTGGTTTTGAGGTGCTTCTGATTGGCAGAAAGCTACCAGGAAGCCTTTCGGTGAATGATCGTGGTTACAAAACACACCGCATGAAACTCCTCTTCACAAGAGGACCGATGTTTTATGCCTCTTATAATTTCAGACTATTTTTTTACTTACTTTTTCATCGGGCCGACTTTCTGCTTGCCAATGATCTTGATACACTTCTGCCTAATTTCTTGATATCCAGAATAAAAAGAATTGAGCTGCTTTATGACAGTCATGAGTATTTTACCGAAACACCCGAATTGGTAAACAGAAAAGCTGTTCAAAAAGTGTGGAAAACAATTGAAGAGTTCATCTTGCCCCGCTTGAAGGAAATGATTACGGTAAACGATTCAATCGCGCAGCTGTTTTCGCGTAAATATCAAATTCCTGTGCATGTTGTTCGCAATATTCCGGCAAAATATATCTCTAACGGACCACTGACACGCACAGCAGCCGGGCTTCCCGAAAACAAGAAAATTCTCATACTTCAAGGTGCCGGAATCAATGTGGATCGTGGTGCAGAAGAGCTTGTTGAGGCAATGAAGTTTTTACCGGGGTTTTTTCTAATCATCATTGGTGGTGGTGATGTGCTAGCAAAACTTGTTGACATCTCAAATCACAACAACTTGAATGACAGCATTCTATTTCTGCCAAAGATGCCTTATCAGCAAATGATGCAATACACTCAACTTGCCGATTTAGGTTTGACACTTGACAAAGACACCAATATCAACTACAAATTCAGCCTTCCAAACAAGCTGTTCGACTATATCCATGCCGGAATACCGGTGCTGGCAAGTCCGTTGCCCGAAATAAAAAATATTATTGATACATACCAAATCGGCACTTACATTGTCAATCATCAACCGGAATCCATTGCACTGACAATCACTTCCATTTTTAATGATGAAAATCAATGGAAAACATGGAAAAATAATTGCTTAATTGCATCAGAATTACTTTGCTGGGAAAATGAATCTAAAAACCTAACACAGATTTATGCCAAATACAGCTGAAAGACATCTGCACATCGTTTCGTTTGATGTGCCCTGGCCTGCCAATTATGGCGGAGTCATTGATGTTTTTTATAAACTCAGGGCATTGGCACTGAAAGGCATCAAAATTCATCTTCATGCTTTTGAATATGGCAGAGAACAGGCAGCCGAACTTGAAAAGTATTGTGTTAGTGTAAATTATTACAAGCGGGATCTTTCGAAGAAGAATCTTTTTACCAATCTTCCCTATATTGTTAGTTCCCGCAATTCGTCAGAACTCACTGAAAACCTGCTCAATGACAATTATCCAATTCTTCTTGAAGGATTGCATTCGTGTTTGCTGATGAATGATCTCCGGTTCAATAGCCGCAGAATCATCGTCAGGGCACACAACATCGAACACGAGTATTATCACCACCTTGCACAAGCCGAGAGCGACATACTTAAAAAGTATTACTACTATAACGAAGCAAAAAAACTCAAACGTTTCGAGAGTATCCTGCTGAGGGCCAGTCATATTATTGCGATTTCGAAAAAAGACGAGCAGTATTTTACTTCGCTCTATGACCATGTAGTGTTTATTCCGGCTTTTCATCCCCACCGCGAGGTAAAATCACAAACCGGCAAGGGTGAATATGTGTTGTATCATGGCAATCTTTCTGTGGCCGAAAACAAAACCGCTGTCAAATACTTGATTGATGAAGTGTTCAACGACCTCAAAGTTCCACTTGTTATTGCCGGCCTTAATCCACAGGCAACATTGGTAAAACAATTGGAAAACCACCCGACAATACGCCTCATTGCCAACCCAACAGATGAAGCACTTTTTGAGTTGATCAACAATGCACACATCAGCGTATCGCTTACTTTTCAGGCTACAGGACTGAAACTAAAACTGTTAAACACCCTCTATAACGGCCGTTTCAGTGTGGTGAATGATAAAATGCTAAGTGGTAGTGCTGTGGACGAGCTGTGTATTTTGGCCAATGATGCAATGTCATTGAAACAGCAAATCAAGAGGCTGATGCGTCGTAGTTTCTCAAACAAAGAAATTGAAAGAAGAAAAAAGAAACTTGAATTGCTCTACCACAATGGCCAGAATGTGGACCGTCTAATCGAGCTGATTGGCTGAAGCAATAATTGTTCCCTCCTCACATTTAATAATCCGCGCCGGAAATTTGTAAATCAGGTTATAGTTATGCGTGGCCATGATCACCGCCTGACCGCCTTCGCTGATGTTCATCAACAGGCGCAAAATACCGTTTGAGGTTTCGGGATCGAGGTTTCCTGTTGGCTCATCAGCCAAAATCACTTCGGGTTGATTGAGCAATGCCCGTGCAATTGCCACCCTTTGCTGTTCGCCTCCCGAAAGCTGGTGCGGCATTTTGTATCCCTTTGCCACAAGATCAACCTGAAGCAAAACATCATGAATCCGTTGTTCGGCCAAACGTTTATCTGTCCAGCCTGTGGCTTTCAAAACAAACATCAGATTGTCAAAAACAGAGCGGTCTTCAAGCAGTTGAAAATCCTGAAAAACGATACCCAGCCGTCTTCGCAAAAATGGTATATCCTTGCTTTTCAGTGTTTTAAGATCATATCCTACAATGCTTGCTTCTCCTTCTATGACAGGCAATTCGGCATAAAGCGTTTTTAGCAGGCTCGACTTCCCACTGCCGGTTTTACCGATCAAATAAGCAAACTCGCCTTTGCGCAGCTTGAGATTAACATCAGAAAGAACGAGGTTCTTTCGTTGAAAAACTGAGAGTTTCTTTAAACTGATAATATAATCTTCGCGCATGAGCATTCTATGATTTAGGCTGTTGTCAACCACCGGATATTAAGTGCAAAATGTCAACTTTGTCGCCATCTCTTACAATGACGTGATCTCTTTCATCGCGTTTCACCAATTTGCCGTTGAGTTTTGTCACCAACAGTTTAAATGTAAAGTTTTTATAATCAATCAACTGATTAACCGTCAATTCATCGGCTTCAACTATTTCTTCGCGATGGTTAAGCTCAATCTTCATGGTTTCGGTACTTCAATTCGGGTGTTTAAGCAAACAAATCTACCATATTGTTTCGAATGGCAAATTTAACCATATCAACCGTAGTTTTGAGGTTGACCTTCTTCATTATGTTGTTTTTGTGCGATTCGACCGTTCTGACCGAGATAAAAAGCCGGTCGGCAATCTCCTTATTCGTATAGCTTTGTGCAAACAGCTTCAACACCTCCAACTCACGCGATGAAAGATTCTTTTCATATTCCTTACGCTGCTCGTTGGTTTCGTCGCCAACAAGATAATGTTGCAAAATCATATTTGTGATCGTTTTTGCGTAGAAATCATAGCCATTGCGGAGTGTATATATCGCCTCAATCACTTCGCTCCGGTTGGTTTCGCTGGTTAAGTGGCCTTTCGCACCGGCGCGTATCATCTTGAAAATGAGATTTTCAATCTTGAACATTGACAAAACCAACACATTAACTCTTGGATGACGCGCAATGGTTCCTGCAATCTGGCTGGCATCTTCCGGATCGGGTTTGTAAAGCACAAGAATAAGAATATGAACCGGCTGGTGATACATCCGCTGAATGGCTACTGCACAGCTAAGCTCACTGAAAACGACATCAATATCCGGAGCATCATCAATGAGAGCCGTAAGTCCTTCACTTACAATCGGATGAGGATCAACAAAAGCAACCTTGATTTTATCCATAAAAAGCTAAATGAATCGAATGCGAAGTTACGAATTGCCCTTGGAATTCAAATCACAAACAAGGCCAAAAGCTTAATTTCTTGCTTTATATAATCCAACGATCACCGGAAGATGGTCGCTGAAACCACCAAAATATCTTCCGTTGGACAAGGTACGGTTAGGTCGGGCAGGCCCTTGAGCCGGTTGATAAAGCATCCATTTGTGCCTGACAATTCGCACCGGTCCGGCACTTAATCCTGCACCATCAATCAGTGCGGATGAAACGATCACCTGATCAAAGAAATCCCAGCTCTTATAAAACAAGGTGCCGTCGCCCTTAAGAAATGGGTCGAGCGATAAATTGTAGAGATTTGCAGAAGCATAACTATCTGTCAATGCATTTGTTTTCAGATATTTAATCATACTGTCATCATTGGGGTTATCATTAAAATCGCCAACAATAACTATGTTTGCCTGTGCATTTTCAGCAAAAATTGAATCGGTTGTATGCCTGAGAAAAGCTGCTGTGCCATTGCGGGCCGACTGGGTTGTCTCTAATCCGCCATAGCGTGATGTCCAGTGATTCACGAACAGATGCAGGGTATCTCCCCATGCTATGACTCCCTTTACATAAAGAATAAACCTGTTGTCCTTGCTGTTGATAACCGGGCGCAATGTTTTTATTGATAAGGGTTTAAAGTAGGCAGGTCTGTACAAAGCTGCAACTTCAATGCCACGGGGGTCGTTATCAGAGAAATGTATAATCTGATAGCCGAGATTTTTAACCCGGGCCTGCTCAACCAGGTCCTCCAACACGCTTTTGTTTTCAATTTCGGCCAATCCCACAAAGTGTGGATAATCGAGCGAGTCCATCGAAGCAATTACACGCGCAATGTTGTCAAGTTTTTTCACATATTTGGCGGAATTCCACTCAACTTTGGATTCAGGCAAAAACTCCTCATCATTGATTGCCGGATCGTTGATGGTATCAAAAAGATTTTCAACATTGTAAAAGCCAACCAAAAAAGCATGATCCGGCTTCTTTAATTGTTTCAGTCCACGGTTACAACTTGCAAAAAGGAAGAGAAACACGAATGCCGTCGCAGCATACTTTAAAGCTATTATTTTCATATACAATTATTTACATTTCAACAACCTCTATTCATCACGCTTGAAAGTATCTATTTCCCGTCTTTCTTTTTTGGTTGGTCGTCCGGTACCTCTCTGTCTTCTTTCAGCTTTGAACTCTTTCAGAAACTCTACCCTTTCGTACATTTCGACAGGTGTAAGGTCGGTTATCAGCCCCTCGACCAATTTGGCAGAAACGCGGTTTGTGGCTGCCATTTTAACTTGTACGGTCTTTGTGATTTCGCTCAACTGAACCGTAAAAATATCGCCTTCTTTGAGTTCCTTTGAGGCTTTCACTGCCTTGCCGTCAACTTTCACCTTTCCGCCTCTGCATGCTTCACCTGCTAAGGTGCGGGTTTTGAAAAGCCGGACAGCCCACATGTATTTGTCAATCCGAACCGTTTCGCTCATTTCAATCTAAAATACAATTGTATTGGCACACCACTGAAGTTGAACAGTTCCCTGATTTTGTTTTCCAGAAAACGGCTATAGCTGTCCTTGACATCATTTGGATAATTGCAAAAGAAGACGAACTGAGGAGTTGATGTTTTCAATTGGGTGATATACTTGATCTTGATATAGTTACCTCTCGAGGCCGATGGTGGCGGAAATGCCTGAATGATAGGCAATAAGGTATCGTTGAGTACAGAAGTTGCAATTTGTCTGCTGCGGTTTTCATACACCTCATGCGCCAACTCAAGTGCTTTGAAGATGCGTTGCTTCTGAATGACAGATGTGAACACAATCGGGACATCAACAAACGGAGCCATTTTATCTCTGATTTGTCGTTCAAAAGCAAGATGTGTATTAGAGTCTTTCTCAATCAAGTCCCATTTATTTACAACAATGACAAGTCCTTTTCTGTTTTTGACAATCAGGCGCATGATGTTAATATCTTGTGCTTCAAAGCCTTGTGTAGCATCAACAAGTAAAAGAACAACATCGCTTTCTTCGATTGCCCTGATGGAGCGCATTACCGAATAAAATTCGATATTCTCAAAAACCTTGCTTTTTTTGCGGATTCCGGCTGTATCAACAAGGATGAAATCCATATTAAAGGCGTTGAAACGGGTATGAACAGCATCGCGCGTTGTTCCGGCCACAGCGGTCACGATGTTTCTGTCCTGACCCAGGAAGGCATTTATAATCGAAGATTTTCCAACATTTGGTCTTCCCACAACAGTAAACCTCGGAACGCCATCTTCCTCTGTGTTAACATCTTCAGAAATATGTTTGATCACCTCATCAAGCAGGTCGCCGGTGCCACTTCCATTGATGGCAGAGACAGGGTAAATCTCGCCAAGACCAAGCGCATAAAACTCTTGTGCCAAAGCAATGCGATCGTGGTTATCAACTTTGTTAGCAACAACATACACTTCCCGCTTAGATTGCCTCAAAATGCCGGCCACTTCTTCGTCGAGCACGTGCATGCCTTCGAAAGCATCAACAACAAACAGGATTACATCAGCTTCTTCGATGGCTAAACCCGCCTGCTTTCTGATTTCGGATTCAAATTCATCGTCCGATCCAACCACATAGCCACCGGTATCAATCAAGTGAAAAGACTTCCCGTTCCAATCACTTATTCCGTAATGACGGTCGCGTGTTACGCCGGCAGTTTCTTCCACGATGGCTTGTCTCGACTTAACCAATCTGTTAAACAGGGTTGATTTACCAACATTTGGTCTTCCCACAATTGCAACTATACTTCCCATAACGTCTTCCTTCCTTTCAGTTTACTTAATATTATACTGGTTTTCAACCTATTACTCAGTTTCATAACCAAAGCGCCTGAGCAATGTTTCGTTGTCGCGCCAATCTTTCATAACTTTCACACTCAATTGCAAAAACACTTTTTTGCCAATAAATTCTTCCATATCAATTCTTGCATCGGTTCCGACCCTTTTAATGGCTGCGCCATTTTTCCCGATGATAATAGCTTTTTGCGATTCGCGGGCAACATAAAGATGCGCTTCTATTTTGATCAGCTTTTCGCTTTCTTCGTACGAGTCAACGGCCACTTCAACAGAATAAGGAATTTCCTGCTTGTAATGAAGCAGTATTTTCTCGCGGATAATTTCAGAAACAAAAAATCGCATGGATTTATCTGTAAGCTCGTCTTTTGGAAAATAGGGAGGTGATTCGGGCAATACTTCCAGTATTAATTCCATAAGACCTTCTGTATTAAAGCGATGGGAAGCTGAAATTGGATAAACCCGTGCTTCAGGCAAAACAGATTTCCAATGATTTATTAGAATCGCCACTTCTTCTTGTGAAGAAAGGTCGATTTTGTTTAGCACAACGAAAACCGGTAATCCGGCTTCCTTCAATCGCATCACATTTTCCTCATGCGAAACTTTATCGCTCACATCAACCACATAAATGATAAGATCGGCATCAATCAAGGCAGTTCGGATGTGGCTGTTCATCACTTCATGCATTTTGTATGCAGGTGCATGAATGATTCCTGGTGTATCAGAAAAAATCACCTGATACTCCTCTTGATTTACAATTCCCAAAATTCTGTGTCTGGTTGTTTGTGCTTTTGAGGTAATAATGGATAGTTTTTCGCCAACAAGCACGTTCATCAGCGTTGACTTGCCAACGTTGGGATTACCTATGATGTTGACATAGCCTGACTTATGCGTCATGAAATATTTTTTTTATTAATTTTCTTGTTTTGCAAAGAAACAAAATTTATCTTTGCACTCCCAATTTGATTTGGAATTATACTGCGGGGTGGAGCAGAGGCAGCTCGTTGGGCTCATAACCCAAAGGTCGTAGGTTCGAATCCTGCCCCCGCTACAACAAAGCCTTCGGCGCAAAGCGACGAGGGCTTTTTCTTTTGTAGCTGACGCTCAAGCGCAGCTTGTTGCGGCAGGCGAAAATGAAAACGGCCTCAGTTTGCTGAGGCCGTTTGGACAAAACCCAAAGGTTTTAAAAAGATGCACTAACCATTATTTCTTATTCGTCCCAGAAAATTTTGGTGCTCAGTTTGTCACCGCCAATTTTTGAGGCAGCAGCACTATAGTTCTCTCCATTCAGCGTTTGCTCATTAACCGGATAAGTATGGCGACGTGGCACAGCACCTTCGGCTGATTCATCCGGAGCAGGTGGCAGGTTCAGTACAGGGAAGTCGAGTCTTCTGTATGAGGTCCAGCCTTCGAGACCACGAACATAAAATGCCAACCATGCCTGGGTTCCGATTTTTTGTTTCCAGTTGCCGGCAGCTGTAGCATAGGCCACATCAGCGCGAGCCATATAAGTATCAATATCTGCAGCTGCAACACCCCAATATTCCATGGAGGAGCGGATACCGTTTTCATACCATGTGGCAGCACTTCCACCAACACTGAATCCGCGTTCGGCAGCTTCGGCAAGATAGAAAGCAAGTTCGGTGTAGTCAAGCATTACGGATGCATAATCCTGTGCCTGAATTCTATCATTGATATGAGAGTATTGTGCAAACGGATTGCTTTCGCCATAGATACCACCGCGGTAGGTATCCCCATTGATATCAAAATATGCAGCCCTTCTTGGGTCTTCGAGGGTGTTCATCATGTCAACAATGGTGTTGGCAGGAATGAAATCATGACGTCCACTTTGGATAAGGTCCTGATACAATGGATTGGAGTTGGCACCGGTCAGGTATTGGAAAGAACAAGCTTCGCCATAGGCAAAACCAGCAGCATAAGCTCCTTCAATGTAACCCTTGGCAAGAGCAGGTTCTTTAGCAGCAATGGTGATTGCCATCCTTACGATCAAGGTGTTGGCAAACTTTTTCCACATGGCCACATCACCGCCCATCATCAGATCGTCGCCTCCAAAGCTACCGGCACCGGTACTCAACGCATCGGCAGCTGTTTTGGCTCTGGTGAGCAGGTCTTTGTAGATAGTTGATGCATCATCATAGGCAGGAGAAATATTTGTGATATCAAGTGCTTCTGTATAGGGCACATCACCAAAGATATCTACAAGCTGTTGGTAGGTATAAACTTCAACCAGGTCAATGATGAGCAGTCTGTTGTTCTTGGCAATAGTAGCTTCTTGACCATCAACAACTTCTTCTTCGGTAATCCGTTTGGCTTCCTTTAAGTCAACAAGAATGTCGCGGTAGAAAATGCGGAAGAGTGTATTTCCGATGTTGCGGTTGAGCACGTCGTAGTTCGACTCATCGGTATAAGTAGTTTCTGTCCAGTATTGCGCAAAAAGTTTCCAGTTGTTGATGTTTACGCTGGTGCTGGAGTACATGTCGGCCAAAGCTTTCTGAGCATTTGCAAACAAGAACTGAGCAGGAACCACCGTTGCATGTTTCTTATCGGTGTTGAAATCCTCGAAGTTCTTAGTGCAGGAAATCAGAAAACCGACCATTATAATTAAAATGATTGATATCTTTTTCATGTTACTAAAGGATTAAAATTGTAAATTAATGCTGAAACCAACGTTTCTGGTACTAGGCATAACACCGCTCTGCCATCCTTGAACGTTGCCAGAGCTTTGGCTTGCTTCGGGATCGGCATGTGGCAATTTTTTGTACATGATCCAGAGGTTTGAACCAACAACGCTAAAGGTTGCTCCCTGAATCCAGTTAACTTTTGAAACAAGGCTCGAAGGCAAGCTGTATGACAACACAACCTCGCGCAGTTTAACATAAGAAGCGTCATAAACGAAGGCGGCATTCGGGTTTCTTGAATAGCCAAATACACGATAGTCGGCACCTTCAACGCGTTTTGTGTTAGGTGTTCCATCTTCAAATACACCTTCCAGGATCAAACCACCACCTTCAGAAATTAAATTACGAACCGGGTTACCTAAGTCATTGGTGTAAACTGTTTCTTCATATAAACCTGTCGCCATTCCATAGTAAAGGTCGAGAGAGAAGACGCTGCCACCCTGCTGCCAGTCAACTAAGAAGCTGGCTGCCCAGTTTTTGTAGCTGAATTTATTGCTCAAACCAGCATTCCAGTCGGGATTGATATTGCCTAGGATTTTATCTGAGGTTGAAGAACGCAGGTAATATCCATTTGCACCAACAGTTTTCTGACCGTTTGTGTAAATATAGTCAGTGCCCTGAATGGTTCCGTAGGGTTCACCAACGCGTGCATTGATGGTAACACCACCCTGAAGAGATGCAATCTGAAGGTTTTTAATATCACCTTCAAGACTTACTACTTCATTCACGTTTTTCGACCAGTTTAAGATGACGTCCCAACGGAAATCTTTGGTAGCAACCGGAGCGCCGAAGAGCTGGAGTTCAACCCCCTTGTTTTGAATTTCGCCTGCATTTACATACATTGCGCTACGTCCTGTTACTGTCGAAACAGTAACGGGTAGAATCTGGTTTACAGTATTTGTTTTGTAAACAGAAAGATCAGCACCCAATCTTTTGTTGAAAGTGATCAACTCAAGTCCGGCTTCAAGACTGTGTGTTCTTTCAGGAACCAGTTTTTCATTGTTCTTTGTACTTGGCAATGAGAACAGAGCAGTGGTTCCAAAGGTGGTATTTTGTGTATAATTATCTTTTAGGCTAGCCCAAGGAGCGCCATTACCCACCTGTGCATAACCGGCACGCAGCTTACCTAATTGCAGCCAGTCGGACTCAAACATATTGCTGAAAATCCAGCTTCCTGAAATTGAAGGATAATTGTAGGCCCTTTCATCTACCGGCAATGTTGATGAAATATCCCGGCGGAAAGTAGCATCAAGGAAGAATGTGTTCATGAAGCCAAGTGAAGCACTTGCAAAATAACCATTCACACCGATAATTGAATACAACTCTTCGGGATTAAGCAGCGGGCTGGAACTGTTTGAAAGTGAATAAAGATCAGGTACAATCAATCCGCCATTTGTTGAGGCATAAACCTGGTCAACCATGGTGCGCCGAATGTTCGTTCCTACAAAAGCAGTTAAGCTTAGGTCTTCCGTGAACTGATTTTTGTAGTTTAACATCAGGTCGTAGTTGGCTTCAGAGAAGTTTTTCTGGAAGCGTGAATATCCTGAAGTTACATCAGGACGCTGTACACCAAATTCTCCTGAACCTGATCCAACGGCTTTGCGTTCTTCCTGCAATTCATCATATGTATCAACCGAGGCACGACCCATAAGGCTGAAGTGATCAGTGATTCTCCAGTCAACCATAACAAATCCTATGATACGGTTTCTCATATCAGTTTCATAATTTTCATTACGAACCCAAAATGGATTGTCCCAATAAGCCGGAGCCAAATCAAACGGAGAGTTTGGATTCCAGGTGATATTGCGGTGAGTTTTGTTGTAGAGTTCTTCCTGCATTTTATAATCCACATTCACCTGCATCCATTGACGGAAAGAAGAAACGATGTTGTCGCTGTATCCGGTTGAGTTTCTGCCCAAACCATTGGTCTTGGTGTAATTGGCTGAAGCTGTTACGGTAATATCTTTCGATACATCATACGAGCCATTGAAAAGGAAGTTATTGCGTTTGAGTGAGCTGTTTGGCATCAATCCTTTTTGATCAAAATTGGTATATGCCAGTCTGAAAGTTGATTTTTCGCTTCCGCCTGCTACTTCAACACTGTTATTCAACGTCATAGGATTCTGGAAGAAGTATTCCGGGCCGTTTTCTGCAGCAACCCATGGGGTCTTTTTCATATAATTTGGTGAAGCAGGATCGTAAGCATCCCATTGATACAGCATGAGGCTGGCATCAAATTTTTCGCCATATGAAGCATCTTCGTAAGTAGGAACGGTGTAATCAAGTTGTCCGTCGCCATCCACATCATAGTAAAATTCGAAGCCCGGGTGGTATCCGAGTGTTGGATGGGTGGTGTCGCTGTAATAATACGTTCCGTAACCGGCACCATAAGATTTTTGGTATTTCGGGAAAGTGCTCTTGTCCAGAAAACCTGTGTTGATGCTTGAACTGATTGTGACACCATAAGCTCTCTTGCCGCCCATTTGTTTCTTTCCTTTTTTGGTGGTGATGATGATCACACCGTTGGCAGCACGTGAACCATAAAGTGCAGTAGCAGCAGCACCTTTAAGGATGTTCATTGACTCGATGTCATCAGGATTGATGTCGGAGGCAGCATTTCCGTAGTCAAAACCGCTGCGGCCTGAAATCTGTCCTGCATTGTTAGTATTATCATTGTTTACAGGCACACCATCCACCACAAACAATGCCTGGTTGTTCTGGGTGAGTGATTTTACCCCACGAATGACAATATTGGCAGAACCTCCCATGTTATTGGTACCGCGCACCTGCACACCGGCAGCACGACCAGAAAGAGCATTGACGAGGTTGTCACGTTTTACCGTGTTTAACGCATCGCCTTCAACTTCCTGAGTAGCATAACCCAGCGATTTTTTCTCGCGGGAAATACCGAGAGCGGTAACAACAACCTCGTCAATCTGAACCACATCGGGATCCAGAACAACGTCAATTTTAGTTTGAGTACCGATTGCCACTTCGGTGGTTTTCATAGAAACATACGAAAACACCAAAGTTTTGTGGCTGGGTGAGACGTTGATGGAGTAATTACCATCAATATCGGTGATAGCACCGATCGTGGTTCCCTTGATTTGAATGGTTACACCCGGAATTCCGAGTCCATCCTGTGAGCTGGTTACTTTCCCGCTAATCGTCTTGGTTTGTGCAAAAACACTCCCCGACAAAAACGCGAAAACCATAACCAACATCATCGTAATTTTTCTCATACGTAAAAATTTTGGTTAGTGAATAATGAATTAAATAAATTTTGCATTTGTTAAACTTTTTTATGCAAAACAGCCAGCAATTTTAACATAATAATTGATTGAAATATCTATTTCTCTGCATATTTTAAAGAAATTTTTCAAAAAAAATTACATTAACTAAATATCCATATGTAAGTCTTTGTTTTACAACAAATTTAAAAATCGAAAAAAATCAAAGACAAATCCCGCAACTTTGGGTGAAACACCTGAAATCTGTCAATTTTTAGTTTTTAGCATCCGCCGATGCTGGTTTTAGAATGGTTTTTCTTTTCCTATTTTTATCATTTGTCAAAAAATATCCAAAAGGGATGTGTTCAAAAAATTGGTTTTTATTTATTTACAATCTAAATTGTCACTTGTTCTTTCTTTTCACAACATATTTAAATACCTTTGAAACGACACATCCATGTGATTATGAACCGTAAGACTTTTCTTCACCATTTGGGTTTTGTGGCAGGTGGCACTGTATGCTTGTCCTCCACGGCAGCGCCAAGGTATTTTTTGACAGCCCTTTCGGGCACCAAAGCAATTGTGGTTGATTATGCACGCTGCACCGGATGCCGTACCTGCGAAGCAGTGTGTTCAGCATCGAATCACAAAGTTGAAATTGCAGGAGTTGCATTGCCGGGAATCGGAAACCCAGCCCAGTCTAATATCAAGGTTTGGCGTTATAATCCTCCTGCCGACATAGCCGTTACATGTTTTCTTTGTGATGATGCACCTTGTGTTGCAGCTTGTCCTGTTAAGCCGGATCCCAAAACCGGTCGTAAAGCATTATACCGGGATGAGAATTTGCAAACAATAAAGTGCGATGCCAACCGCTGCATCGGTTGTCAGTCGTGTAGCGACGCCTGCCGCGAAAACCGTGGTCAGGTGCTCTGGCCCGATGATGAAGGCAGCCCAACAGGCATGTGCACCTTGTGTCATGGCGATCCGCAATGCGTGCAATGGTGCCCGTATGGCGCACTTTCATTTCTGGAAATAACGCCTGATATGCCCTACAGGGAAATGCATCCCGACATGATAGCATCATTGATGCAGGAAAAATTTTATGACACAAAAAAGATACAAAAATGAAAGGTGTAAACGGAATTATACTCGAAGTAAATCTATCTGACGGCACAATCAACAAATTAAAGATCAGCGAGAAAGACTATACACTTTTTCTTGGAGGCAGGGCGTTGGGCATGAAGCTGTTGGCTCAATACCTCCAAAAACCCGGTATTGATCCAGCCTCGGCTGAAAATCCGCTCATGTTTATGCCCGGATTATTTTGTGGATTTCCTGTTCCAAATGCTTCACGAACCTGCATGGTGACTAAATCGCCCATGACAAGCCCCATTGATTCCACATATACACATGCTTCCACGGTGAGCTACAGCAATATGGGTGGTTTTATCGGGCCGGAAATCAAGTTTGCAGGCTACGATGGCATCGTTATAACAGGCAAATCCGTTAAACCGGTTTACCTATACATTGAAAATGAAACAGTTGAACTAAGAGATGCCTCAAGGTTTTGGGAAATGGGGACCAATCAGTTTGAAAATGAAATAACAGAGGAAATTGGTGACCGCCGATTTGAAACTGCATACATTGGAACAGGTGCAGTGAATGGGGTGCTTTTTTCGAGTGTGATCAACACCGGTGCACGGGCTGCCGGACGAGGAGGCACCGGCTATGTGATGGGCACCAAAATGCTGAAAGCAATTGTTGTAAGGGGGACAAAAATGCCTGAAGTATTTGATCATCAACGCTATGTTGACCTGTTAAAACAAATCAGACTTTCGTTTGCTGCCGAAAGTAAATCAAAAGACGACTGGCGTTTCGGCGGCACTGCCAATGCACTTCAGTTTTCGTCAGAAAGAGGAAGCCAGGCTGTAAAAAACTACAGTGAGGGCACTTTCACAGAAATTGAGAAAATCAATGTGTTTGCCGCCCGTGAGCAGGTGTGGAAGCGTGATATGGCTTGCTACAGCTGTCAGCTCTCATGCAAGAAAAGCGGATTTGCCAAAGGTGCCTACGGGGGTATTGTAAATGAAGGCATTGAGTACGAAACAGGCACTATGCTGGGAGCCAATTTGCTTGTAGATGACCTGAATGGCTTGCATACCATGATCAGCATTGCCGATGACTACGGGATAGATATTATCACTTTAGGCAATGTGATTGGATTTTTGATGGAGTGCTATGACAAGAAACTGATTGACAAGAATTTCCTTGATGGCATTGACCTCAGCTGGGGCAATGTTGATGCTTGCATTCAAATGATACATCAGATCGGGAAAAATACCGGCATCGGGAAAGATGCATCTAAAGGAGTGAAACATCTTGCCGCGATAATTGGTAAAGGCTCTTCGGACTTTGCCATCCATGTGAAGGGTCATGAGCTTGCCGCCTGGAACGTTCAGGGATATGCCAAAACTTTTGGCATTTCATACACTACAGCCAATCGCGGAGCCTGCCATATGACGGGGGGCGAAATCAGCGGACAAAATTTGTCTGTCTTGCGTGATTCGCTGGGGATGTGCAGTTTTGCCTCTTCGTGGTACAAAGGCGATTTACATTTCAGGCATTTTATTCATGCACTCACCGGAATCGAATTGACCGAAGAAGCATTTCAGGAGACCGGCGAACGTATGTTTAATCTTGAGCGGACATTCAATTGCCGCGA
>ERZ1645187.557-NODE-557-length-36916-cov-16.687719_pt1 | contig 36916 bp, 42 predicted proteins | sample MGYA00575352_ERZ1645187 | MGnify/ENA primary metagenome ERZ1645187 (study PRJEB40837, sample SAMN11349314) | freshwater sediment metagenome | isolation source: river sediment | host: Sediment | place: India: Wazaribad , New Delhi | collected 2017-02-21 ... | reverse complement strand
TGAAGATCGCCGTGTTGACGCCGATGACCTCGCCGTCGAGGTTGAACGTCGGGCCGCCCGAGTTGCCGCGGTTCACCGCCGCATCGACCTGCAGGAAGTCGTACGGGCCCGAGCCGATGTCACGCGTCAGCGCCGAGACGATGCCGGCCGTCACGGTGCCGCCGAGACCGAACGGGTTGCCGACCGCGATCACCCAGTCGCCGACGCGCGCCGGTGTACCGGTGAACTTGACGAACGGAAATGATTTGGCCGGGCCCTTGATCTTGAGCAGCGCGAGATCGGTGCGGGCATCGGTGCCAACTAGTTCGGCGTCGAGCTTTTCCTGATTGTCGAAGCTGACCTCGATCTTCGAGGCGCCCTCGACGACGTGGTTGTTCGTCACGACGTAGCCGTCGGCCGAGATGATGAAACCGGAGCCCTGCGCCAGCTGCGGACGCTGCGGCTTCATCGGGCCCTGGAATTCCTTCGGCAGGTTCTTGAAGAAGTCCTTCAGCGGGTGGTCATCCGGCAGATCCGGAATGCCGCCGAAGCGCTTGTTGCCCTCTTTGCCACCCTCTTTACCGGCCGTCTTGGCGTCCTTGTCGCCGCCATTGGTGACGGACACCGAGACCACGGCGCCCTTCACCTTGTCGACGATGTCCGCAAACGAAAGCGGTGCGCGCCCGAGCGGCGTCTGCACGGTGTCGGACGGCTTCAGCTGCGCGAGCGCCGGCGTCGGCTGCTCGATCGCGCTCAGCGCCAGGGCGCCGGCACCGAGCATGGCTGCAGCGGCGAGAGCACCCGCGATGCCGCGCCTGCGCCGGGCGATTGGCGCAGGATTTGCTCCAGCGTTGGCCGAGGCGTCCTGAGAAGGCTGCATATCGATCTTCCTCCTTCGAGAGATGGATGGGGTTGATCGAAGCATTAATGGCGGCGCCCTTACGGCAGCATGTCGGCTGCCTTAACGATCGGTAATGTTCGGGCCGGGCGGGGATCGCGCGGGCCGTGGAAGGCTGGGCGCATGAGCAGCGTGGGGTTCGCAGAACGGCGGGCGGCGGCAGGGAAATCCGGAACGACGTCGAGGCTTGCCATCGCCTTGGCCATCGCAACGGCTGCGTCACCCGGTATAGCCGGCGAACGACCGGCGAGCCTTGCCGCGGCCCACGGCCTGATTGCGGAGGCAGGGCCGCCACGGATCCAACTGGCGGCGGTTTTCGGCCGGGACGACCGGCGCCCCGTCTTTGCTTCCCGTCTCGATCTGCGCGAGCGCGTCGGCCTGCTGCGCCATTCCGGAACAGGTGCAACGTGCTCGGCATTTTGCGTCGCACCGGACGTCGTCGCGACGGCAGGGCACTGCGTTCAAGCGGGTGAAACCGGCACGGCACCCGACCCGGCCGGCTATCGCTTCCGGCGCGACATCGACAGTACTGCCGATGCGACAGCGCTGGCGCTGCCCGCGGCCGATGACAGCGTCTCGGCGCTCCGAGTTCTCGCCACCGGGTCCGCGAAACTCAGGACGCGTCCACCCATCAACGCAACGTCGGATTGGGCCCTGCTGCGGCTCGCGCGTCCCGCGTGTCGGGCCGGCGGCTTCCCCGTCAGCGACCTCGACGAGGGCGGCATCGCCGCGCGTGCCCGACAGGGGCGCCTGTTTCAGGTCGGTTTCCACCGCGACCTCGGGCGCTGGCACCTCGCGATCGCCCGCCCCTGTGTACTGGTGATGCCTTCGGCCGAGCACCGCAAGACGATCCAACGCGACTTCGAGACACCCAACCGGCTTCTGCTGCATCGTTGCGATACCGGGCCCGCTTCGTCCGGCTCGCCGTTGCTCACGGACGGCCCCGGCGGTCCCGAAGTCGTCGGCATCAATGTCGGAACCTATGTGCGCTCGCGCGTCATCACTACCGATGGCGGCGCTGTGCAGCGTCTCTCGTCGGAGACGATCGCCAATACCGCGATCCTGGCACAGCCGCTGGCGCGCGAACTGGAAAGCTTTGTCCGGCGTGGCCGTGGCGGCCCGGCTACCGGTAACACGAGCCGGTAGAACAGCGCCCGAATGGCGACCATCTGAGACGCGCAGATCTAACGATCGCGCAGAAGATCCTCGAGTCGTCGTTGTTCGTCGCCGCTGAGGGCAGCACCACCGGCGGGTCCGGCGCTGCCGGTCCGGCGCCGCGCATACGCCCACCAAAGGCCTGCAAGCGTCGCCAGCAGCACCAGCAGCGGCGTCATCCACAGCAACAACGTATGCATGTTGAACGGCGGCTTCAGCAGCACGAAGTCTCCGTAGCGCGCCACGATGTGGGTCTTCACTTCGGCATCGCTCTCGCCGAGCACGAGGCGCTCACGCACCAGCCGGCGCAGATCCTTGGCGAGCGGGGCATCGGAATCGTCGATGGACTGGTTCTGGCAGACGAGACAGCGCAATTCCGCGGAAAGACCGCGCGCCCGCTCCTCGAGCTTCGTGTCCTTGAGCTGCTCACGCGGATCGAGCGCGAAAGCGGAGGGCGAGGCCAGCACCATGAGTGCCAAAGCCGTGGCGACACCTGCTACAGGACCACGTCGCTTCTGCCACCCCGTCATGCTGCCGCTCCCTGCTCACGTCGGCGCGCACGCACCGGGGCTCCGACGCGAAGCCGACGATCGCTGAGAGAGATACCACCGCCGATGAACATGATCAGCGCGCCGATCCAGATGAAGCGTACGAGCGGGTTGAAATAGATGCGCATGGCGAAGCCGCCCGCATCCTGCGCGTCGCCGAGCGCGACGTAGAGATCACCGCGCCAAGAGTTGTGGATACCAGCCTCGGTCGTCGGCTGCGGTGGAGCATCGTAAAGCCGCTTCGACGGATAGAGGACCGTAACCGGCGCTCCATCTCGCGTGACAGCGAGTTCGCCGGTCTCCTCGACGTAGTTCGGTCCCTTGCTGGAGCGGGCGCCCTTGTACTCGAGCACATAGCCTGACACGGCAACGGTCTCGCCCGGTTTCAGCGCCACAACGGTTTCGTGTCGATAGGCGCTCGTCGCCGTGATGCCGAGTACCATCAGGCCAACGCCGAAATGCGCGATGGTCGTGCCGTACACCGATCGCGGCAGATTAGTCAGTCGCCGCCACGCTTCATCCCAGGAAACCTGACCTACCTTGCCGCGATATGCGAGTTCGAGAATGGCACCGGCCATGACGAAGACGCCGAGCCCCATGGCGGGCGGCGCCAGCCATGGCCCCCGCTGGTAAACCGCGACGGTGGCGATGGCGACGACGAGGGCGGCAACCGCGGCGAAGGTCAACCGTTGCGCGGCGCCGTAGAGGTCGCCCCGCTTCCAGGCGAGGAATGGCCCGAACGGCAGCGCCACGAGCAACGGGATCATCAGCGGAACGAAGGTGAGATTGAAGAACGGCGCTCCGACCGAGATCTTCTCACCCGTGACGGACTCGAGAGCGAGCGGATAGAGCGTGCCGACGAGAACCGTGGCGCACGACACCGTGAGCAGGATGTTGTTCAGGACGAGACTGCCCTCGCGGCTGATCGGCGCGAACAGACCGCCCTGCTTCAGATCGGCGGCACGCAGGCCGAACAGCAACAGGCTGCCGCCGACGAACAGAACCATGATGCCGAGAATGACGACGCCTCGCGCCGGATCGACGGCAAAAGCATGCACCGACGTCAGCACGCCGGAGCGAACGAGGAAGGTGCCAAGCAGCGACAGGGAGAACGTCAGGATCGCGAGGAGGATCGTCCAGACCTTCAGCGCCTCGCGCTTCTCCATCACCAGCGCCGAGTGCAGCAGAGCCGTGCCCGCGAGCCACGGCATGAATGATGCGTTCTCGACCGGGTCCCAGAACCACCAGCCACCCCAGCCGAGTTCGTAGTAGGCCCACCACGAGCCCATGGCGATGCCGAGCGTCAGGCACATCCAGGCCGCGAGCGTCCACGGCCGCACCCAGCGCGCCCAGGCGGCATCGATGCGCCCTTCCATCAGGGCGGCAATGGCGAACGAGAACGCCATCGAGAACCCGACATAGCCGGCGTAGAGGAACGGCGGATGAAACGCGAGGGCGGGGTCCTGCAGGATCGGATTGAGCCCGCGCCCGTCGAACGGCGCCGGCGACAGGCGCTCGAACGGGTTCGACGTGAAGAGAATAAACAGCCCGAACGCGACGGCGATCGACGCCTGCACCGAGAGCACGTTGGCGCGCAACGTCGCAGGAAGGTTGCTGCCGAACACCGCCACGGCCGCGCCGAAGATGGCGAGGATCAGCACCCACAGGAGCATGGAGCCCTCGTGATTGCCCCAGACTCCCGAGATCCGATAGATCAGCGGCTTCGTCGAGTGGGAGTTGGCGACGACGTTGGCGACCGAGAAGTCCGACACGACATAGGCTTGGGTCAATGCCGCAAACGCGATCGCCAGCAGCATCACCTGCGTCAGCGCTGCGGCATCACCCGATTGCATCAGGCGGCCATCGCCGCGCCACGCCCCCACCGCCGGAACGATCATCTGGTACACGGCCACGAGGACGGCGAGGACCAGCGCGAAATGGCCGAACTCGACGATCATTGCGGTTCTCCCGAGGCGTCTCGCCTCACTTGTTGCCGGCCCCCGGATGCGTCGCGCCTTCGCCGAGCTTGACGCCCTTGGCCTTGAGCGAGTCCGCAACCTCCGGAGGCATATAGTTCTCGTCGTGCTTCGCCAGAACCGTATCGGCCTTGAAATGGCCGCCCGGCTCGAGCACACCCTCGGCCACGACGCCCTGTCCTTCGCGGAACAGATCAGGCAGCACGCCGCGATAGCTTACCGCCACCGTCTTGATCGTATCCGTCACCGCGAACTCGACGTCCGTGCCGCCCCCGCGCTTGACCGATCCATCCGCCACCAGTCCGCCAAGACGGATGCGCTGTCCGCTTTGCACCTTCTTCTCGGCGAGATCGCTCGGCGTGTGGAAGAACACGATCGAATCCTTCAACGCGAACATGGTCAGAATCGCAGCCACCGCCAGCACCAGCACCGAGCTGCCGATCAAAATACCGCGCCGTTGCTTCCTGGTCATGGCCGTCCCGTAACGTTGCGATTTGAAGGAACCGGTTCACTTGCCTTGCGTCAGGACAGCGAACTCCGGCCCATCCTCCTTAAGTCAAGAGCCCAACCCGAGCGAACGGGCCAGTTCGTCGAACTGCTTCTGCGCCGCCGCATCACCAGCGAAGCTTGTGCGCCCCTTGGCGATGGCCGCGCGTGCGTCGTCGTCTCGTCCCATCACCTTATAGGCACGTGCGAGCCGCTGCCAGCCGTCGAGATCCTTGCCGTTCTTGTCGAGCCTCGCCGCCAGCCCCTGCACCATCTGAGCAATCATAGCTGTACGTTGCTCGGGAGACATCTCCTGCGCCGCCGTCATTTCGGCGGCCGTCGGGCCACGCGACAATGCCGGCGGGGTCGAAGGCACGGCAGGGGCCGGGGGGATGACCGACGCCTGGGGCGGCACGACCGGTCCCGATGTCTGCGGAGCAGACTGTCCCGCGGCGGCGGGCGCGCTCAACTTTTCCTTGAGCTCGGCGATCCGGGACTCGATGCCGGGCTTCCACGGAGCTTCCGATGGTGCCGAATTCGCCAGCTTTTCAAGATCGGCGATGGCACCAGCGACGTCGCCGTCCTGCTCTTTGGCGGCAGCCAGCCAGAATGCCGTCTCGGGACGCGACGGGTCCAGCGCCGCGAGGCGCTGCAGGCTCTTGCGGGCATCGTCGATGACGAGCCCGTTATTGGCCAGGATCAGAGCCTCGGACAGCCCCAGCAAGCGTTTCGGGGATTCCCCGAGCAGGCGCATGGCTTGAGCGTAGGCATCCGCCGCTTCGCGGAACCTCCCCGCCTTCACGTAGACCGGAGCGATCACCTCCCAGCCCTGACCGTCCTCCGGATGCTCCCGTAGCCTCTTCTCGACGAGGCCGACCAGGTCTTCCAGCGACCGCCCGGTCGAAGCGGCACGAACACGCTCGGCGTGCGGTTGCCCGGGCAACTCCGGAGAGCCGGTCGCGATGTAGACGGCGATTGCGCTGAGCGGCAGCAGGGCTCCGGAGATATAGACTGCCCATTTCGAGCGGTCGGCACCGGCGTTCGCGCCGCCGGCACTCGAGGGCTTGTCGTTGCCGCCGGCAGCGCGCAACAGACGGCGCGCCAATTCGACCCGGGCAGACTCCGCTTCTTGCGGCGTCACGAGGCCCCGGTCGCGATCGGCGTCGATCTCGCTCAACTGATCGCGATAGACGGCCACATCGGCCTCGTGTGCGGCGGCTGGCTGCCGATCGTCTTCGACCGATCTGCGCAACAGCGGCCGCAGCAGCGCCGCTACGACGCCAGCCGTCAACAGTGCAAATCCGATCCACAGAAGCATCGACCGATCCCACCTCAACTGTCGGAGGTGGAATAGGGGTGGCCGGAGGCGAAAACAAGTGCAGGAGGCAAGAGAGGGCTAACTGTCGCGCAGAAGGTCAATCAATACAGTCGCGGCGGGTGCCTAAAGTAGAAGGTTGGCGAGACGGGTCGATGCCGTGTCAGGCTACAGACCGCCACGTCCCGTCCGGGTTGCGGCACGCCGTGCCCCGCATGACCTCGGGACGTCCGCCGATATACATTGTATGCGTATAGTCGCGGCAATCGGAGCCGCTGCGCTTGTATGGCCGGCTCGGCACCACTTCACCGTAGCGGCCGTTGTCGGGATTGCGCCACTTGCGCGAGACCCCCGATTGCCCCTCCTCCAGCGCGTAGAACTCGGCCTCGCGCGCGAACATGCGGTCCTGTTCGTCGAGTGACCGGCCGATTTCATGCCCGACCACGCCGCCCACGAAAGCGCCCGCAACCGTAGCGAGTGCGCGACCGGTGCCCTTGCCGACCTGGTTGCCGAGGATGCCGCCTGCGACGGCGCCGACCGCCAACCCGGTATCGGCCCGGTTCGGCCCATCGGGACCGCATCCGGCGGCCAGAACAGCCATAGCCAGAGCGCTGAACAGTGACGTTCGCCGCATCATATCCGAGGTTCCCTCAATCGGCGCAGCGGACCACGCTGCGCGCACCCGACCTCGTTTCCGTTTCGATTCTGGCGAAAGTTCGGCCCCCGTGGCGACGGCGCACACTGTCGTGCCGGGGGGCACGTGGCGTCTCAAGCCTGCGGCAGCCGAACGCGGGCCAGAAGCCCGCCATGCCGCGACCGATCGAGAACCAGCGAGCCGCGGTACATCTGTACCAGCTCCGTAACGATGGACAGGCCGAGCCCTGATCCCGGCTTCGTCTCGTCGAGGCGCAACCCCCGTTTGCCTATGCGTGCACGCTGCTCGGGTGTCAGTCCCGGGCCATCGTCCTCGACGACGATTTCGATTTCGCCGGCTCCCGGCTTTGCGCCGGCGACGACCGACGCGCTGAGATAAACGCGCGTGCGCGACCATTTGCAGGCATTGTCCAGGAGATTGCCGAGCATCTCCTCGAGGTCCTGCCGTTCGCCCTGGAACAGCACGCCGGGCTTCGGCACGAAATTGATCCTGACCCCGCGATCGCGGTTAATTCGCTCCAACGCGCGAACCATGGGCTCGCAGACCTCCGCAACGTCGGTCACGCGGCCGATCACGCCAACGCGAGCCGCCATGCGAGCCCGGTCGAGATAGAGCGTAACGGAGTCCTTCATGATCTGGGCTTGCTCGGCGACCTTCGCCGCGAACGGTGACGTGTCGTCTTCGCGTGCCTCGTTCAGAATGACGGCGAGCGGCGTCTTGAGCGCATGCGCGAGATTGCCGACCTGGGTTCGCGCACGCTCGACAATGTCCTGGTTGGAGCGGATGAGGGCGTTCAGCTCCGTCTGCAGGGGGGCGATCTCCGCCGGCAGATCACCCTCCAGGCGCTCTGCCTTGCCGGAGCGTATCGCGGCCAGCCCGCGCTCCACCCGTTTCAACGGCAGCAGTCCGAAGCGGACTTGGAACAGCGTGACAGCGACGAGCCCCAGCCCCGCGAGCGTCAAGGCGATCGTGAGCCGATTGCGGAAGTTGGCGACGAGCGCCTCGAGCCAGTCGAGCGGACCGGCAACGATGATGGAATAGCGCGGACGGCCCGGTTCGTGATCGAGCGTATCGACCAGTTCGACGATCCGCGTCGGCTCGTCATTGGGGCCCGCAACGTTCATCCACCGGGTGCCGGTGTCGTCGGTCGGGAACTTTCGTTCGAACGGAGACGGCAGGATCGACGTCGCCAGCGACGCAGATACCAGCGTCGGGGCCTTCGGATCATCGAGCGGTCTGATCTGCCAGTACCATCCCGACTGCGTCACCTCGAACAGCGGCTCATAGCGGTTGGTCGGCGCCAGCGGCTTGTCGACTGCGCCCCCCATGCTGTCGATCGCGAGCGCGGTCGCGAGCTTCTTGAGTTGCGCATCAAAGCTCGCCTGCACATCATCGCGATACAGCGAGTAGATGATGAAGCCGGCGATCGGCAGGACGATCAGCGTCCACACCGCCGAGGTTGCGAAAAGACGGAACGCGAGAGAGTTAAACCGCATCAGGCTCGGCGCTCAGCCGGTAGCCAAGTCCGCGCACCGTCTGGATCACGTCGCCGGGCAGCTTCTTGCGCAGGCGACCGATGAACACCTCGATGGTATTGGAATCGCGGTCGAAGTCCTGGTCGTAAAGGTGCTCGACGAGTTCCGTGCGCGAGACCACCCGGCCGCTATGGTGCATCAGATAGGCCAGCAGCCGGTACTCGTGCGACGTCAGCTTGATCTGCTGGCCGTCACACGTCACCCGCGCCGATTTCGTATCGAGCCGGATCGGCCCGCATTCGATCTCGTTCTTGGCATGGCCGGAGGCGCGTCTAACCTGCGCACGCACCCGCGCAAGCAGCTCTTCCATGTGGAACGGCTTGGCAACATAATCGTCGGCACCGGCATCCATCCCGGAAACCTTGTCGCTCCAGCGATCCCGCGCCGTCAGGATGATGACCGGCATATTGCGCTCGGAGCGCCGCCATTGCTCCAGGACCGAGAGCCCATCCATCTTCGGCAGGCCTATATCGAGGATGATTAGATCATACGGCTCCGTATCACCGAGAAAGTAACCCTCTTCGCCGTCGTGCGCCGTATCCACGGCATAGCCGGCGTCCGTCAGCGCGCGCACGAGCTGCCGGTTGAGATCCTTGTCGTCCTCGACCACCAGAATGCGCAATGTCAGGCCCTTCGTTCGTCAACGGTTCGGATGCGGCGGGGATTATACCGACAGGCGCCTGCGAATCCAGACAGCATGGAAAGGCCGGTCAGCGCCGCCGCGCCTCCAGTATGACTTTGGTCAAATGACCGCGTCGGTCACGCACCAGAACCCGGTAGACGTAGCCTTCCCTGCCCTCACAGAGATGAGCCCGAACGATGGCACCTTCTACGCTCTTGGGGAGCGCCCCTTGCAGCTCGCCCACGTTCACGAGCCGCTCGCGGGCCACGATCTTCGAAGCCAGCGACCAGTCTTCGATGCATGTCACCTCAGCCTCCACCGCCACGGCGACCGGCGGCGGGGCAAAGAGCACGGGCACCACAAGAGCAAGGGCCAGGAGTGGGAAGCGGTTGAGCATTCCCTCCACCTAGCCCTGCCGGCCTGAACCGCGTCTGAATGCCAAGGCTTTGCCGTTCACAGCTTCAGCGAGACGGCACGACGCTCTATGGGCGCCACCGCCCGCACCCGGCCGTAGATCGCCATCAGCGTGCCGACCAGACCGCCGATCGCCTGGGCGATCTGCATGACCTGCTGCCCGATCAGCTCGATCATGTCGCTGGTGAGATCGATGCCGATCAGCGGTCCGATCACCGGCAGGACCGTCGAGACGGCCGTCACGATAACCCCCCATATGGTGATCGACTGGCCCCACCATTTGCTCTCCGTCTGGGCCGACCGGGTATCGCTGGGCATGCTGTTGTCTCCTTCTCGAGTTGTGTTCGATGTGCTCGGCGCTGTTGTCGCGAGGCCGTGCAGCAGCCGAGCCGCCTCTGCCAGTGTGAGGTCGACACGCTTCAGCCAACCGCGACCGAAGCGCCAGAAGTGCGGAAGTGCGCGATATCGCTCACGCCGGAGTTCGGCGTAGCGCACCAGGCTCGTGCGCAGCGGCATGGCTGAAATCGCTCTGCGCGTCGCAGGTCCGATCTCGCCGTCTGCCTCTGTGCCGACCGCCTGCTGAAGCATGCGGATGGCGGCGCCGACGCCATGATTGACGGCCGCATCGAAGTGCAGAAACGCGAGCGGTGCCGGCATGCTGTCGCATCCCGCCGGGTGCCAGTAACGGGTCTCGTAGATTTCGCGCACCATGCTGTCGGGGATCTTCTTCAGCCGCTGCACGAGCTTTGGCCGGCTGCGCTCGTCGAGCGGGGTGCCGATCCATTTCGCGAAGACGCCGATCGTGATGCCCCTGTTGGTGGCGCCCCCGGGATCGTGCGGGTCATCCGTGAAACCACCCTCCATTTCCAGCACGTGTCGCAGCGCATCTTCAAAGACCGGATTTGCGACAATCTCTTCGTCGTCGTGATCGTGAGGTGGCGCTCGTCCCGGTTCCGGCTCGGCGTCATCTGCCGCCGGTTCCGTGGCGGGCCACCTCAACTCGATGAGCCTGCTTTTCGGAAACGACTGCACATTCACCTGCTGGGCCTGATTGCCACCGAGAAGCTGCAACTGGTCGCCCGTTTCGCCGACCACAAACCCGACATGCCCGAGTGCGGGATCGCCTCCTCGGCTCAGAACCGCCAGTGCTCCGAGCCGTGGCTCTGCTATCGGCTCCCCCCATTGGAGATACGACCGTGCCATCAGTGAGCGCGTTCCCTGGCGGCCGCTGCGTTCCAGACAGGCGCCGACGAATGCAGCGCACCAGGCAACCTCGTCGCGAACGATCTTCGCGTGCCCGCTATCCTTGAACATCGCCAGGATCCTCGGGTTGTCACGTTTGCCTGGCTGCTCGCGCACGCCGAGTTCACGCCAGGCCCATTCGAGCCAGTCGGGTTGCTCCATATCTTACCTGCTGTTCTGTGAGGTGCCGTCTCAGATGACCGCGCGGCGTCCGGCGCCACGCCCGACCACTGCGCTCAGTTGGTGGACATGAACCTCATAGCCCGCCTGCATACTGCCGAAGTCTGCGATCTGTTCTGCGAGCGTGTAGACCGCAGTAGCATTGCTCGTCGCCAGCGTACGCTTGACGATCGGGCCGTCGAGAATGTCGACCTCGTAGGCTTCGTTCGCCTCGCCAAGTGGAACTTCGCTCAGTTCCCAACTGTCGCCGCCGCTTCGCGTCCGGCGGATCCAGCTGATGGCGAGATCGCCCGACGCTGACGTTGTCCTGTCCGAGCGCACATGAACTGGCGCCAGCGGCCTGAGGCCCGCCCCGGAAAAGGCGTGCGTCGCCGCACCGTAAGTCGCATCGCCGATGTTGCGCGTTGCCGGGCCATACTTCCATTGATACGGCAGCCCAATCTCGTCGAGGCGGAGCGGTACACTGGTCAATGCCTGATCGAGTATGATGAAGGGAGCACCTGCGCCAACGAGTTCTGCCATGTCGCTGTCAGTTCCGGCCTGTCCTCGCAACAGGCGGGTGAGCGCATATGTGTTGGCCGCGATCAGCTCGGCACGCCCGAACTGCAGGACTTCCCAGGCACCGGCCGGCGAGCGGATGGCGGCGGCATTGCGGCCAGCGAACAACTGCTCGTCGGTCACCGAACTCAGCGGACCTCCCGCGATCGCGACTTCTAGCCGATCGGCGTAATCTATTCGTCCGGCGGGCCGTCGAGGAAGTTCGGTCATCGTCACGCCCACCGTTGCGCTCGCGCCGATGCGCGCCTTCAGCGCATAACCCGCGCCGTCGGGAGAGGCATACAGCGATACCGCTCCCGGCCACGGCGTTTGGCGCGCTACTGCGTAGCCGGCTTCCGGCGGTTCTGTGCCCTTGAGCAGCGGCAGATCGAGCAAATGGACGAGAGGCTGACCGACGAGGATCGCGTCCGGCGTCGTCGCCGGACGCACCGGTGCTGTGATGGCCTCGTATAACGACGAATCGACAGCACGCGCCTCGATCTCGCGGGCGCCGTGATCGCCTACATCGGTCACCCGATAAAGTCGCTCGGCACCCTCGACGAGGACGCTCACCGTATCTCCGGGCTCGATGGCGATCCGACTTGGCGGCAGCACGAACGAGATGCGTTCGCGAGCGCTCCAGGTCTCGTGCAGCCAGGTCTCCGCGATGCGCGCGGCCTGATCTCCATCGAGCACGATGGCAAGCTCTGCCTGCGACACGCGGCGGCTGGCGCCCACCAGACGACGCGATTCCGCGACCGCCTGACGATAGTCGCCGGATGCATCGATGTATGTCAGTTTGGTGGTCGCCGGCAGCTCGGTCTCCTGCCCGCGCGTCAGCGTCGCCAACGCATCGCCAGCGCGCTTCTCGACAAGGTCGTCTGTGCCGATAGGAGCAATCCCGGGATGCGTTGCCCTGTGACGGAATACGATCTTGCCGCCGCTCTCGACCGCGTCGAAGAAGAATGCGAGCGACAGCGGCTGCAGGGCATCGCGGACCGACATGACACGATCCACCACGTATCCGGGCACCATGCCCTCGAGACCGCTCACGTCGAAATTATCGACCCCCCCGTCCTCCATGATGCGGGAGACCACGGCCGCGAGCGGAGCGCTCGCAACACGCCCGTTCAGCCAATGTCCGAGCCGCCAGTTCTCACCATCCGCCCATACGTCGAGGTTGGCCGGAAACGCCGGAAAGGGTCTCGCATCCCACGCATAGACGTGAATGCGATCCCGGTCGATCATGTGGCCGCCATAGACGGGCGAAACCGGGTTGCCGCCTTCCCGGTACAGCGGCGAAGCGGGATCAAACGCACCGTGCAGCGCACGCAGATACTGGCGTTGCATCATGTCGTCGCGAACGCCGCGCGAATAGTACGGCAATGCGCTCTCGCTGCTCTTCGGATCGACGAAGACATTCGGCTGATTGGCACCCGCATCAACTGCGGGACAACCAACCTCCATCAGCCAGAACGGCTTGCTCATCGGCACCCATGCCGTCGGCGCCGTGCTCTCGACGCCACCCGGCCGATCATAATGCGGGTTCGCCCACCACGACGCGATGTCCTTGAAGCGAAACATCCACGGCTTACCGCTGCCATCGGTGATCGGCGTGCGGTTCTGCAATTCACGATCCGCTGCGCTGGCGTAATACCAGTCGTAACCTTCACCACCAGCGACGTGAGCGGCCAGATAATCGAGATCGTAGACGCTCAGTGCTCCGGCCATCAAATCGGCGTGGCTGGCGCCAGCGCGCCAATCTGCAAGCGGCCAATAGAGGTCGATACCGATCGCGTCGATGGCAGGCGACGACCACAACGGATCCAGATGGAAGTGTACGTCGCCGCTGCCGTCGGCAGGCTGATGTCCGAAATACTCGGACCAATCGGCTGCGTAGATCACTTTGGTCGCCGGCCCGAGCACAGACTTCACATCGCTGGCCAGCGTCACAAGCGCTGCCACGAACGGATAGCTCGACGGGCCGGATCGCACCGTCGTCAATCCACGCAGCTCCGTTCCGATGACGAAGGCGTCCACACCTCCCGCTGCCTTGGCGAGATGTGCGTAATGCAGCACCAGACGCCGAAAGCTCCATTCGGCAGGTCCGCTGTAGCTCACGACGTCGCCGACGATCGCGAAATCGCTCGTGCTGGCCGTGCCGACGAAACTAGCGATCTGCGGTACGGATGCCGGTGACTTGTCGGGACTTCCCGCGACTCCCGCTGCAGGATGACAAGTAATTCGACCGCGCCACGGATACGCCGGTTGCGCTTCCGCTGGCGCATACGGGTTCTGCAACGCGTTGTCCGCGGGTACATCCATGAGCACGAACGGCGTCAGCGTCACACCATATCCGCGCGACTTGAGATCTCGAATGGCAGCAACGACGGTGTCGTCGGACGGCGTGCCACCATACGCAGGCGCGCCGTCCCGCGAACTGACGACGTGTGCGGAGCCACGCGTGACGCCCGCGACGCTCCATTGCGACGGGCTTGTCGTCTTGTCCGGATCGTCGACCGCGGGACGAACCTCACATTCACCGGCGCGAAGGTCACTGCCAAACCAGCTCACGACGAGCGAGATATTCTGCACGCCGGGCAATTCCTGCTCCAGCTGATCGAGCGAGACGGTCCAATCCGTGCCGCCCTGTCGCGTATGAATATTCTCGGCGGCATTGCTGCCCTGGCCAAAACCGCGTGTCACGGTCGTCGGCGAATAGACGAACTCGCCGGAGCCGGGAATGAGCACCACGCCGCGCAACTCATCACCGAACGCCTCGAGTTCGCGAAAGACTTCGAACGAAAGCTGTGGCAGCCGGTTGCCGAACGTCTGCAGCGCCAGACGCTCGAACACGACGTAGGCGACGCCTCGATAGGCCGGTGCACTGGCCGCACCAAGTCGCGCGACGATCAATTCGTCCGGTTCCTGCGCGTCACTACCCTTGTGAACCCTGACCGTGACCTCCGACAAGTCGAGTTCCGCGCCATCGGCCCAGACGCGTCCTAGTCGGGTGATCTCCCCCTCGGCGATCGCTACGGCGAAGCTGGCGTAATAGCGGTATTCGACCACATCCGAGCCACCCGAACCGCCAAGCCCCTTGCCGCTGCCACCAGCATCGGACGTGACTGCTTCCTCCTCCAATTCGTCAGCCCATATGACTTGCCCGCCGAGGCGCGCGCGTCCGTAAACACGCGGCAGGGGAGCGCCCTCCGTCGACGCTGTCACGTGCAGGTCGTTGAGGCGTGGCCCGTGGACAGTCCGCCCGCCGCTCTGACCGAGCAACATCTGGTCGACATACGAACCGGCGAAGGCGCCGATCTGCGCGCCGATGGCGGCACCGCTCAAGGTCGCCCCGAGGAGCGTCACACCTGCAGGCAGCAACGTGCTGCCGACCGCGGCGCCCGCTGCGGCCAGGGCCAACGTCGCCATGTGTCACCTCAATCGAAGATGATGGGAAAGCGGAATGCTGCGGCGATCCTGCGACGCCACCATTGAGACAGCGGCACTTCCACCGTCCCCGAAGTCTCGATCGCATGGATCATGGTGGTCGCACTCGTCAGGATGGCGAGATGCTTGGCGCATGCCTCGCGGCGAATTCGAAACGCGACGACATCGCCCTCGCGCATCCGATCGCCCGCAGTTGCCACGAAATGCCGGCTCGCCGCCTCGAGCAATGTCTCGCGCCCCGACGCCTCGGCCCAATCCGCGCTATACGGTGGTGGCACCTCTGGCTCCATGCCGTAGAGTTCGCGATACACGCCGCGGACCAGACCGAGGCAATCGGTCCCGACGCCCTTGCAGCTCGCCTGATGGTGATAGGGCGTTCCGATCCAGGTGCGAGCGATCCGCACGATCGAACATTGCTCCACCCATCCCTCCTCTTGCCCGCGCATGTCAATCAGACAGGGCAACAGCGCTAGCGGCGCACATAGCTGGTGACGAAATCGTTGCCCGGCATATGGGGAAAGCCGCGATAGTTAGCGGCGTTGGCGAACTTGTCGCGACATGTTGCGAGATGCTTGTCGCAACCGGACTGCAGGCGGACGGCATCGCCCGCCACGATACCTGTGCGCGCCGGTTGCCAAAGTTCGATCGTCACCGCGCCACCACTTTTGAAGTGCCGCTTCACCTCCGCGGCCTGGCCTGCGGCCTCACCCGACATCATCGTCAGCAGTCCGCGCGTGAACCAGTCGGCGGCGAAGGCATCGAAGCCCCCGACGACGAGGCGTCGCCCGTCGATCACCGCGACGATCGCGCCGGTCGTGGCGAGGTCCGGCCGCTGAAGATCGATTCTGCAGCGCGCATCGCCCAGATCCGCATCGCACGTGTATTGAAACAGGCGGCCGCACGGTTGCTGCAGGTAGTGCGCAAGTCCCCGCACCTCGGCGGTAAAGGCGTTCCCCGACCTGCCGACTTCGCCGAGACTGCCCTTGCGCATCAGAACTCGCGATTCCGGATTCTGCCAGTTGACGCGAAAGATTTCGACGCCCGCGTCGTCGAAGAGCCCCGCAGCGAGGTCGGCTTCCGTGATGCGATCCGATCGCAACGCGCTCGTCACCTCCAGATTGTCGACGCTGAGCCCGACCGAATCCTTGATCTCGGACGCCGTGAAGCCAGCCGCCGCCTCGAATTTGGTGCCATCGAACTGCAGATCGCGATCGTGATCTGTGAACCCCATCGCAGAGCCATCGCGCCGCCGCAAGCGCCAGCACCAGCAGAGTGTCGTCGCGCCGCTGTCGAGATGGTCCTGGAACTCAGGCGCAACACTCTTCATAGGCGCACCTCGACGATGGGGATGTTCGGAATGGCGCCGTGACGGAACCCTTGCAGGTTGACCTCCAGTCGATCGCTGTCGAAGCGAACCGGCACGTCGAACTCGTATCCGGCCGAAATCACGGCACCGACGGCCGGAACGTGAGACGGCAGGAACGTCACCACTCCGCGCGTTGCGTCGAGCGTAAAGTGTGTTCCTGCTGTGCGGACCGCACCATCGACGGCGACCATGACGGTCGCCGCTACCGGCTTGGTGATGAGGCGCTGCCACGGCGCAAACGTGCTGCCGTACGTTTTGACGATCTGGAACACGCTGTTCGTGCCATCACCGGTACCGATAACCTGATCGACGGCCGACGGCTGACCTTCAGGCGGACACGATTTCCAGTCTGCCGGATCGCGCCAGCGGAACGCGTGAAGCCGCCCCCGTCGTTCCTCGAAGAAGGCGATGATCGCATGCAGATCGTCGAGCGATCTGACACCATAGCCCGCATTATAGCTGCGTCGTGAATCTGCCCAGCGGGCGTTACGTTCCTCATAGCCCGACCCGAGCACGACGACATCCGTGCGCCGCTCCGGACCTCCCTGAGAAGCGCGCGAAATCGCCGTCGGAAAACGCACCTCGTGAAAGCTCATGACCTCGCCTCGCGCCTCGTGGATCAGAGATTGCGTTGCCCATACGACACGGCGCGTGCGAGCATCGCCGCCACCTGGCTCTCGGAACGCCGGAAGCTCTCCGCATCGGCGGTCGTCACGTTCATAGTCACCGCAATGCCGCCGCCACCTCGGGCCACTACGCCGAGCCGGCCGTCAGCTCCGCGTGCCAGCGGCATGATGGCCTCTGCGCCGCGCTCGCCAGCGATGCCGAGCTTCCCGTTGGCCAGTGGAAAGCCGATAGGACTCTGGATCACGCCGCCGCTTGCGAACGGCATCGGCATGCTCTGCTGAAACACGCCACCTTTGGCAAAGCCGAGCCCTCCGCTGACCAGCCCGGACAAGAGATTGCCGATTCCCTGTTCCAACGGCTTCAGGGTCGCCTTGAGCACGATGCTCGAAAGACTGAGCGCCAGAGACTTCAGCACATCACCGAGTGAACGCCCCTTGATGGCGATGCCCTCGAAGGCGTTTACGAGCGACGTTCCGAACTTGCGCCCCATCGCCTCCGCGTCGATCAGGCTGCGCTGCAACTCCGTCGTATCGGCGCCGATGCGCACGATCCACTCCTGCTCGTCGTTGTCATTCATCCGCTGACCTCGTCGGGATAGCGTTGCATCAACTTGTCCACGTCCAGACGCGACGGCGGTCGCTCATCCACGCCGCTGCCGAGGCAGCGCAGCGCAGCGGCCAACTCTCTCAGCGTCATCGACCAGAACACGCGCGGCTCGATACGCAATATTCCGAGCCCCGCTGCCATCACGTCGTCCCAGGGAAAGGGCGATGGCTCTCAGCCTCCACGCGCCTTGCCTCGACCTTTTCGACCTTGCCCGCTCGCTCGTCTGCCGCGAATGTCGCCGACAGAAGACGCGCCACGACATCGATGAAGCCTGCCGCACCGCCATCGGCGCGCATGCGGGCGACATCCGTGTCGGCGATGTCGTATCCGGCGCCACGCAAGCCCGCACCGATGATGCGTGCCGCATCACGGGCCGAAATCCGCCCGTTCTCGAATCGCATGGCCAGCGCCAGCATGTCCTCGTCGCCGAACGTCGCCTCAAGTTCCGCAAGAGCACCGAGCGTCAAGCATAACCTGTACGACGTCCCATTCAGATTCGCGTCGATCTCACCGCGCCGTGGATTGGCCATGGTCATCCTCCGTCAGGCGGCGACGAAGACGAGAGCACCGGCGCTATCGAGCGACAGTTCGAAGGCGAGTTCTCCGTCATGCCGGCCGGTCAGTTCGAACGAGGCGATCTGCATCGCGCCGGTGACGGTGCCGAAATCAGGAATGACGACCTGCCACGGGCGGATCGAACCGCTGAAAAACAGGCTGCGAACGATCTCGTCCGACTCCGCGTCCTTGAAGATCCCTGCGCCCGTCACGCGCGCCGAACGGACACCCGCCCCCTCCAGCAACTCGCGCCAATGGCCGGCGGATTCCGAATGGGTCACATCGACCGTCTCGGTATTGAAAGCGATCGAGCGCGACCGCAAACCGGCAACCGTCGTGTATGTGCCGATGCCGTCGCCATCGACCTTGAGCAGCAGGTCCTTGCCCTTCTGTGTCGCCATTTGGACTCTCTTTGGTTACAGCTTTTCAGGCTGTACGGGTTGAAAACGTGCGCTCACACGAGAGGCTCGGTGACGACGCGGTAGCGGACCACACCGTGGTAAAGTTCGCCGTCGGGATCGCGGCGCGCATCCGAATATTCGTGGCGCAGGTTGACGATGCGGTGATCGGCGAGAGGAGGCGCCTGGTCGTGCAGAAGCTGCTCCAGGACATCCATGATCTCGTGAACTTCCTTGCGGCCTGCGGCGCGTGACCAGACGTGCAACGTGACGATGTGTTCGTGACCACGCTCCGTCGCGGTCGACCAGTCGCGCATCAGGCTCTGCCCGAACGTGATGTAGGGAAGCTCGGCACGCTGCGGAACGTCGTCGTAGATGCGCGTCCCCCCGAGCATGGCCGACAACGGCGCATGCAGCTTCAGTCTGCTGTAGAGCGCCTTCTGGAGATCGAGTGCCGCGCTGCTCATGTCGTCTCTCCACTCGTCGCGGGTCCCTCTCGGTCAGATCTATCCGACAGGTCCGGAAGTCGGCTTGCAGCCTCAGCGCGTCTTTCCCAGGCGCGCTCCTGCGCCAACTCGCGTGTGCGCTCGATGGCGCGCGCGCCGAGCGTGACGTTGCTCCACTTGCGCCGCTGCAACAGGCCTGCATAGATCCTCACAGCTCGCGCTCCTCGCACAGGCACTTCAGGAAGCGCCGGCGTTCGTCGGCGTCGATGACGGCGCGAATCTCGAAGATCCGCCCCACTGCGGTGAAGCGCATATCCGTCTTCACATCGGTGCGGTAACGGATCCAAACTTCGTGTGTCACCCGACCGGCGATGCGATCCGCGAGTTCGCGCTCGCCACCGCTGTTCGGTCGCACACCGGCCCATACCTCTGCCGCTGGCATCCACGTCTCGACCGCTCCACCGCTGTCGTCATCGGTGCGCGCAGCAACCTCCAGCGTCAGGCGATGTCTCAAGTCTCCGATCCGGATCTGCATCACACGCGCACCGGGCGGTAAGGGCTGAGCAAGCGGTTGACGGCATGCGGCACGCTTGTCTGCGGCGCGCCGATCTCGATCGGGTCGCGGTGCTCGTACCAATGAGCCATCAGCAGCAGCAGTGCCTGGCGGATCGGCGCCGGCACATCTTCCGCGGCGCTGCCATATCCGGCCGTAAAGTCGATCTCGATACCAGCCGCCGCAACGCCGGGTGTCGGCCAGATGCTCTTTGCATGCAGCCGCTGCGGTCGCCCTGCGACGACGACGACGTAGTCGGCGGAAGGCACGACTTCGAACAGCCCGTCGGCATTCTTTACCCGCACCTCGGCGACGCTCGTCAGCGGCGACAGCGGTACGCGCACCACTCCGCCCCGTGGCCAACCATCGAGGATCAGTCGCCAACTCTGCTGGACAAGGGCCAGGCCGAGGGCGGCTTCGATGTGCAGGCGTGACGTCAGGATGAGGCTCGCGATGAGCGCATCCTCGCTGCTTCCATCGATCCGTAGATGTGCCTTCGCATCGTCCAGACTCACCGGCTCAATGGCCGGTCCACTCGTCATCGTCAGCGCCATCTTCACGATTCCCTCGATGCCACGGCTCGTCCTCGACAACATCAGAATAAGAAGCGCGGCTGCCCCGGGGATAAGGACAGCCGCGCCAGGAAACCCGCACGGTCGGGAGGAACGCCATGCGGGCAGTCCTCGTCAGACTCCGAACTTCATCAGCTTGATGGCGTCGAAGTCCTGCACGCCGCCGCCGACGCGCTTGGTCGTGTAGAACAGCACGTAGGGCTTGGAGCTGTAGGGATCGCGCAGCACGCGGATGCCGACGCGATCGACGATCAGATAGCCGCGGCGGAAATCACCGAACGCGATCGACAGCGAGTTGGCCGCGACGTCCGGCATGTTCTCGGTCTCGGCTACGGGGAAGCCGAGTAGCGTCGGCGACTGGCCCGGATCACTCGCCGGCTGCCACAGGTAGGTACCGTCGCCATCCTTCATCTTGCGCACTTGCGCCTGTGTCGCCCGGTTCATGACGAAATGCGCATTGGCGCGATAGCCGGACTTCACCGCGTAGATGAGGTCGATCAGCTTGTCGCCGGGGTTGCTGGCCGGAAACGCGCCCGATACACCCGTCGCGATGGTGCCGATGTTGCCCCACGTCCAGCTCGCGTTGGCGACCGTCGTGTAGGTGAGAAAGCCCTTGGGCTTGTTGACGCCATCGCCGGTGACGAAGGCGAGGCCCTCCTGCTCGGCAAAGGCGACGCGAACCTCTTCGGCGAGCCACTCGTCGATATTGACGGCGCTGTCGTCTAGCAGCGACGCAGTCGCCGCCGGCATCGCATAGAGCTCCATCGTCGGGAACGAAAGCTCGGCGAGCGTAGGCGTCGTCGTCTGCGTGCGGGCCGCGGTCTCACCGATCCAGCCCGTGGCGAAGCCACTGGTCGCATACGGCCGCTTGTAGACCGAGCCCGACACCTGGCGAACGCCCGAGATTGCGCGGATCGGCGAAATGTCCTTCAGCGCGCGATTGATGGTCGTCTCGGTCTCGTCGGGGACCAGATAGCCGCCGTCGGGATCGGAGCCGACCGACAGCGCCTTCGCCTCGAGCCCGCGCAGCGCCGCCGTGTCACCTTTGCGCACATAGCCTTCGAATGCGGACTTGTGCTGCGTCGCGACGCCAGATCGCGCGACGCCACCGCCGATCGGCAGCCGCTGCGACTTCACGCTGAGCGTGTCGAGCGCGCGATCGAGCCGCTCGAGCTTGTCGCTGGTCACCACGTCGGCAGACCGGCGCTCCATCTCGGCGAGCCGTCGATCGTTGGTGTCCTTGTACTCTTCGAACGCCCGCATGAACTCGTCGAACGCGCTCGCGACATCGCCGCCGGCGTGCTTCGTCTCGTAATCTTCGCTGTTGGACATGTGTATGATCCTGTTCCGCTTGTTGACTGTGTCACCGATCGCTCGACAGGCGGCGCGCAGCCTCGCGCATGCGCTTCGCCAGTTCGCGATCGCCATCCGAGCCGGTGCCCGCGTCCCGCAAGGCGCGCCAGCCCTTCAATCCATCGCGCATCAGCGCGCGAGCCTCGCGCCGTGTCAGCCCGGCGTCGCGCGTCAGCCAACGCTCGATGTCGCGTTCGCTCGGCGTGCCGGGTCCCAACGGCCGCCCGCGTCCCTTGGCGATGCGCGCATCCGGCAGCATCGGAAACGTGACGACCGAGATTTCCCATAGATCGACTTTCTCGATGCGCCGGACGCCGCTTCTCGCGTCACGCTTCGCCTTCACCGCACGAAAGCCGATCGACAGCCCGTCGATGGCGCCGGCCTTCATCAGCGACATCACCTCGCGCGCCCGCGTTACGTCGTGCATCAGTCGTCCTTGCGCGTAGAGGCCCTTGGCGTCTTCCTCGAGCGTCTGCCAGACGCCGATCGGTTGCGCCGGATCGTGCTGGAACAGCATGCGCACGCCGTTCGCGCCGCGGCTCGCGAGGCTGTCGCGAAACGCTCCCCGCACCACCACGTCGCGGCCGAGGTCCTCGCGATCGAAGACGCTGGCGTACCCCTCGAAGACGCCGTCGCTGTCGACGCTCTTGAGGTCGAGCGCAATGAACTTCGCCTCGACGCCCGTGAGCGGGCGCGAGTCGTCACGATCTGCCATCGGCAAACCCCATCCTGTTCAGGTTGTCTCGAAGGTCGTGTCGCGCGGTGCCGCGCAAACTTCAGAACGTCACGTCGTTACCCGGTCAGCCCGACCGCCGCGAGGTGCCAGAAATGGCCTCGATGGCTCCAACGCCGCCTCGATGCGCTACCGCTGTCTAAGGCACGAACGCAGCGTGCTTCAGAACGCGGGGCGCAACAAACCACAGGCTTTCCCGGTCGGGATCGACGCTATCGATGTAGCCGGCTACCGTATCGCCGAGAAGGCGCTTTCGATTCTGATCAATCATCGAAGTGGAACCTCGTCCCGGCCGGCAGTTGCGGATTTCCCTGGCTATTGACGATGTCGATCGTCAATCCGTGAAGATCGCTTCGTCGCACACCTGCGACGCCATCGGCACGCTGATACCACAGACCATCATATCGCGAGCGTGGGGCCATTTCGACGGCTCCGCTGGTCAGGTCGCGCAACAACTGATCGAACTGCTGCGTCGATACCGTCGTCACATCGTTCCCAGCCTCACGACTTCTTTCTCGTCGCGATCCAACTCTGTCTACTCGGCCAGCACTTCAAATCGATCGGGCCGCGCGCGCAGCGCCTCGATTTTGGATCGCACCGACGGCAGGTCATCCCCGAGAACTACGAGACGCCAATTTGCGAATTCGGGCGGACTGAACGGCTGATGATCGTAGACGTCGAGATTGCTCACAAGATTGAACTCTCCATCCCCCAGCTGGAACCTGAAGTATTGCCCCCCCATGTCCACATGCTCTCTTTCAGCCCCCTTTGTGGCGAGCGCCTCTTCGACCCATCGCCTTGCTTCCTCGATGTCTTCTGTTCGGACGCCAATACATGGCAGCATGTGTTTTCTCCGCAATCAATCGATCTGCACGTGAGGCCCACGTATCTCGACATCGGATCGAGAGCGATAGATCATGTATGTCACATCTCGCGCTCCGCTAGACCATACGCCAGGAAGGTTGGGCAGTCGTAATGCAGGTAGGCGGTCGCGCCCGAAGGGAAGCGTTCGAGCCCCCCCAGCCGTCAAGCGCAGACCGCGCGCGCTCAACTCTCGCAAAAGCACCGGACTGACGATAGCAACATCGAAGTCGCTCTGTCGGCCGAGATCGAAAGCCTCTCCGGTTCTGTAGCTGTATCCTGCCACAGCACTGCCACGAAGAAACACTTCCGCACCGCTTTGTCCGGAGGGTGCCAGCCCACGACGCAGAGCAAGACCAAACGCGGTAAAGTCCTCGCGTGAATTGAAACCGAGCGGCAAGCCTCCGCGCTCTATGACGAGCAGCCGCGCCTCGGCCTGCTGCGCCAGCGCAATGTAACTCGTGATCGCTCCGCTCGCGGTTTGCGGGTCAGAAAGCTGCGGAACAGGCTGCCAATTGCTATCCAGCGGACGCAATCGTGCACGTGCGCCTTCTGAGCGATTGAATGCAATTGCGAGTTGCGTCGCCTCCGCCTCCGTCGCGTGGTAGCTTCGCCCTCCAACCGAAACTATCCTTCGTGGCGGATCGCGTACTTGCGCAAGCCGGCTACCCGGCAGCCAGTCGTTGTCGGGAGTTGCGTCGGAGAGCACCGCACCTCCGCCACCACTTCCATCGGACCACTGCCCACCATCCGAGTTTCCGGCGGGCACCCGCGGCTGATCGCGATTGTACTTCGCCGCCAGCCCCGCACCACCTCCACCCGGCGACGCACCATAGCCCGCCGCCCAACGCTTCTCGTCGCGATCGAGGAAGCTCGCCTTCTCCAGCCGCGCCCACAGTTGATCGCGCTCGCTCGACAGCGCCTCGATGGCATCGAGATCGGGGCGCAGCTCCAATCCGCCGCCCCATGCCGGCGCCAGCCACATCGACATCGCCTTCGCCGTGCGTGCGACCAGCGGCAGAACCGTCTGGCGCCACAGCGAGCGGCTGGCTTCCTGATAGTTCGAGTAGGTGTTGTCGCCGGGAATGCCGAGCAGCATCGGCGGCACCCCGAGAGCGAGTGCGATCTCGCGCGCCGCCGTATTCTTCGCCTCGACGAAATCCATGTCCTTCGGCGACAGCGACAACGGCCGCCAGTCGAGTCCACCTTCGAGCAGCATCGGCCGGCCGGCGCCGCGCGCGCCCTGGAAGCCCGCTTCCAGCTCCTCCTTCAGGCGCTGGAACTGCTCGTCCGTCAGTTGCCCTTCACGCGACGCATAAACCAGCGCCCCAGACGGCCGCGCCGAGTTGTCGAGCAGCGCCTTGTTCCATTTACCCGCCTGGTTGTGCGTGTCGATGGCGCTTGCCGCCGCCTCGATCGGGCTCATGCCGTAGTAGTCGTTGGCGGGATGGAACAGGCGCACGTGCAGAACGCCGCGCACGCTGTCGATCACATCGCCCATCAGCCGCACCGAGCGGCCGCCGGCCGTATATTCGTAGCCGTCCGGCCAGCCGTCGGCGCCGGGAATCACCTTCATGCGATCCGGGCGCAGCGCGTGCAGCTCGCGCAAGGTGCCATCGACCGCGACCGCCTCGACGTAGGCGTTGCCGGACACCAGCAGATACCCGTACCAGCTCTCGAAGAAGTCGATGCCGGTGTGATCAAGGCTCGGATGCGAGATGAGATCGAGCAGCGGATGCTCGTCGAGCTCGCGATTGCCTTCGTAAAGCAGCAGCGGGATCGTCGCCGCGGCTTCCGCGATCATGCGCACCGAGCGATACACGATGGCGTTCTGCATGAAGCCTTCGCGCGCGAATGCCGCGTAATCGCGCGGCGCCCACTGCGGCTGGCCGAGGTGCTCGATGGCAACCAGGCGATGTGCCTTGCTCGCCTTCGCCTCGCTCACGCCAGCCGTCTGCGTCCGCCACGGCAGCAGCCGCGACAGCGCTTCACTCATGCGCGCCATGCGTGGTCCTCGTATCTCGTTGATGTCGGGAATAGGCGAGAAGCGTTGAACGTCGATCCGGTCACAGCCGCCGGATGAACGGCAGCAGTGGCGGCCTCGGTTTCGGCAGCGGATCGATCATCAGGTCGGTCAACGCCCACACCAGTGCATCCATGCGATCGGGGCTCTTGGCCCCCGCGCGATTGTCGACCCCGAACGCGATCATCTGGTCCTCGAGTGCATCGAAGCGGCCAACATGCACCACGCGACCTTCGGCATAGAGCGCCGCGACCGGTTCCGCCCGCACCCACTTGCCACGCGTCGCGCGCACCGTGCGCACCGGCATCGCCGCATCGATCTGTTTCAACACGCCGACCACGAGATCGCCGCCCTGATTTACTTCCGCCACAACGCGATCGGCGTTGTGATCGTGGTACGCCGCGCGCACCGCCTTCGCCCACACGCTCGGCTCGCGCCCTTGCAGCGTACGATCGTCGATCACGTAACCGCGTCCGTCGTGCCCCAATCCCGCCACCACGATCCCGCACGCATCAGACGCTGCCGTCGACGTCACCGGAGGATCGACCGCGACCACGATGGTGCGCAGCTCTGGCGGTTCGACAACCCGCCGCTCCTCGATCCAGTCGCGGCGCCACAGCCCGCCCGTCATGTCCTCGATCAGCTCGCCGTCGAGTTCCTGCCGGCCGAGCAGCGAGCCCGCATAGCGCCGCGTCATCTCGGCGAGAAACGTCGGCGCCAGATTGCCGGCGTTGGCCGCGGTCGATGCCCGGCTCGTAACGGTCAGCGGATCGGCGAGCATCGCCTTCAGCAATCCTATCGGCTTCGGCGTCGTCGTCACCGCGACTTGCGGCACCTCACCGAGACGCAGCGCGAACTGCAGCGTGTCCCACGCCGCTTCAGCGTTGCGCCACTTGCAGAGTTCGTCACACCACGCCGCCTCGAACTGCGGGCCGCGCAGCGCGTCCGGGCTTTCCGCCGAGAACACCTGCGCCACCGCGCCGTTCGGCCACACCAAGGCTCCCTTCGACACTTCGAAGCGCGGCCGCTCCGCGTCCGAGTGGATCGCGAGCAAGCCCGACTCGCCTTCGATCATGACGCGGCGCACGTCCGCGTACGTTTCACCGACCAGGGCGATGCGCCGCGCCGGTGCGCGTGCCACCGGCCCGAGGCCAAGCGCCTTGGCCTTCACCCATTCAGCTCCGGTCCGTGTCTTGCCGGCGCCGCGTCCGCCGAGGATCAGCCAGACACGCCAGTCGCCACCGTTGGCACTCGTCGAAGGCGGCAATTGATCGTCGCGCGCCCACACCTGCCAGTCGGCCAGCATGAACGCGAGATCACCTGCGCCGAGACCGGCGAGCAGCCGCGTAATGTCATCTCCGTTCGAGCAGGCGAGCAATGCGTTGCGCAAGTTCCTGGCGGCGGCGCTCCGTGTCGTCACGCTCGCCCTCCGTTTCCTTGCCCGTTGCGGACTGCGCCTTGATCAACTTGCGCTCGTACTCGCTCAGCCGTTCGAGATTGCGGATCAGCGTGCCGATCGATCGCGCCGTGCGCTCGCTGTCAGCGGATGTCTCGTCGCCGCCCTCCGCGAGCCGCTGCTCGATGACGCTCAACTTCGTCTCCATCGCATCGAAAAGCCTTTCGACCATGCTCTGCAGCGACCGCTCCCGCGATTTAGCCTTCTTCGGCCTTCGTCGCGGACCGGAAGGTGCGCGATCCGCTTTGACCTGTGCCGACGACCGCGAGCCTGACGGGCGTTCGGCGGGCTGGCTCGGAGCGGGAACCGTGTTCCGGCTCCCCCATTCCTTCTTGCGCGCCGTCGCAACCAGCCGCTGGCGCGACATCCCGAACCGTTCGGCGAGACTGCCGAGCGGCTCGCGTCCTTCCCGCCACAGACGCGCGATTTCCGCCCATGTCGCTTCGCTGAGAGACATGCGGCTCCGGATTGTATGAGGTGTCGATAATCAGACGCGTTTGGCGGCGTGCCGCCCTGTGGGAGGCGGCCCGTCCCCGCCTCACCCAACTGTCGCGTTATACAGCAACCCTACAGAACTACCGTCGCACTGTCAAATATAAAACCACCAAAGAAAGCAATTATTCCAAGGTCGTCTCGGATTTACTTGATACAGCAAAACTTCTCAAAATACATCGCTCGAACCGCCCGAGGATAACCTTCAACCATCTTCGAGTTCGCGGATGATGAAGCGGTGCCAGCTTTCTTCCCTCACCCGCGCCTCACTGGTGGTCCACCCGCGTACCGATATGCCGGCCTCGTGAACCGTCTCGCGACTGCCCGACACCAGCGGATGCCACCAGGCGAGTTCCCGCCCTTCCGCCAGCCGGCGATAGGCACAGGACCGCGGCAACCACGCCAGTTTGCGCACTTTATCGGGATCGATCGAGACGCAGTCCGGCATCTGAGCGTGCCGATTGGCGTAATCGGAGCAGCGGCAGGTGCCGAGGTCCAGCAGACGACAGGCGATGCGGGTCAGGAACACCTCACCGTCATCTTCATCCTCGAGTTTGACAAGGCAGCAGCGCCCGCAGCCGTCGCACAGCGACTCCCATTCGGCAGAGGTCATGTCTTCGAGGTTTTTGGTGCGCCAGAACGGTTCTGGCTGTGCGCTCGTGCGGTCACTCATGTCGTCGTGCCTCGCCAGCCGGGCGGCTGCTGTATAAAAGACCACATTCTCGTCGAGATTCGCACCGCGGTCGGCTCACGGCCGCCGCAGGCATTGACGGTCGTGATAGTGTGCGCGCGCTCGAAGTCGAAATCGTAGCACGGCCCGATCCATCGAGGTCGATAGCACTCTGGAGCGGCGCGACGGAAGTCATCGGGGCATAGCGCTTGAGCGACTGGTTTTTCAAGCAGGGCGGACGCGACCGCATCATCGACTGGCTCGGCATCGATTCACGCATCGATTCCGCGCTCGCCGACGCGCGCGCCTGGGTGTCCGACCGCTGGAATTCAGCCTCCAGCTTCTTCGCCCGGTTCAAGCTGTCGGGCTGGCGACGCCTCGCCAACGAATTTGCCAGCGAGGCGCTGTCGCTCGGCACCGGCGGCCTGGTCGTGCTCTACGCGCTCGCGCTTCCCGCCCTCGTCGAGTTCGACGAAGGCCGCTTCCTGACCGGCCAGTACGCCGTCAAGATCCTCGACCGTAACGGCGTCGAGATCGGCAAGCGTGGCATTCTCCACAACGATGCGGTTCCGCTCGAAGAGATCCCGGATCACATGATCCGCGCCACCCTCGCCACCGAGGATCGTCGGTTCTTCGAGCATTTCGGCGTCGATTTCCTCGGCACCTTCCGCGCCCTCGTCACCAACCTGCAGGCCAACGATGTCGTCCAGGGCGGCTCGACGCTCACCCAGCAGCTCGCCAAGAACCTGTTCCTGTCGTCGGAGCGCTCGATCACGCGCAAGCTGAAGGAAGTGTTCCTCGCCTTCCTGCTCGAGAGCCGTTTCACCAAGCGCGAAATCCTGAAGCTCTATCTCGACCGCGCCTATCTCGGCGGCGGCGCCTTCGGCGTCGAGGCCGCTTCGCAGTTCTACTTCGGCAAGTCGGTGCGCAACATCACCCTCGCCGAGGCGGCTCTGCTGTCCGGACTGTACAAGGCGCCGACCAAGTACGCGCCGCACGTCAACCTCGCCGCCGCCCGCGCGCGCACCAGCGAGGTCCTCTCCAACCTGGTCGAAGCGGGCTTCTATTCCGCCGGGCAGGTCCACGCTGCGCGGCTCCATCCCGCGAAGATTGTCGAGAACCGCGCCACCAACAGCCCGGACTGGTTCCTCGACTGGGCCTTCCAGGAGGTTCAGCGCATTGCCGAGGGCAAGGGCCAGTATGTGCTGACCGCCCGCACCACCATCGATCTCAACCTGCAGAAGGCGGCCGACGAGGCGCTGATTTCCAGCATTGTCTCGACCGGCCGCTCGGTCGGTGCCCGCTCCGGCGCACTGGTCGCCATGGAAGTCGATGGCGCCGTCCGCGCGGTCGTCGGCGGACTCGACTACGGCGACAGCCAGTTCAACCGCGCCACCGCCGCGCGCCGCCAGCCGGGCTCCTCGTTCAAGCCTTACGTCTACGCTGTCGCGCTCGAGAACGGCTACTCGCCCCGCTCGACCGTCTACGACAGCTCACGCTCGTGCGGAAACTGGTCGCCGAAGAACTATTCGGGCGGTGGCGGCTCAGGGCGCGGCCTCTCGCTCACCGAGGCGCTCGCCCGCTCGCTCAACACTGTGGCGGTCGATCTCTCGCTGAAGCTCGGCCGCGAGAAGGTGCTGGAGATGGTCGACCGGCTCGGCGTCAGCGGCGTCAAGAAGACCTGCTCGATGGCGCTCGGCGACGGTGGCGTCACGCTCATCGAGCACACCGGCGGCTACGCCACGTTCGCCAACGGCGGCGTGCTGTCGAAGCCCTATGCGGTTCTGGAACTCACCAATTCGCAGGGCGAACTCGTCTACAATCGCGAGCGCGACGAGCCGAAGCCGCCGCAGGTCATCAAGCGCCCGGCCGTCGAGGCGCTGAACCAGATGATGCACGCCGTCGTCGAGGACGGCACCGGCACCAAGGCCAAACTCGACTTCACGCATGCCGTCGGCAAGACCGGCACCAGCTCGAGCTATCGCGACGCATGGTTCATGGGCTTCACCGGCCAGTACGTGACCGGCGTGTGGGTCGGCAATGACGATTTCAGGCCCACCAACAACGTCACCGGCGGCAGCTTGCCGACGCAGATCTGGCAATCGTTCATGTCGGTCGCGCATACCGACATGAACATCCGCACCATCCCGGGTCTCTCGCCGCACCCGCGTCAGGTCGAGGAGCAGCAGCAGCTCGCCGAGCTGAAGCGCTCCGATCCCGCCATGGCTGCCGCTGCGGGCGCCGCGACGCGCGACCAGCGCATGCCCGGGCCGACGCGCGATGTGCTGAAGCGGCTGTCGCAGGCGATGCGCAAGGCGGCAGGCCTCGAGCCGGCAGCTCCCGCGACGACCGCGCCGGCAGCCGAACCCGCCAGGCGCACCGAGGCACCCGCCACCGACACCGCCGGCTCGCCGACGCAACAGGCGTCGAAGCCGGCAGCATCCGCGACACGGTAGGCGACGATGACCTTTCAGCTCTACCGCCTCAAACAGTTCGTCATCCGCATCGTCTCGACGTTCTCGGACTGGGCGCTGTTCGTCGGCATCATCCTGATCGGCGGCATCGGCACGCATTGGTACATGGTCGACTCCGGTACCACGCTGGCCACCGACCGCATCGGTCCGTGGATCTCGTGGGGCGAGGCGAGCCGGCGCGACAGCGATCCCTATGCCCGCGCCCACTTCGCGCGTCTCGGCGCCCTGCCGCTCAGCTCCGACGTCTCCCGCACCTACGTGGCAACGACCGACAACGACGGCGGCGCACTGCATTCGTCGTGCGATTACGCCGTCCAGGGCCGCGACTTCAAATCGACGTGGTGGAGTATCAGCGTGTTCGACAAGGGCGGCGCCGTCATCGCCAATCCCGCCGGCCGCTACTCGTTCTCGCGCGACACCATCGCCATCGGCGCCGATGGCAGCTTCGTCGTATCGCTGGCCCGCGAAGCCCGGCCGGGGAACTGGCTGCCGACCGGCGGTGCCGGCGGCCTTGCCGTCATGCTCGTGCTGCAGGATGGCTCAGGTTCGATCGCCGACGATCATCTCAGCCCGGAAGGGGATCAGCTCCCCAGCATCACGCGGGTGGCCTGCCGATGACACCGATCCGCAAGGCAATCGCGCTTCTCGCCTCGGTCAACTGGCGCATCGTCGCCGCCGCGCTCTGCGGCATCGGCGCGCTGCACATCCTCGCCACGCTGGCGGCTCCGAGCCTCGCCATCGCCACCGCCTTCGACCGGCTGGAGCCTGTGCTTCAGACCAACAAGATGGTCGTGCTTCCCGAGGTTGCCCCCGGTAGCCAGCCGCTCCCGTTCATGAGCCCGTCGCTGCGCTATGCCATGTGCCGCTTCGATACCACGGCGCATCCGGTCGATGTCGTCGCTGATCTGCGGGATGCGGGTGCGAGCCTGACCATCTACTCGCCGCGCGGCGAGACGATCTATGCGTCGGTCGCCGCGCTCGAGGTGCCGCGCCAGCGCATTCGCCTGCTGCCGCCCGACGAAAGATTTCTGGGTCTGACACCCGAAGCGCGCGGCGTGCCGTCGAAGAACTCGCCCACCGCTTCACTGCCGGCGACGACGGGCATCGCCATCGTCGCGGTGCCGGAGCGTGGTCCGGCCTATCGTGGCGCGACCGAGCGCCTGCTCGAGTCCGCGCGCTGCACCGAAGTCGTCGAGTTGCGCTGACACGTCATGTGCGCAACCCGAGCTGTTCTCGTCAGTCCTTGATGTCGATGAGATCGCGGCTCGCGCGGTGCGACTTCGTGCGCGCCGTCTGCCCATCGTCCCAACGCTCGTAGCGCACACCCGGGAAAATCACGATCTCGGCGGAGCCGCTGGCGCGCTTGCGCACCGATCGCCCCGATCCACTCAACGCACGCACGCGAAAGTCGACGATATGTGCCATGGCCTGTCCCCAGCGGCTGATACGCGCTCCTCGTCCGGCTTTTATGATTCGATGCCCACGTACCAAGCTGGCAGCCGAAGTGGTTAATGAATAGCTAAGATCGCGCACGGCCACGAAGTGTGCCGGCGTGTGTTGCCACGCTGCTGCTCCGGCACGGGGCGGACAAATGCTACGTCACTCGACGAGCCACTGTTCGAGGAAGTGGCGCCCGTGGCGATCCTCGATCTCGACGATCCACACGTCACTGTCGAAGTCACGCTCCCGCGCCAGCCTGGTATCGGCCTCCCTGTCGCCGATCGCGCCGCCGACCGTGAGACGCACGAAGCGCCGGTCGAGGTCGGTCGAGTCGAGCCCCGCGGGTGCCGGCCCATAAAGTTCGGCGCACCGGTCCGCTCCCGTCACCTTGATGAAGATCGCGCCCGCGGCATCGTCGCCATGGTGAACGACGTAGGCGCTCGCACCATTCGCCGCGCAGGTGCGCACATAAGCCTTGACCCAGATATCCGAACGAAGGCGCATGCGCGGCCCCTGCTGCGTGACTGAACGCGTGGATGAGCCCGCATCCTTCGCGCCACCGCTGCGCCGTGTCCAGTCCGGCGCGAGGCGCAAGTTTGTTGCGAAGTTCTCGCAGCGGCCGATTGCGCCTTAGTCGCGCGCCGCCGCGACCCGCCCGGTTCCGGCGATGTCGGCGAGCCGCGCCACCAGCGGTGCCGAGATCCGGCCACTCTCGGCAAGCCCGTTATCGCGTTCGAAAGCGCGGATGGCCTGCGCCGTGGCATCGCCAAGAAGGCCGTCGGCGGCGCCCGGGCGATAGCCGTGCCGATCCAGCGACTGCTGCACCGTGCGGATCAGGCTTTCCACTTCGGGCCCCGGCCGTGCCGTCGTCGATGCCGCGACCTTCACCGGTTCGCGCAGCCGTTCGAGCGCGTCGAGCACGATCGCCGATGGCTCCGCCGTCAAGGGCAGTCCGTAGTCGCTTTCGAAGTGCAGGATCGCCGCACGGGTCACCACATCGATGGCGCCGTCACTTTCGCCGCTCGCATATCCGCGCGCCGAGAGTGCCTTCTGAATGGCACGCGTCACCTCGCTGCCGGGCGGCACAGCCGGCGTACGCGCCGTGTCCCGGCCCGAAGCCGGGAGTGCGGGCGCCTCGGCGCTCGCGTCCTTCTCTCGTGCAGCCTGCGCGGCGGCGGCGGCGCTCTCCTTGACCGACGTCGACGGCGTCCCGGGCAAGGTGTCGAGCCCGCGATAGGCGCGTTCCGGGCGCGTGGCGCGGCCGTCGCCCGGCTGCATGGCCAGCAGGTTGAGCGCGACCGACCCCGTGATGACGCCCAAGGCGACGAATCCCACCCTGATCTGGCGCGGCGTCATATGCATGTCCGTATGAGTTGTTCATCCCCGCCCGGATTATCGGCCGGTGATCTAAATGAGGCGTTAACCGCTCGCCAACCGGTCCTGCTGCAGCGTTAAACGCACGCGGCGACTTTGAGGAAATTTCGCATCGATGTCGTTTCGAATGCGACCGCGCATCCGAGCCCGCTGTTCACCGCTCGCGTTTAGCATGTCGGCGATACCGGTCCGTCCCGAACGCAACAGGAAACCGACATGTTCTCTCTGCGCGCACTCGCGCTCATCGGCCTCACCGTCTTTCTGCTGCCGCGCGACCCGGCACAGCAGCAGCGCTTCGCCGAGTACGCCTCCACTGCGGCGGTGTGGGCCTCGGGCTATTGCGAGCGCAACGCGACCACCTGCAGCTATGCCGAGAAGGTGTGGGGTGACATGAAGGACAAGGCGAGCTTCGGCGCCGCTCTCGTCTACGATCTCGCGCTGCGCCAGATGAGCGGCAGCAGCGGCGACGAAAATGACCTCCCGGCATTCGCCACCAACTCCATGCGGCCGCACTCCCGCGCTCTGGAGCGCAGCTCAGGCGGGACGCTGACACGGGAGGATCTGCAGCCGGTGTGGCGCGGACACCCGCACCCTTGAGCCCGATCGTTCACGTCGGCACGACTTGGCGCTCGCCGGTGCCTTCCGCCCGCACGAGGCACTTTCGCAGCACCGCCTTGCCAAACCACCGCCGATATCCCTAAGTCACGTCGCAAGAGATGTGCGGGCGGAGCCCGCTTCGAGAGACGTTGACCTGATGCGACTGTCCGAAATCCGTGACGATTTCTCCCTGCTCGACGACTGGGAGGATCGCTACCGCTACGTCATCGAGCTCGGCCGCAAGCTGCCGGCCTTCCCCGATGCGGCGCGTACCGAGGCCAACAAGGTTCGGGGGTGCGCCAGCCAGGTCTGGCTGGTCAGCCACGTGGCGCCCGACGGGGATACCATCACTTTCGAGGGCGACAGCGATGCCCACATCGTGCGCGGCCTCGTCGCCGTGCTGTTCGCGATCTACGATGGGCTGTCGCCGGCCGAAATTCTCGCCACCGACGCGCAGGCGATCTTCACTGAACTCGGCCTTGCCGAACATCTGACGCAGCAGCGTTCGAACGGCCTCGCGTCCATGGTCGCGCGTATCCGCAAGGACGCAAGCGACGCGCTTGGCGCCGCCTGCTGACCACCGGGACGTGCCAGGGGTCCTGCATCAGCCGTCGGTGCCGTCGATGCGCGGGCGATAGTCGCTCGCGCCCCAGTGTCCGATGCGGGAACGCCCGCCCGAGTCCCCCTCGCGCGCGATGCCATAGTGCCGGGCGAGCGCACTCAGTGCCATCTGCAGCACCACCTTGCCCGAGCGTTGCGGCCAGTTGGCATCGCGCTCGATCTGCTCGAGCCCCTTGAGATGGCAGCAGACGTTCAGCAGCGTGTCGCCGAGTTCGGGGCCGACCGCCGTCAGCGCGCGGTTGACGCGTTCGCGCGCCGCCACCGCGCTGTCGCGCAGCTCGATCGCCGCGTGCGCCGCGCCCCGACTGCGCGACACGCCGGCGCCCGCAGCATCCCAGTTGGTCGTCACCCGGGGTGTCAGGGCGGCCCGCTCATGATCGAGCCGCAGCCGCTCTCCCGCCTCGAACTGAACCGCGCTGATCATGGGGACGCCGTTGCGGTCCCGCCGTCGGGCCAGCCACGCCAGCGGGCTTTCGGCGATATTGACGAGCGGTTTGCCGCCCGGCTGGCTCTGCGCCGCGTCGGCCCCGCTCTGTCCGCGCGGGGAGGGCGCGGGCTCCTCATGCCTGCCCCCGTCGCCGGTCTCGCTGCGCCCGCGCAGATCGGCCAGCGAGCGGCGTCCGGCCTCCGTCAGACCCCAGCGACCGGCAGTCGCAGCCGCATATCCTCGCGTGATCGCCAGCTGCCACACCGCGCCGGGCGCGACGTGCACGACATCGGCGGAGTCTCCGCAGGGCCGCAGCACGCGCACTGCGGTGCCCGCATCGCCGCCGCCCTCGTCCACCTCGATCACGACGCGTGGCCGGCTCATCGCCGCGAGCAATCTCGGCAGCGCCCGTTCTGCATCCTGGATCCGCGTCACTGTACCAGGGCTCCTGTGCGCACGGTTTCGACGTGACGCGGCCGTAGCAGGGCGATCACCGCCCGCTCGAGCAATTCCAGAACCCGATCGAACGTGGGATCGTCGCGCTCGTCCTCGACCACTCCGCAGGCGTGCGACACCGTGGTTCGATCCCGCTGGAACACGCGCCCGACATCGGTCAGCGACAATCCGCAGGCGACGTGTGCCAGATACATGCCGACCTGACGAGCCCGGGCGACATGAGCTCGCCCCCGGGTCGAGCGGCGCAGGTCGCAATTGGCGACGCCGAAAACCTGCGCCACCGTCTGCTCGATCACCAGCCGCTCGATCCGCTCGGCGGCCGTCGGAGTTCCCGCTTCCGGGTATCGGTGGGTGGGCGTGCCCGCGCGCGGGCCTTCGCAAAGGACGTAGGAATTTTCCATTAGACTTTCACCGCTTTACTCGTGATTTCTTCAATGAAGCAAGAATAGCCAAGCTTTCACGAAGGCGGACTAACAACATACGTGCTGCGTGAACGATGGGGATAAGTCGTGGCGCCCTCTCTTTACTCCCGCCCCCCGGACGCGGCGGCGGCCCCGCGGTTAGAGAGACACGCGTGCTGCCTGCAAACATCGGACCGCTGGCCACGGCGCTGCGCCGACGCGCGCCGACGCCGCTACATCCTTCTGCGCCAAGTAATCCACAGCCCCGTGGAGACGCCTAGCCTGCTGGCTGCACATCCAGCGAGGCGTCGATGCGTCACACCTCCCCCCTGCCGGCCTACGACCGCACGCGCGATCTACCGGGGCTCATCGCGGTCTGGCCCGCCGAACTCGTGGACACGTCCGAAGAGGGCCGCCGCCGCCTGATCGCCAAATTGCGCCGAGCCCTGCGGGCCGAGCGGCGGCGCGGCCTCATGGGGCACTGGACCTATGACCTGGCCCGCCACGCACAGTTGCTTGTGGCTTTCGAAGCCGAATATGCGCTCGCGTGCGCCGGCGATGGTGGCAGTGATGTCCGGTTCGCGGTCCGGCGCACGCCTTCTCGACGGCTTCGCTGAACCGCTTCTGCCGCCAGCATCGCCGCGCGTGCCGCAATCGCCTCACCAGCCGAAGCGGGCGTGCGGAACCTTGGTCATCAGCCGGTCGAACGAGCGCCCGTCGAGGTGCACGAGGGTGCAGTGATCGCCACCTTCGAAGTAGATGTCCGGCTGGCTCGACAAACTCTGGTCGACCACCGCCTTGACCCCGTAGGGTGTTGCCAGCGCCGGCACCGCTCCCCGCGCGCAGTCGTCGAAAATCTCGGCGATCTCGTCCTCGGTGGCGAGCCCGACCGGCTGGCGAAGCCAATGGCCGAGGTCGGCCAATTCGATGTGGCGCGAGGCTGGCAGCACGGCCAGCAGAAAGCCGCCGCGCCGTTTCACCAGCACGCCCTTCGCAAGCCGGTCACACGGGACGTGGCTCGCCTCCGCCGTCTCGGCCGAGCATCCGGTCTTGCGATGCTGAACCGTGTCGTAAAGCACGCAGTTCTTGTCGAGATAATCTTTGAGCGTCAACGCGATTGCCATGGCCTGATCCTCCGGGCCGCAGCGGAAAGCGTCCAGCCGGCCAGCGGCGTAGCGTCCGGGCCGGAGACGTTGCAGATTGGAGAATGGCCTGCACCGCGACCCATGAAGCACAGGCCGTCGTTTTCTCATCGCAGTCACACGATGATAGCCCCGCGCCCCCTGGCACACAACGCAGGCGAGTGCTCGGATGTCCCGGCGGTCCGGGCTCGCGCAAACCGCGCATTGCCCGCGCCCCCGGCATTGGCTAGTCAATGCCCCCATGAGCAAAGCCCCGCAGAAGCCGATGAAAAAATCCACCG
>ERZ1645187.556-NODE-556-length-36934-cov-164.255620_pt1 | contig 36934 bp, 34 predicted proteins | sample MGYA00575352_ERZ1645187 | MGnify/ENA primary metagenome ERZ1645187 (study PRJEB40837, sample SAMN11349314) | freshwater sediment metagenome | isolation source: river sediment | host: Sediment | place: India: Wazaribad , New Delhi | collected 2017-02-21 ... | reverse complement strand
GCGTCGCCGGGGTCGGCGCGGTTGACGAAGAGGCGGATGGCGCAGTGATCGGGTCGTTCGCGATCGATGGTGCGGAGGTAGCGCTGGGTCGCCCAGATGTCGGCCTGACCGGGCATCACCGGTACCAGCACGAGATCGGCGACGCCGACGGCTTCCAACATGCCGGCCATGTCGGCGGCGCCGACGTCGACCAGCGTCCAGGTGTCCGGCGGCGCGGCCGGTAGATCGGGGGACGCGGCGGGGGTGTCGAGCAACGGCTCCCAGCCGATCTCGGCACGGACCGCGACGAGATCCGACAACGTCTTCTGCGGATCGAGGTCGACGAGGCGGATGGCGTGGCCCTGCGCGGCGAGCCAGACGGCGAGGTTGAACACCACCGTGCTCTTGCCGGAGCCACCCTTGAGGTTGCCGACGACGATGTAACGGCTGCCGTCGGGCTTCGGCGAAGCGGCGACGGACTTGCCGTCGGCCCGCTTCTTCGCCTTGTCCGGCGCCTTCCTACCGTCCTTGTCGGACCGTTTTTCGGTCTTGTTCTTCGACGCTTTGGCAGCGCACATCTCGTCTGCCCTCTCCGACCCACCTGACGCGAGCCTAACCCATTCGCGCGCCGGTCGCATCCGGCGCGCGCGTCGCAGGCCTCACTTCTACCGGCGGGCTTCGGCGAGACGGCGGGCGAGGTCGTCGGCGAGGGTGCCGTCACCCTTGCGTACCGCCGTCTCGAGGCCGGCGGCTTCGTCGATGCGGCGGTCGGCGATCAACACCAGGGCCGCACCATGGAAGGCACGGGCGGCCTCCTGGAGACGACCGGCGGACCAGTAGACGTTGCCGAGCTCGCCGCGCAGGGCGACGTCGGTCGGCCGGCGGGCGACGAGATCGTCGTAGGCGCGGATGGCGGCGGTCACGTCACCGCGTGCGTGAGCAGCCCTGGCGATCGCGAGGAGATCGGGCTGGGCCGGGGCCGGTGGCGGGGCCGGCGGCGCGACGGCGACCTTCGCCGGGGCAGCCGGGGCAGCGGCCGGTGTCGGGACCGGGGTCGGCGCCGTGGCCGGAACCGGAGCCGGAACGGATCGAGGCGCGGCGCTCCAGCCGGCCGGGACATCGGTGACCGTGCTCTCGGCCCAGGCCCACAGTCGATCGAACAGACCGGAGCCGGCGGTCACACCCGAATCGATCGGACGACCGACCCCGACGATGGACGGTGCGGCCCAGACGCCGAGCGCGAAGAAGACGGCGGCGTAGAACAGACGCGTGAAGATCCGGGCGAGCATGCGGCACACCTCGTGAAACGAACCACTCTGAAGAGGAGAGGAGAGGCGGGCGAAGGTACGGCCGTCTCCCCTCACGATGCGGTATCACCAGCCGAAGCCGCGACCACCCCAGGGACCACCGCCCCAAGGACCGCCGCCCCACGGGCTGCCCCAACCGCCGGGACCACCGCCCCAGGGACCACCGCCCCACGGGCCGCTGCTCCACGGGTTGCCCCAGCCGTTGCCGAGGCCGTTGCCCCAGCCGCTGAGATCGGTGGAAAAGTTGAAGTTGGTGCGACCGAGACCGCGACCCCAGGGGTTGAGACCCCATCCGCCGGGATAGCCGCCCCAACCGGGGTATCCACCCAGGCCGGGAAAACCACCCAGGCCGGGGTATCCACCCAGGCCGGGAACACCACCCATGCCGGGATAGCCGCCCCAAGGTCCACCACCCATGGGGCCGCCACCCCAGGGACTGCCGCCCCACCATTGGGCCTGGGCGGTGACGGGAACCAGGAGTGCGGTCGCGAGAGTGGCGGCAGCCAGAACAGTCCTGATGCCTTTCATCTCGTTCCTCCATCGAGGGGGGCGGAGGCGGCGGCGCGTGCGGCCGCCTCACCCGACCTCGGATCGGGGGGATCGTTCGCCGACCAGCGGCCGGTCGTCAGGACGACCGGCCGCACGCCGACGAGAGAGCGGGGATCACCACCAGCCGCCGGGACCCCAGTTGCCCGGACCCCAGCCACGACGGCCCCAGCCGTCGCCGGTGCCCCAGCTGTTGCCGTCCATGTCGGCGTCGCCGCCGAAGGAGAAGTTGCCGCGCATGTTGCCACGGCCGGTGCCGCGACCGGTGCCGTAGCCGCGGCCGTAGCCGTAGCCGTCATACGGGCCGTAGCCGTAGCCCGGGCCGTAGCCGTAGCCCGGGCCGTAACCACCGTAGTAGGGCGGCGGCGGGGGCGGCGGCGGCGGAGCCCAGCCCGGGGCCGGAGCCGCGGACTTGCTGTCACCGGCCATGCCGGACATGCCGGACATGCCCTGCTGCTGAGCCCACGGCGGGACGCCCCAACCCGGGGGCGGCGGCGGGGTCTGAGCACCCGGAGCCGGAGCGGCATAGGGGCCCGACGGAGCCGGGGCGGCGGGGTTCTCGGCGGCGACGGCCGCTTCGGCCAGCCCGCCCAGGAGCACGACGAGTGCGATCTTTCCAATGTTACGCATGGGGTTTTCCTCTCAGGCCTCCCAAGTCGGCGGACCGCGGATGCGGCCTACCAGAGCGGTGAGCGAACGCCCGCGCGTTCGCGCCACCAGTTCCATGTCTGCGCATTGGTCCAGCCCGAGAGGGGCGTCGACCACGGCACATACATGAAAGGCGTACTCAGACCCGACTGATCGAACGGGTCCGTCGTGTTGTTGATCTGGCCGAAGGTCCAGATCTGCGTGTGACCGGCCGGCAGTCGTGCGTCGGGGGTCAACGGCAGGAAGACGTCGGGCGGCAGCAGCGCCTGCGGCGGCAACAGCGCCAAGCCGGGCGCATCGAGGGCCGAAGGCGCCATGCCTTCCGGTCCGCCGGAGAGCGGCGGCGGCTGGCACTGCCAGCAGGAGCCGGGCATCGGCGGAGTGGCATAGGGGCCGACCGGATAGGAGCCCGGCCCGGCACCGTTGCCGTTGCCGGAGGTCAGCTCACCCCAGGTGGCGGCGCCGACCGGGACGGCGAAGGAGACGATGGTCGCCGCGAGAACCGTCGCGAAGATCCGGGATCTCATGTGTCCTCTCCTTCCTCAGCTCAGATCGGTCTTGAGTTGGATGCCGCGGCGCTGGCGGGACGGCTTGGGCCGCCCCCCCGGACGCGCCGCCGGCGCGGGATTCGCTTCCGGATCGGGAGCCACCACCGGGGCCGGAGCCTCGGGTGCCGTGGCGAGGCGCGGCGGGCGACCCGACGGTGCGGCCGGCGCTTCCGCCGCCACCGGGGCCGGAGCCTCGGGAGCCTTGGCGAGGCGCGGCGGGCGACCCGACGGTGCGGCTGGCGCCTCCACCGCTACCGGGGCCGGAGCCTCCGATGCCCTGGCGAGGCGCGGCGGGCGACCCGACGGTGCGGCCGGCGCTTCCACCGCCACCGGGGCCGGAGCCTCCGATGCCCTGGCGAGGCGCGGCGGGCGACCGGTGGGTTCGGCGGAGGGAGCCCCGCCGATCGGCGCCGGGGCCGGCGGCGGCACCGGCGGATGACCACCGCCGTGCGGGCCACTGCCACCGTGACCGGCGTCACGAGCCTCGAAGTACTTGCGCGCCGACAGACAGCCGAGCGGAATGACCACCAGCGTGAGGAAGGTGGCGACCAGCGAGCCGAACAACAGCGACACCGCCATGCCCTGGAAGATCGGATCGCTGAGCAGCACCATCGAGCCGATGACCAGCGCCAGCGCGGTGATCAGGATCGGACGCAGGCGGACACGACCGGCGAGCACGATGGCATCGCGCACACTCATCCCCCCGGCGACCTGCGAGCGGGCGAACTCGACCAGTAGGATCGAGTTGCGGACGATGATGCCGGCGAGTGCGATGAACCCGATCATCGAGGTGGCGGTGAAGTCGGCACCGAGCAGCCAGTGGCCGGGGACGATGCCGATCAGGGTCAGCGGAATCGGCGCCATGATGATCAACGGCAGCAGGAACGAGCGGAACTCGGCCACCACCAGGATGTAGATCAACACCAGTGCCGCGCCGAAGGCCAGACCCATGTCACGGAAGGTGACGTAGGTGACCTCCCACTCGCCGTCCCACTTGAAGCTGGAGACGCCGGTGTCGGCGGGGCGGCCGAAATAGGCGCCCGAGATCGTCAACCCATCGGGAGTGACATAGTTCTTCAGCGCCGAGTCGACCGCCAACATGCCGTAGAGCGGCGCACCGAGGCGTCCGATGACGTCGGCGGTGACGTATTCGAGCGGCCGGAGATCCTTGTGGTAGATCGGGCTCTCGACGCGGCGCGGCATGAAGCGGCCGAGCTCGCCGAGCGGCACGGTCTGACCCATCTGATTGCGGATCGGCAGGACCAGCAGGTTTCCGAGATTGACGCGAGTGGCGAGCGGCACCTGCAGGACGATGACCGTCTGCTCCAGATTGGTGCCGCCGGCGAGCGGACCGACCTCGAAGCCGCCGGTCGCCATCTTCAGCTCGCGGTTGATGTCCTCCACCGAGACGCCGAACATGCCGGCCTTGAGGCGGTCGACCTCGAACTGGACGTCGTCGTGAGCCGCTTCCATGAAGGTGTTCACGTCGGCGACGTTCGGCGTCTTCTTCAGGATCTCCAGGATGTCGCCGGCGACCTTGCGACGGATCTCCTTGGTGGGCCCGTAGAGTTCGACGACGACGGGGGCGAGCACCGGCGGGCCGGGAGGAGCCTCGGCGATGGTCAGGCGGGCGCCGGAGGCGTGCGCGATCGGGGTCAGGATCTCGCGCACCTCGGAGGCGATGTCGTGGCTCGAGCGCTTGCGCTCCTTCTTGTCGAGGAGCTGGACGGCGATGTCGCCCTGCCAGGGTTGCGCCCTGAGGAAGTAGTGGCGCACCAGACCGTTGAAGTTGAAGGGCGACGACGAGCCGACATAGGTCTGGAAGGTTTCGACCTCGGGGATCGCCTGCAGTTCGGTGCCGAGCCGGTGGGCCAGATTGGCGGTGACGAAGAGATCGGTGCCCTCCGGCATGTCGATGACGACCTGCATCTCCGACTTGTTGTCGTAGGGCAGCATCTTGAACGGCACCATCTTGACCATGAACATGGCCATGGCGAGCATCATCGAGACGATGATCGCCAGGAGGGTGAAGCGGCCGAGCGCGCGGCTGTCCATGATCGGATCGATGAGGCCGCCGTACCACTTGGCGATCACGGCCGATTGGCGATGCTCACGGTCGGCGGCCTGCTGCAACGCCTGCATCGACGGCTTCACCCGCGCCGCCAGCCAGGGCACGAAGACGAAGGCGGCGATCAGCGAGAAGATCATCGCGGCCGACGACAGCACCGGGATGGGCAGCATGTAGGGGCCCATCATGTCGGAGACGAAGCCCATCGGCAGCAGCGCCGCGACCACGGTGAAGGTGGCGAGGATGGTCGGGTTGCCGACCTCGTCGACGGCGTCGACGGTCAGTTCGTCCTCGGTGCCGCCCTCGTCGAGCCAGCGCCGATAGATGTTCTCGACCACGACGATGGCGTCGTCGACCAGGATGCCGATGGCGAAGACCAGCGCGAACATCGATACGCGGTTGATGGTGAACTTCAGCACATAGGCGACCGCCAGCGACATCAGCAACACGGCGGGAATGGTGATCAGCACGATCACCGCGGGCCGCGAGCCCATGGTGACATAGGCCAGCACCGTCACCAGCGCCGAGACGATGAAGAGCTTGAAGATCAGGCCCGACACCTTCTCGTGGGCGGTGGCGCCGTAATCACGCGACACGGTGACGACGACGTCGGCGGGGATGAGCGAGCCCTTCAGGGCCTTCAGTTCGGCGTTGAGCGCCTCGGCGACGTCGACGCCGTTGGTGCCGCGCTTCTTGGCGACCGCCACGGAAACCGCCGGCAGAGTGACGAAGGAACCGTCGGCCTTGCGCAGCGAGGCGTCGACGATGGTCTTGGTCTCGCTCTCACCCTGACGGATGACGGCGACGTCGCGCAGGAAGATCGGCTTGTTCTGAGAAACCGAGACCACCAGGTCGCCGATGTCTCCGGCATGGGCCAGGAAGTCGCCGGTGAAGACGTTGAACCATCGGCTGCCGTCGATCACGTCGCCGGCGGGCATGCGCTGGTTGGCCGAGGAGATCACCTTGGCGACCTGGCCGAGGGTGAGACCGTGAGCGGCCAGTGCCGACGGGTCGATCTCGACGCGCACCTGCTCCTGACTGCCGCCGACGACGAAGCTCTGGCCGGTGTTGGGCAGCGACTTGAAACGCTGGGTGACGTCGAGGGCGAGCTTGCGCAACTGGACGAGATCGAGCGACGGCGACGACAGCGTCACGGTCATCACCGGCACGTCGTCGATGCTCTTCGGTTTCACCAGGGGCTGCATGACGCCCTTGGGGATCAGATCCATGTGGCTGTAGAGCTTGTCGTAGAGCTTGACCAGCGAGGGTTCCATCTGCTCGCCGACGTCGAAGCGCACGGTGACCATCGACAGGCCTTCGCGCGACATCGAATAGACGTGCTTGACCCCCGACAGCTCCGACATCAGCCGCTCCAGCGGCTCGGAGATCAGATTGGCCACTTCGGATGCGGGCGCGCCCGGCATGGCGACGAAGATGTCGACCATCGGCACCGAGATCTGCGGATCCTCCTCGCGCGGCGTCACCATCATGCCGAGGGTGCCGATCAGGAAGAAGGCGATCAGCAGCAACGGTGTGATCGGGCTTTCGATGAAGGCGCGGGCGGTCCGGCCGGCGATACCGCCGCCGTGAGTCCGCTTCGGCGTTCCGCCGTGGCCCGCGTCGTGGGTGGTTTCGGTCATGCCCCGTCCCCCGATCACGGCCGCCCGGCGAAGATCTGATCGCCGGACTTGAGGTTCGGGGCCGGGCTCGCCACGAGTCGCTCACCCGCCTGCAGGCCGGAGAGCACGGCGACGCGGTCGCCGGTGACGTCACCCAATCTCAGGATGCGCATCTCGGCACGGCCCTGCCCGTCGACGACGAAGGCAATCGGCTGGCTGCCGCGATTGACCACCGCCGAGGTCGGGATGGCGGGGGCGAAATCGGAGGGCGAGTTGCCGCCGGCCTGGGCGATCCAGGCGAGCGCGTACATGCCCGGCGCCGCCGGCGCACCGGCGGGAAGGGCGAGCTTCACCGTGATGGTGCGTTGCGAACGATCGGCGGCCGGGAAGATCTGCGAGATCGGCGCCCAGACGTTGGCGTTGGACAGGGTGACCGGCACCTGATCGCCGACCTTGAGCTGCGCGAGGAGCCGGGTCGGCACCTCGATGCGGACGTCGAGCTGGTCGACGTCGGCGAGATCGGCGAGCGGCATGCCCGGCTGGACCACGTCACCCACCCGCACGTGGCGGGCCATGATGACGGCGGCGCGGGGTGCGATGGCGCGGCGATCGCGCAGGCGCTGGTCGAGGCTGTCGATGCGCGACTGCGAGGAGACCAACGAGGCCTGCTGGCGTTCGTAGTCGGCCCGCGCCCGGTTGAGCGCCGGCCAGCTCTTCTGCGCCTGCTGCTGGGTCATGAGCGGTCCGGACGAGCCGAAGGGGGTCGCCGGTCCACCGGCGAGACCCGGCATCATGTTGCCCATGAAGCCCTGCGCCATGTTGTAGAACGGCGTCATCATCTTCTCGTAGGCATCCTGGGCCGGCCCGCCCATCGGCGAGGTCGGCTGGCCGTTGATCGAATGATAGAGCTGGGTCTGGGCGTTCTGCTGGGCCGCCATGTCGCCGGCGAGGGCCGCCCAGGCCGAGCGGTATTCGGGCTTCAGGGCGTCCTCGTCGAGGCCGACCACCACCTGACCGGCGTTGACGCGGTCGCCCTCCTGGCCGGCGACGAAGGTGACCCGGCCGGGTCCCTGCGCCGTCAGCTTGACGGTGTTGCGCGACTCGACGTAGCCGCCGAGCTTGAGGCGCGCCGCCGCCGGCATGCGCCCGACCTCGACGACCGAGCCGGTCGGCCCGGCGAGGTAGGGAACCATGCCGCGCGGGGTGGCGGCATGGTCGTTCGACCCGCGACCGCCGAGGAGGGAGACGACGAGGCCGCCGATCACCGCGGCGATCAGGAAACCCGCCAGCTTCAGGAGGTTGGACAACATGGTGGCGATCCCGTCAGAGCTTCGTTGATGCGATCAGGTCCGCGGAACGGTTCCCATCACGGAGAAGCTCTTGATGAACGGGCCGGCCATCGCCGGGTTCTTGATCATGGCGCCGTAGTCGCCGACCTTGAACTTCAGCTTGCCGGTGGTGTAGGCGAGGCCGAGGGCCATCATGCCGATGCCGCTCTTGCACCACTTCTCCCAGTCGGCAGGGGAGGCGCGCAGGTCCCAGTTCATCGCCTCGCCCTTGTAGGCGCCGGCGGCGGTGACGTAACCGTTCTCGACCTTGATGTAGCCGCGCGGCGTCGCTTCGCCGTCGTAGCCGTAGCCGATCACCGAGGCGAAACCGATCTTGTTGAGCGCATCGCCCAGGTCGGATTCGTCGTTCCAGGCGTTACCGAAATCGACCATCCAGTCGTCGGAAAACAGAGCAGCCATTTCATCCCCCGTTGTCACAGTCTGCGGCGTGTTCGCCGTCGTTGCGCGCTTCGTTGCTTCGCCGGCTCCCGGGCCCGGCCGTGTGAGTGCCCCCTCGAGCGGGGCGGATCACACGAAGAGATTCACCTTGGACTTCAGAGCTTCTTCCATGTAGGTGGCGGCGCCACCGAGGGTGACGCCGGGGATCAGATCCTTCGGCGTGTAACCGAAGAGATCCATCGTCATCTGGCAGGCGATCACCTTGGCTCCCGCCTCGATGGTCAGAGCCCGGAGTTCTTCGATGTCGGCGACCCGGGTCTTCTCGAACATGCGACGCATGTGGTCGCTCAGTTCACCCTCGAACCCGGGCAGGGCCGACAAGAGATTGACGAGACCGACGTGGCTGCCGAAGGCGGGAAGCTTCAGCGCCGGATTGCCGAGAGCGGCGACGCCGGCATCGATCTCACGTGTGAGCAGCGACAGGCCGTAGAAGGTGAAGAACAGGGTCACCTCCACGCCCATGGCCGCCCCCATCGTCGCCAGGATGAAGGGTGGATAGGCCGCGTCGAGCGAGCCCTTCGAAACGATGATCGTCATGCGCCGCGAACGCCCGGCGCTTCCGGCTTCCATGACCGAACTCCCCCTTGGGCGACGCACGGATCCTAAGTCGGATCTCTCATGCAAGATATTCGTTGCTTCTGCATTAGTAGATTAAATTATCCTAATCGGTTCAGAAGGAGTCAAGGGTGACACGCTAAAAAATTAGCTATCCCTAATATGTAGGTGAAGTTCCTGATGAAGCAGGGATTTGAGATGCCCCAGCGATTTCCCGTCGGGTAATGCGACATATCAGTATTAGATATACGTTTTCGATCCATGGTCGCGGATTTTTGAATATTTGTTCTTTGTGAAATTTCAATAAGACGAGATGTATCGGGCGATGAGTAATTTGATCTTCACAAAGATCTACGATCACTTCTGGACTTGCGCCACAGGCGACGACTATCGAATATTAGAAATTTCAAATGTATGCGGCCCTGTCGTATCGGCAGGGCGGGCGGCGGGAAAATCGCGCGATGCGAACGGTCGTCACGACCTTCGAAGAAGGTGTGCGCCGGGTGAACGGGCCGGGGTGAGTCGGACCCGTCGCGTCGGGCCGTCACCGGCCGGTCGTGCACCGCCGCCGGGCGCCGGCCGGGCACCGGCTCAGGGCTCGATCGACGTGGGTCGCACGGCTTCGGAGAGCCGGCGTGCCAGCCGGGCGAGCCGGTCGGCGGAACGGTCGAGCTCGCATTCCCAGATCACCAGGACGTGGAAGCCGAGAGCTCTGAGGCTTCGGATCTTCGCGGCGTCGCGGCGGCGGTTGGCGGCGAACTTCTCCACCCAGAAGGCGCGATTGTTCTTCGGCACGGTGGCGCGAGCACAGCCGGTGTGCCGGTGCCAGAAGCAGCCGTTGACGAAGATCGCCCAGCGCTTCGTCCGGTTGGCGAAGTCGGGAGAGCCGGGAAGGCCGCGGACGTTGCGCCGGTAGTGGAGCCCGGCGGCGCGCAGCAGGTGCGCCACCTGCTCCTCCGCCGCGGTCCGCGTCCGCCGGACGCGGGCGAGGAGAGCGGCCCGCTCGGGCGACTGCGCCGCCGGTCGGCCGGCGCGACGGGTGCGGGCGCCCTCCCCCTCGCCGCTCATCGGTTCACTCCGCCGCTGCGGGGACGGTCGCGGCGCGCCGCCGCGGCACCGGCGCCTCGCGTGCCATACGGTCGCGATGGTCCGCGACCCGGTCGAGGAAGCCCGGCGGCAATCGCAGCCGGGTGCGGCCGAGCCGACCGAGGAACCCTTCGGTGGCGCGCAGCGACAGCGGCTTGCCGGGATGGTCGAGGAAGTCGGCGAGCGGCGGACGCGGCGCTCGCACCGGATGGGTCGAGATCATGACGGCACGGCGGTGACGCCCGTCGAAACGTGCCGCCTGAGGCCACCGCGCGGTAGCGGTGAGATCGGCGTCACGGGCGCGGTCGTGAGCACCCGGTCGCGCCAGACGCTCGCCGATCCAGCGCGCCACCGGCACGGAGACGGCGTTGCCGACCAGCGACCAGCGCATCCGTTCGAGACCGACTTCGCCGGCCGGGCGGGTCCACTCGGGGGCGAACCCCTGCAGACGTTCGGCGTCGCGGATGTCGGGGGTGACGATCGAACCGTCCGGCTTCAGGATCGCCGGCGGCGAAGGAATGCCGACGGTGGAGCCGTTCTTCAGGGTCGGCACGCAGTCGGGGCCCCAGCCGAGGCCGCGGATGCCCTCCGTCCAGTAGAAGCCGTGGGCGTGGGTGGCGAGGTCGGTCTTCGGCATCAGCGGTTCCGCCTCGTCGGCGAAGAGCACCTCGGCCGGGTCGACCACCCGGCTCGCCACCAGGAAGACGCGTTGGCGACGCTGCGGCAGGAAGGCGAGGGTGTCGACGGTACGATAGGCCCAACGCCAGCCGCGCTCCTCGAAGGCGGCGGTGAGCCGGGCCATCGCCGCGCCGCCGTCGAGACGCAGCATGAAGGAGACGTTCTCCAGCAGCACCGTCGGCGTGCCACTCGCATCCATCAGGCGGAAGACGTGGTCGACGAGCCCCGATTTCTCGCCGCCGATGCCGGCGGTGCGCCCGGCCTGGGAGAGGTCCTGACAGGGAAAGCCGGCGGTCAGCAGATCGTGGGCCGGCAAGGCGGGCACCGCACGCACGTCGCCGAGCACCGGGACCTCGGGGAACCGTGCCCCGAGCACGGCCGCCGCCGGGCGCCAGACCTCGACCAGCACCTCGGCATGATGGCCGGCGGCTTCGAGCCCGCTCTCGAGCCCGCCGATGCCGGCGAACAGTCCCGCCACCCGCATGGGTGTCCCTCCCGAATCGAGTTCATCCTCGAGCCGTCGCCGAGACGCGTCAAGCCGGCGGCGCGGGTGCGGCGGGACGACCGCGGTTCACCCACCGGAGACGGGCTGCGGCTCGGCGTGGCGGAAGGCGAAACGGGAATAGCCGAAATAGGAGACGAACATGGCGACGCAGGAGCCGACCACGGCGGCGATCGGCGGCGACAGGTTCTCACCGGCGACGATGACGGCGGGCATGACGTAGAGGGTCGCGGCATAGACGCCGTAGTTGACCAGCGCGGCGGTGACGGCGACCAATCCGTAACGGCCGCCCTCGGCGGCCATGGCGAGGGGTTCGGTGACCTTGCCATGGGTCTTGAAGGTGAAGCGCCGGTTGATCATCCAGGTCACGGTCATGGCGATCAGGATGGCGAAGACGCGGGCGAGGTAGGGGTTCACGTCGAAGACGACGGTCTGGAGCGTCAGCAGGCCGACGTCGACGACGAAGCCGACGCCACCGGTCAAGGCGAACTTGATCAGCCGCTCCAGACGAGCGGCGACGGCCGGTGAGAAATGGCGTTCCAGATCGATCATGCGATCGGCGTTCCTGCTGCGGATCGGCCGGCCCGTCGAGTGTCGCGGTCGGCGCGGCGGACGGTCGGGCGGCGGCGTGGGCTTCATCGCCGGATCAACCGGAGGACTGTGGCGAAGCCGTGACTCGACGACATCCTGACACGAAGAAATTTCGGGTGTCTGAATCCTGTCGCAGTCGCTTCGCGGCCGCTCAAGCGGTCGATCGGCGGCTCGGCTGTTGACCCTGCCCGCGACATGGAGGATCTCTGCCGCATGGACCGACCGCCCAAGCCGCCGAAATCGCCGCGTGGCCCCGCCCATCCGGGCCGCCCCGCCGGTGCCCCCGCCCCCCGACCTCGCCGCGGTGAGCCGGAAGACGACGGTGTGCGCCGATCGGGACCCCCCGCCGAACCGGCCGCGACGCGCGCGGTCGATCCGACCGCGCTGGCGCCGCGGCGGGTGACCGGCGATCCGCTCGCCGCCGAGATGCTGGAGATGGCGGGTTGGGAGGACTACGCGCTGATCGACAGCGGGCACGGCCGCAAGCTCGAGCGCTACGGCCACATCCGGCTGACCCGGCCGGAGGAGCAGGCGCTGTGGACACCCCGGCTCGGCCCCGAGGCCTGGGAGGCGGCCGACGCGCATTTCACCGGCGACGTCGAAGAGGAGGGGCCGGGACGCTGGCGCTTCACGGGCAGGATGCCCGAGGCGTGGCCGATGCGCTTCGACCCCGTCCGCTTCTCCTGCCGCTTCACCTCCTTCCGCCACACCGGCGTCTTCCCCGAGCAGGCGGCACACTGGCGCTGGATGCGGGCGGCGATCGGCCGGGCGCGCGCCGCGGGTCGGCGGCCGAAGCTCCTCAACCTCTTCGGCTACACCGGCCTCGCCTCGCTGATCGCGGCGGAGGCGGGCGCCGAGGTCACCCATGTCGACGCCTCGAAGAAATCGATCGCCTGGGCGCGTGAGAACCAGGGCGAGAGCGGGCTCGACCATCTGCCGATCCGCTGGATCTGCGACGACGCGACGAAGTTCGTCGCCCGCGAGGTGCGGCGCGGCAACCGCTACGACGCCATCCTGCTCGACCCGCCGAAATACGGCCGCGGGCCGGAGGGCGAGGTGTGGCAACTGTTCGAGCAGCTCGGCCCGATGCTGCGCGCCACCCGCGAACTGCTCTCCGAGACCGCGCTCTTCGAGATCCTCACCGTCTACGCCATGCGCTCGTCCTACGCCTCGTTCCACGAGTTGATGGCCGAGGTGATGGGGGTCCGCGGCGGCCACATCGCCTCGGGCGAGCTGTTCATCACCGAGGATCCGGTGACGGGGAGCGAGATCCGCCGCCGCCTCGCAACCTCGCTGTGGGTCCGTTGGACCGGGGAGGGCGCGCGATGACCCGTCCGCCGCCGCGCGACGCGTCGCGCGACCTCTACCGCCGGCCGAAGTCGCGCCCGGCCGCACCGCCGCAGAGCACCGCGAAGCCGACGCCCGCCGACCCGGACACGGCGGCCAAGGTGGTCACCTCGCTCGCCAACCCGGTGGTCAAGGAGCTGCGCGCCCTGCACCTGAAGAAGGAGCGCGCCGAGAGCGGGCTCTTCCTCGCCGAGGGGCTGAAGCTGGTCACCGACGCGCTGGAGGAAAGTTGGCCGATCCGCACCCTGGTGCACGCGAGCCGGGTCAAGGACCAGCCGCTGGTGAAGAGGGCGGTGGCGACGGCGCGGGCGCGCGGCGCGCTGGTGCTCGAGGTCTCCGACGAGGTGTTGACCAAGATCTGCCGACGCGACAATCCGCAGATGGTGGTCGCCGCCTTCGAACAGCGTCTGCGGCGGCTCGCCGACCTGACCACACCGACCGGCGTATGGGTGGCCCTCGAGGGGATCAAGGATCCCGGCAATCTCGGCACGGTCGTGCGCACCGTCGATTCGGTCGGGGCGAGCGGTGTCATCCTCCTCGGCGACGTCACCGATCCCTTCGCGCTGGAAGCGGTCCGGGCCACCATGGGCTCGCTCTTCCACGTGCCGCTCATCGCCGCGACGCTCGACGAGTTCGCCGCCTGGAAGCGGGCACGTGGCATCCCGGTGTGGGGGACGCATCTCAGAGGCGCGGTCGACTACCGCAGCGTCGACTGGCCGGAGACCTGCGTGCTGATGATGGGCAACGAACAGTCGGGTCTCTCCGACGCCCACGTCGAGGCCTGCGACGGCATCGTCAAGATCCCGATGGCGGGCAAGGCCGACAGCCTCAATCTGGCGGTCGCCACGGCGGTGATGCTCTACGAGATCCGGCGGGCCCGGCTGACGGTGTGACGCCCGTGCGCCCTGCCTTCGTTCCGTCGCGTGACCGTCACGTCGTCGACAGCGTCCGTCTCACCGCGTCGGCCCAGCCGGCCCGTTTCGCCGCGCGGGTGAGTGCGTCCATGGCGGGGGTGAAGCGGCGGTCGAGCGTCCAGGTGCGGGCGAAGGTCTCGGGGTCGGGCAGGACGCCGGCGGCGAGGCCGGCGAGGTAGGCGGCGCCGAGCGCCGTCGTCTCGCGGATCACCGGGCGGTCTACGGGCGCGTCGAGAATGTCGGCGAGGAACTGCATGGTCCAGTCGGAGGCGGTCATGCCACCGTCGACACGCAACACGGTGCGCCCCTCGCCGCCCCAATCGCGGCGCATCGCCTCGATCAGGTCCGCGGTCTGCTGGCCGACCGCCTCGAGCGCGGCGCGGGCGATTTCCTTGCGCGTCGTGCCGCGGGTCAGGCCGTAGATGGCGCCGCGCGCCTCGGCGTCCCACCACGGCGCGCCGAGGCCGACGAAGGCGGGGACGAAGCGGACGTCCTGGGCCGGATCGGCGGCGGCGGCGAGGGCGCCGGTCTCGGCGGCGTGGGCGACGAGGCCGAGGCCGTCGCGCAGCCACTGTACCGCGGCGCCGGCGATGAAGATGGCGCCTTCGAGCGCGTAGGTGCGCTTGCCCGCCAGCTGATAGGCGACGGTGGTCAGCAGACGGTTGGTCGAGGCGACGGCGGTCTCCCCGGTGTTGAGCAGGGCGAAGCAACCGGTGCCGTAGGTCGACTTCATCATGCCGGGCGCGAAGCACGCCTGACCGACGGTCGCCGCCTGCTGGTCGCCGGCGATGCCGCGGATCGCCACCGGGGCGCCGAGGATGTCGGCGGTGGTGACCCCGTAGTCGGCGGCGCTGTCGCGCACCTCGGGCAACAGGCTCATCGGCACGCGGAAGAGGCGGCAGAGCTCGTCGTCCCAGACGCCGCGATGGATGTCGAAGACGGCGGTGCGCGAAGCGTTGGTGGCGTCGGTGGCGTGGACGCGGCCGCCGGTCAGCCGCCACAGCAGGAAACAATCGACGGTGCCGAAGGCGAGGCGGCCCTCCTCGGCCCGGGCGCGGGCGCCGGGGACCTCGTCGAGGATGCGGGCGATCTTGGTGGCGGAGAAATAGGGGTCGAGGAGGAGGCCGGTGCGGGCGGCGACCGTCGGCTCGGCGCCGCCGCCCTTCAGGGCGGCGCAGGTGTCGGCGGTGCGGCGGTCCTGCCAGACGATGGCCGGGTGGATCGGCGCTCCGGTCGCCCGGTCCCAGACCAGCGTCGTCTCGCGCTGGTTGGTGATGCCGATGGCGGCGATGTCGGCGGCGGCGATCCCGGCCTTCGCCACCGCGGCGCGCAATGTGTCGAGGGTGGTGCGCCACAGGTCCTCGGGATCGTGTTCGACGTGGCCGGGGGCCGGGTAGTGCTGCGCGAACTCCTCCTGGGCGACGGCGGCGATCGTCAGGTCGGTGCGAAAGACGATGGCGCGGGAGGAGGTGGTTCCCTGGTCGATGGCGACGACATGGGTGGTCACGGCAGTCCCCTCCTCAGCGGGCGCCCTCCAGGGCGGCGATCAGTTCGGCGGTCGGATAACTGTCGGCGGGCAGGCCGAGGCGCATCTGGGCGGCACGGACGGCGGCGCGGGTGGCGTTGCCGAGACGGCCGTCGGGCGCTTCGGCCGAATAGCCGCGGCGGACGAGCAGGGTCTGAAGATGCTTCATCTGCTCGGTGGTCAGCGGCGTCACCTCGCCGCGGCCGCGGGAGAGCTTCGGCGCCCCGGCGAGACGGGCGGCGTAGTGGGCCGCGGTGGTGGAATAGACCATGGCCTTGTTCCAGCCGAGATAGGCCTGGAAGTTGGGATAGGTGAGGAAGGCCGGGCCGAGGCGGCCCATCGGCAGCCACAACGAGGCCGGCGGCCCACCGGCGGCGAGCGCCGCACCGTCCGGGCGGGTGACGCCCATCCGCGCCCATTCCGCCCGCGACAGGGCGATCGAGGGATCGGATCGGCTCCAGTCCATCTCGGCCGGGACCCGGACCTCGTCGAGCCAGGGCTCGCCGCGCCGCCAGCCGAGCCCCTTGAGGAAGTTCGCAGCGGTGGCGAGCGCGTCGGGGATCGAGCGGATGACGTCGTGCCGGCCGTCGCCGTCGCCGTCGGCGGCATAGGTGTAGAGATCGGTCGGGGTGAACATCAGGTGACCGAGCTCGCCGGCCCAGTCGCCGATCATCTCGGAGGGGGCGAGATCGCCACGCTCGACGATACGCAGGAGGTCGATCAGTTCCTGGGTGAACATCTCGGTGCGGCGGCAGTCGTAGGCCAGCGTCGCCACCGCCACCGGTGCCTTGTACTTGCCCATGTCAGTGCCGAAGGAGGTCTCCAGCCCCCAGAAGGCGACGAGTACCGGCCCGGGGACACCGTACTGCGCCTCGATGCGCTTCAACACCGCCGCGTGGGTGTCGAGCAGGCGAGCGCCCCTGGACAGACGATCGCCGGAGACCATGCGGTCGGAGAACTGCAGGAAGGTCTGCTGGAAGACCCCCTGGCCGTGATCACGGCGGACGATCGCCGGGTCGAAGGTGACGCCGGCGAGGCCGGTTTCGATCGCGGCGCGCGACACGCCGGCGGCCTCGGCCTGCCGCTTGAAGGCGGCGAGCCAGGCTTCGAAGCTCTGGCCCTTGCGGCAGGAGGTGTCGGCGAGGGCGGGGGCGGCGAGGCCGAGACAGATCGTCGTGGTCGCGACGATCGCCGCCATGCGGGAGAGGCCCATCATTCTACACTCCGTCGAGGGAACCGTTCGAATCATGACCGCACCGGTGAGTTCGAATCAAGCACCCGGCGATCCGAAGCGGCTCACCGACCGCGGTGATACGGCATCCGGGCGGCGATCGTCCTCGTGGAAATCGGGACGAGCGTCGGGCGGTGTGGATTCGGCGACATGCTCGGCCAGCGGTCTTCCCAATTCCGCGCGAAACCGTAGATTTCCCGAGCGCCTCCACGGCACCTTCCGAGAGCAAAGTCATGCGGTCAACCCAATTTCAAGGTGTCTCCTGGTAGATATTTACAATTCTTGCCATAATGATGCGGCCGATTTTCGTCTGACTCGGCATCCGGAAATTCCTCTTCTTTTTCGACGAATCCGGAACATTCGGGCAGTTTCCTTTTCACCTCGATATACGCTACACGGCTCCACCGGTACTCGACGCGCAGGAGGAAGCCGATGGCCGCATGGCGGGAAGTTCGTGTCGGGTGTATCGAAGTGGAAAGGCGAAACGACGTGTTGCACGAGTGCGATCGGCGAGCGGGCGACTCGAAAGCGTACGCGCACATCCTTCCCGGGCCGGAGCGCGACCCCGTCACGTTCGAATTCGTCTCGCGCTCGGGCGAAGGCCCGCGCCGACGGGACATCGTCGGCACAGGATCGGCATCGTCCTCGACGGACCACGACCGGATCTCGCCGGAGACGTCGCGGCATCTCGGCCATCGAGACACATGGTCGCCGTGTCGCGCCTTTTCGGAGCCGCAGTTCGTCGCTAGAAGGGACCCGAGGAACGAGGTCATGCAATCCGCGATCAGCGACCTCACGATCCGAATGGCGACCGGGTTCACCGGCGTGGCGGATGGCCCGGACGAATCGCTCGTCGACGCGTGGCGGCCGATCCGCTCCCGCATCGATCCGACCGTCGCAGCCCGAGACGGAACCTCCCGGGCCGATCGCAACGCGGGGGAGGCGGTGGTCCGAACGGGCGTCGTGTCGCCGATCGCACCGGACATCGCTTCCGGATCACCACATCGAAGGGAGTTCGTGGCGTGCGACATGATCGTCTGACGCATCTTCATCGGCTGGAATCGGAGTCGGTCTTCATCATTCGAGAGGTCGCCGCCGAGTTCAGGAATCCGGTCATGCTCTATTCGATCGGCAAGGATTCGTCGGTGATGCTTCATCTGGCGATGAAGGCGTTCCATCCGTCGAAGCCGCCGTTCCCGTTGCTCCACGTCGACACGACCTGGAAGTTTCGCGAGATGATCAGCTTCCGTGACGAAACGGCGGCGCGGCTCGGCCTCGATCTCATCGTCCACACCAATCGCGAAGGGCTGGACCAGGGGGTCGATCCTTTCACGCACGGCTCGTCGATCTACACCAACGTGATGAAGACCGAGGCGCTGAAGCAGGCCCTGACCCGATACGGGTTCGACGCCGCTTTCGGCGGCGCTCGGCGCGACGAGGAGAAGAGCCGGGCCAAGGAGCGCGTCTTCTCCTTCCGCACCGCCACTCATGCCTGGGATCCCAAGAACCAACGGCCGGAGCTGTGGAAGCTCTACAACTCGCGGATCCGACCGGGCGAGAGCATCCGCGTCTTCCCGCTGTCGAACTGGACCGAGCTCGACATCTGGCAATACATCCTGCGCGAGAACATCCCGATCGTGCCGCTCTATTTCGCCGCCGAGCGGCCGGTGGTGGAGCGTGGCGGCCAGTTGATCATGGTCGACGACGAGCGCTTCCCGTTCCAGGCCGGCGAGTCCCCGGAGATGCGCGAGATCCGATTCCGCACCCTCGGTTGCTACCCGCTCACCGCCGCCATGGAGAGCAACGCTCGGACGCTGCCGGAGATCGTGCGCGAGATGCTGCTCGCCCGCACTTCCGAGCGCGCCGGCCGCCTGATCGATCACGACGAGGCCGGCTCGATGGAGAAGAAGAAGAAGGACGGGTACTTCTGATGACCACGCTCGCCCAGTCGGATCCGGCCGCCTTTACCGACTATCTCGCCCGGCACGAGAAGAAGAGCCTCCTGCGGTTCCTCACCTGCGGCTCGGTCGACGACGGCAAGTCGACGCTGATCGGTCGCCTGCTCTACGACACCAAGTTGCTCTTCGAGGATCAACTGCGCAGCCTCGAACGCGACAGCCGCAAGCACGGTACCGTCGGCGACGACATCGACTTCGCCCTGCTCGTCGACGGTCTCGAGGCCGAACGCGAACAGGGCATCACCATCGATGTCGCCTATCGCTTCTTCGCCACCGATCGGCGCAAATTCATCGTCGCCGACACGCCCGGCCACGAGCAGTACACCCGCAACATGGCGACCGGTGCGTCGAACTCGGATCTCGCGGTGATCCTGGTCGACGCGCGCCACGGCATCCTGACCCAGACGCGGCGACATTCCTTCATCGTGTCGATGCTCGGCATCCGCCACGTGGTGCTGGCCGTCAACAAGATCGACCTGGTCGGTCACAGCCAGGAGGTCTTTCACCGCATCGTCGCCGACTATGGCGCTTTCGCCGCCGATTTCGGCTTCGAGACGCAGGTCGCCATCCCGATGTCGGCCCGATTCGGCGACAACGTCCTCGACCACGGTCCGAACATGCCGTGGTATCGGGGGCCGACGCTGGTCCAACACCTCGAAACGGTCACCATCGGCGAAACCGATTACGACAAGCCGTTCCGTATGCCGGTGCAGTGGGTGAATCGACCCGATCTCGACTTCCGCGGCTTCTCCGGCACCATCGCCGCGGGTGTCCTGCGGCCCGGCGATCCGATCGTGGTGGCCAAGTCGGGCCGCGGGTCGACGGTGAAGTCGATCGTCACCTTCGACGGCGAACTCGACGAGGCTTTCGCCGGTGAAGCGGTCACCGTGACGCTCGCCGACGAGATCGACATCTCGCGCGGCGATCTGCTCACCTCGCCGACCGACCGTCCGGAAGTGGCCGACCAGTTCGCGGCACACTTGATCTGGATGGCCGACGAACCGGCGATGCCGGGCAGGCCCTATCTCCTCAAGATCGGCACCAAATCGGTGCCCGGGCAGATCACCGAGATCAAGTACAAGATCGACGTCAACACTTTCGGCCATCTCGCCGCCAAAAAGCTGGTGCTCAACGAGGTGGCGAAGGTCAACGTGGCGCTGGCGGAGCCGATCGCCTTCGACCCCTATGCGGTCGACCACGACACCGGCGCCTTCATCGTCATCGACCGGCTGACCAACCTGACGGTCGGTGCGGGCATGATCCAATTCGGTCTGCGCCGCGCCTCCAACATCCACTGGCAGGCGCTCGACGTGACGCGCGAAGCGCGGGCGATGCAGAAGGGACAGACGCCGCGGGTGGTGTGGTTCACCGGCCTTTCCGGCTCGGGCAAGTCGACGATCGCCAACATCGTCGAGAAGAAGTTGGAAGCGCTCGGCCGCCACACCTTCCTGCTCGACGGCGACAACGTCCGCCATGGTCTCAATCGCGACCTCGGCTTCACCGATGCCGACCGAGTCGAGAACATCCGCCGGGTGGGCGAAGTCGCCAAGCTGATGACCGACGCCGGGTTGATCGTGCTCGTCTCGTTCATCTCGCCGTTCCGGGCGGAACGGCAGATGGCACGTGAACTGGCGGTGCCCGGCGAATTCGTCGAGGTGTTCGTCGACACGCCGATCGCCGAATGCGAGCGGCGCGACGTCAAGGGCCTCTACGCCAAGGCTCGATCCGGGCGGCTGAAGAACTTCACCGGGATCGACAGCCCCTACGAGCCGCCGGAGGCTCCGGAGATCCGCCTCGACACGATGCGGGTGACGGCGGAGGAGGCGGCCGAACTGATCGTCCAGCGGATCCTCGGAGAACCGAGCGGTCCGGCGATCTGATACCGAGTTCACGAAGTTTCGACCTGTTCGAAACTTCGTGAACGAAAGCAAGCCCGAACGGGCGTCGGCCGGTCGGGCCGTAACGCTCATGAAATTCGGACGAGTCCGAATTTCACGAGCCCGGTATGAGTGACCGTCCGACATCACGCCTCGGGTCCGTCGGACCGACGAGAGGGTGCCTCCGCCCGGGCTGCGGTCCGTTCTCGTTCGTGACCGGACGGCGTTCGGGTTCGGTCCGAACGCGACTTTCGACACAGCGGAGCTCGGGTTCGGCGGTGGGCGTCGCCGGCCGGGAGCCGGCGGGCGTAATACTCCGGCGTCGGGCCGCGGACCGAGGCCGCGGGAGACGAACCGACCATGCCGGCCCTCGTCTCCGCTCCCGGGCGCCCGGACGGTCTTCGGGCCGTCGATCAGGGCCCGGACCGGCGCGAACGGCCGCGCTCCCCCGACGCCGCGACACGAAATGCGGACATCCGGCGCAGCGAGAACCACGGGGACGTTTCGACCGGCGACGGCGGCGGGTCTTGGGGCGGTCTCCGGCCGATCATGGACGCGCCGATTGCCGGTGAAGCCGGAATCCCGATCCCGAATGTTGCGGCTCCCGAGGTGACCGGATCGATCCGCTCGAAGCAGGGTCGTCGCCACCGCTTCCGCGGAGGTCACCACGGCACGCTCTCGTCCGCCCCGGAAATGTCCGTCGCCCGATGTGGCGGTGCTTTTCGACGAGGGTCGCTCCTGTGGCTATTATGTATAGACATATTGACAGCATGCTCGGCTTCACGCAAAGTCCGCTCCGGCGAAACCGAATCGCCCCCCCCGGCCGGAGCTCGCTCACATGCCCTGCACTCACGGCACGTCGCGGGCCGATGTCCGCCTCGTCGCCGGGTCGGGGCGGCGTGACGCCGAGACCGCGTCCACCACCGCGGTTCGAACCGCCACCGAAGACCGCCGATCCCGAGGAACGCCCATGACCCGCATCGACAACGCCCGCATCGTCCGCGCCCCACGGGGGTCCGAGATCACCGCCAAGAGCTGGCTCACCGAAGCGGCGCTGCGCATGTTGATGAACAATCTCGACCCGGACGTCGCCGAGCGGCCGTCCGAACTGGTGGTCTACGGCGGCATCGGCCGGGCGGCGCGCGACTGGGAGAGTTTCGACCGCATCGTCGCCACCCTGCGCCGGCTCGACGACGACCAGACCCTGGTGGTCCAGTCGGGCAAGCCGGTCGGCGTCTTCCGCACCCACCCCGATGCGCCGCGCGTGCTGATCGCCAATTCCAACCTCGTGCCGCACTGGGCGACCTGGGAGAAATTCCACGAGCTCGATCGCAAGGGCCTGATGATGTACGGCCAGATGACCGCGGGGTCGTGGATCTACATCGGCAGCCAGGGCATCGTGCAGGGCACCTACGAGACCTTCGTCGAGGCCGGGCGGCGGCACTACGGCGGCTCGTGGAAGGGCCGCTGGATCCTCACCGGCGGGCTCGGCGGCATGGGCGGGGCGCAGCCGCTCGCCGCCACAATGGCCGGGGCCTCTTGTCTCGCGGTCGAATGTCGGCCGTCGAGTATCGATTTCCGGCTGCGCACCGGCTATCTCGACGCCCGCGCCGACACGCTCGACGAGGCGATGGCGATGATCGAGCGCGCGGTCGCGTGCGGCAAGCCGATCTCGGTCGGCCTCCTCGGCAACACGGCCGAGATCCTGCCGGAGATGCGCCGTCGCGGCATTCGCCCCGATCTCGTCACCGACCAGACCTCGGCCCATGATCCGATCAACGGCTATCTACCGGCCGGCTGGACACTCGCCGACTGGGAGGCGAAGCGCGAGAGCGATCCGAAGAGCGTCGAGAAGGCGGCTCGTGCCTCGATGGCGACCCATGTGAAGGCGATGCTGGAGTGGTGGCACGAGGGCGTGCCGACGACCGACTACGGCAACAACATCCGCCAGATGGCGCTCGAAGAGGGTGTGAGCGACGCCTTCGACTTCCCCGGCTTCGTGCCGGCCTACATCCGCCCGCTGTTCTGCCGCGGCATCGGCCCGTTCCGCTGGGCGGCACTCTCCGGCGACGCGGAAGACATCGCCCGGACCGACGCCAAGGTGAAGGAGCTGATCCCGAACGATCCGCATCTCCACACCTGGCTCGACATGGCGCGCGAGCGCATCCACTTCCAGGGCCTGCCGGCGCGCATCTGCTGGGTCGGGCTCGGCGACCGCCATCGCCTCGGCCTCGCCTTCAACGAGATGGTGGCCAAGGGCGAGTTGAAGGCGCCGATCGTCATCGGCCGCGATCACCTCGACAGCGGCTCGGTCGCCTCGCCCAACCGCGAGACCGAAGCGATGGCCGACGGCTCCGACGCCGTCTCCGACTGGCCGCTGCTCAACGCGCTCCTGAACTGCGCGTCCGGAGCGACCTGGGTGTCGCTGCATCACGGCGGCGGCGTCGGCATGGGCTTCTCCCAGCACGCCGGTATGGTGATCGTCGCCGACGGCTCGGACGCGGCGGCGAAGCGGCTCGGCCGAGTGCTGTGGAACGACCCGGCGACCGGCGTCATGCGCCATGCCGACGCCGGCTACGACATCGCCCGCGACTGGGCGGTTCGTCAGGGCCTCGACCTGCCCGGCATCCTCGGATGAGCGACGTGCCGGGCTCGGCCGAAATCCCGAGAGCGGCGAAGGTGCAGGTGCTGCGCCTCGCCGCGCTGCCGGCGATGGCGTGGAAGAACGGCGGCGGGACCACCGTCGAATACGCCGTCTTTCCGGCGGGTGCCCGCCTCGCCGAGTTCGACTGGCGGGTGAGCCGGGCGCGGGTGGAGGCGGCCGGGCCGTTCTCGATCTTTCCGGGCGTCGACCGCACCCTGGCGGTGGTCGACGGTGCCGGGATCGATCTCGTCTTCGCCGATCGTGTCGCGCGCGCCGGCCCGACGACGACGCCCCTCCCCTTCCCCGCCGACGTCGCCGTCGACGGCCGGCCGATCGCCGGGCCGATCGAGGATCTCAACGTCATGACTCGGCGCGGCCGATGGCGGCACCGCGTCGATCGCATGGCGATCGGCGCGGCGGTCGGCCTGACGCTCGACGGCGACGTCTCCTTCGTCGTCGCCGCCGGCGCGGTGCGGGTGGTGTTCGCCGATGGCGCCGATTTCGACCTCGGTCCGGGCGATGCGCTGCGGATCGAGGGGGTGGCCGATCCGGTCGTGGCGGCGCTCGGCCGTTCGGCCGACATCCTTCTCGTTCGCCTCGACCGGACCGACGGTTCCGTGCGGCGGTGACACATCGAAGACCCGGAGGAAAACTCATGTCGCAGTCGTCGGACGCGGTCCGCCCGGAAGTCACACGTCTTGCGCCCTACAACGCCGGGCTCACCGTCGCCGAACTGATGGCACGCTACGCCCCGGCCCGCATCGCCAAGCTCGGATCGAACGAGAATCCGATCGGGCCGAGCCCACGGGTGGCACCGGCGGTGGCCGCGGCGGTCGCCGCCATGCGGATCTACCCCGATCCGGCGAGCCGCGACCTGCGTCGGGCGCTGGCCGAGCACGCCGGCATCGCCGCCGAGCGCATCATGATCGGCAACGGGTCGGAGGATCTGCTCGCCATCGTCGCCCGCGCGACGTTGCGCCCCGGTGACCGAGTGGTGACGCTCTACCCGTCGTTTCCGTTGCACGAGGACTACGCGACGATGATGGGGGCGACGGTCGAGCGCGTCGCGGTCCGCCCCGATCTGACCGTCGACGTCGACGCGCTGGTCGCGGCCCTCGCCACGCCCTGCCGGATGTTGATCTTCGCCAATCCGATGAACCCGGTCGGCTGCTGGTTGACCGGCGCCGAGCTCGGCCGAGTGTTGGCGGCGGTCTCGCCCGAGACGCTGGTGGTGGTCGACGAAGCCTATGCCGAATATGCCGCCGGTCCCGACTACCCGTCCGCCGCGACGATGCTCGAGGGCGCGAGCCATCCTTGGGCGGTACTGCGCACCTTTTCCAAGGCCTACGGTCTCGCCGGGCTCAGGGTCGGTTGGGGTATCTTCGGTGAAGCCCCCTTGCGCGATCTGATCGACCGCGTCCGCACCCCGTTCAACGTCAACGCCGTCGCCCAGGCCGCCGCGGTGGTGGCGCTCGCCGACGACACCCATCTCGCCGAAGTGGTGGCCGGCACGCTCGCCGAACGGACACGGGTGGGCGAGGCACTCGCCCGCCTCGGTGTCACCGTGGCGCCGTCGAAGGCCAACTTCCTGTTCTTCGACTGCGGCGGCGACGCCACCGCCTTCGCCGAGGCGCTGCTCGCCCGCGGCGTCATCGTCAAACCGTGGAAACAGCCGGGATACCGCCATTTCGCCCGGGTGAGCATCGGCGCGCCGGAGGAGAACGACCAGTTCCTCGAGGCGATGGCCGAACTGGTCGGGGCGCCCGGCTGAGATCGGGCCGCGACGATCCCGCGACACGAAAGAAGGGGCCCGAGCGATCGGGCCCCTTTCGCGTCCGGTGCTCCGGCGATCACAGCAGGCCGGCGGCGCCGCGGTCGAGATAGGTGTCGAGGAACTGGTCGATGCGGGCGTGACGCGGCTTGCCGAAGACCTGCGTCGGCGAGCCCTCGACCAGGATCTTACCGTGGTCGAGAAAGACGATCTTCGAGCCGACCGAGGCGGCGAAGCCGATCTCGTGGGTGACCACCACCATGGTCATGCCGGTCTCGGCGAGACGCCGCATGACGTTGAGCACCTCACCGGTCAGTTCCGGATCGAGCGACGAGGTCGGCTCGTCGAAGAGCATGATCTTCGGCTCCAGCGCCAGAGCGCGGGCGATGGCGACGCGCTGCTGCTGACCGCCGGAGAGTTCGCTCGGGTAGTGGGTGGCGCGCTTGGCGAGACCGACCTTCTCCAGTTCGGCCATGGCGCGGGCCTCGGCCTCGCCGCGCGAGAACTTCCTCACCGTCACCAGCGCTTCGGAGACGTTGCCGAGCGCCGTCATGTGCGGCCACAGATTGAACTGCTGGAAACACATGCCGATGTTCGAGCGCACCGCGCGGATCGAGGCCGGCGGCAGGCGGACGCGACCGCCGTTCGAGCCGGGTCCGTAGCCGAGCGGTTCGCCGTCGATCTCGATGAGCCCGTCGGAGGTCTCCTCCAGGAAGGCGATACAGCGCAGGAGCGTGCTCTTGCCCGACCCCGAGGGACCGAGCAGACAGGTGACCTCGCCGCGCGGCGCGTCGAGATCGATGCCGGTGAGAACCTCGGTGGCGCCGTAGCGCTTGACGACGCCGCGGACGCGGATGGCGGGGGACGAGGTCATGAGTGGGCGAACCGATATCTGGAGAGGCGGGACTCGGCGAGCCGTCCGGCCCAGCCGCAGAGTTCGACCAGCGCCCAGTAGGCGAGGGCCAGGATGGTGAAGCTCTCGACGAAGGCGTAGTGCGCCGAGCCGATCGAGGAGACCTCGAGCGTCAGTTCCGGCACCGAGATGATCGACAGGATCGCCGTCTCCTTGAGCATCAGGATGGTCATGTTGACCATCGCCGGCAGCACCAGCATCGTCATCTCCGGCACGATGATGCGGCGGATCATCTGGACTCGCGAGAAGCCGACACAATCGGCCGCCTCGAGATGGCCCTTGGGGATGGCGTCGAAGCCGGTGCGGAACAGTTCGGAATAGTAGGCCGAGCCGTAGATGGTGAGGCCGAGGAGCCCGGCCGGTACGGCGTCGAGGGAAAGGCCGATGAAGGGACCGCCGTAGTAGAGCAGGAAGATCTGCACCAGGAACGGCGTGCCACGGATCACCTCGACGAAGGCGCGCAGCGGCCAGGCCACCCAGGCCGGACCCCAGCGGCGGGCGACCGCCACGGCGAAGCCGCCGATCATGCCGAGTGCCGACGCGGCGATCCAGATCAGGAAGGTGACGCCGAAGGCGACGAGGATCTCGACGCCGTAGGTGCGGAGGAGGCCGAGATCGAAGCTCATGCGTGCCCCCGTGCCACCCGGCGTTCGACGATCGCGCCGATCGAGGCGATCACCGCGTTGATGACGAGATAGATCAGACCGGCGGCGGCATAGAGCGGCAACGGCAGGAAGGTGCTGGCGGCGAGGTCCTGGGCCATGCGGGTCAGTTCGATCACTCCGACCACCGAGACCAGCGACGACGCCTTGAGGATCATGATCAGTTCGCTGGTCAACGCCGGCAGGGTCAGCCGCACCGCGATCGGCAGGCGGATACGGCGGAAGGTGTCGAAGGCGCCGATGCCGCACATGTCGGCGGCCTCGAGCAGACCCTTGGGCACCGAGCCGAAACCGCCGCGCAGGATCTCCGCCTGATAGGCGGCGGTACACAGCGACATGCCGATCACCGCCGCCACTTCGCTCGGCACGTCGATGCCGACGCGGGGCAAGAGGTGGTAGATGAGCAGCAGTTGGACGAGGAGCGGGGTACCGCGGAAGAAGCTGACGAAGAGCCGGCCGGCGCGGCGCGCGGCGACGTTCTGCGACAGCATCCCGGCGCAGACGCCGGCGGCGAGGAAGAAGCCCAAGACGATCGACAGCCCACTGAGCGCGACCGTCTTGATCGAGGCGACGAGCAGCAGCTCGAAGAGCTCCCAGGTCATCGGGCGGTGATCCTTAGTCCTTCCCCGGCGAGGGCACGCCGAAGGCCGGCGCCCGCGAGGGGTCCCTCGCGACAGACGTCGTCCGGCTCGGTCACCCGGGCCGGACCATGCGGGACGACCGGATCAGAACGCCGGGTCCTTGACCTCGGCCGGCGTGTCGAAGGTGACGCCGAACCACTTGGTCTGCAGCTTGGCCATGCGGCCGTCGGCCTTGATCTTGCCGATCGCCGCGGCGACCGCGTCGTTGAGCGAGGCGTAGTCGGCGTCCTTGCGCTCGGGATAGCCGAAGTAGGACTTCTGGCCGAAGGGCGGCTGGACGACCTCGAAGGTGCCTTTGCGCTGCTGGGCGACGAAGGCGATGTTGGGCAGCGAATTCGCCACCGCGACGATGCGGCCGGCGGCGAGATCGGCGTAGGCCTCGTTGAAGGAGACGTATTCCTTGGCGTCGACCGGGGTCGGCAGCGACGCACCGTACTTCTGCAACTGGGCGAACTGGGCGGTCGCCTTGCCGGAGCCGACCGCCTTGCCGGCGATGTCCTCGGGCTTGGCGATCGACGCGTCACCGGCGCGCTTGAGCAACGCCACGGTCGCTTCGGCGATCGGCGGGGAGAAGCGATAGCGCTCGAGCCGCGCCTTGGTGATGGTCGCCGGCCCCGCGACGATGTCGAACTTGCCGCTCTCCAGGCCGGGCAGCACGCCTTCCCAGGGCAGCATCACCCATTCGATCTTCACCCCCATCTCCTTGCCGATCTCGTCGTAGAGCTCGACGTTGAGACCGGTGTGCTTGCCGGCATCGATGAAGTCGAAGGGGGCGAAGGCGGTCTCGGTGCCGACGCGCAGCACGCCGGCCTTCTTGACGTTGTCGAGGACGTCGGCGAAGGCCGGCGCCGCCAGGGTCGAAAGGGTCGCCGCCAGACCGGCGGACAGCGACAGGCCGATGAGCGTACGTCGATTCATGAGGACCACCTCCCTTGGGCCGAACACGGACCGTTTTGTCTAGACATATAGGACGAGGGCATGGGAGGTTTGTCAATAGGCGAAAGTCGGCGCCAACGCCCGTCTTTGCGCCATTTCGACGCCGGTCCACGACGGGTCGCGCCGCGTCCGTGTGACGAAACGGCACCCTCGCCGAGCGACCCGTTCCGATCGAGACCTCGCTCGTCAGCCGGCCGGTCTGCCACCGACCGACGGGCTGAAGACCATCAATGCCAGGATCTGGAAGAGGATCTGGGCCGCGGCCTGAGCGGTGTTGGTGGTGGCGTCGTACTGGGGGGCGACCTCGACGACGTCGCCGCCGACGATGTCGAGCCCGGCGAGGCCGCGCAGCAGCGTGATCGCCTCGCGTGTCGTCGGTCCGCCGATCTCCGGCGTACCGGTGCCGGGCGCGAAGGCCGGATCGAGAAAATCGACGTCGAAGGAGACGTAGACCGGTCCGTCACCGACCACCGCCCGGGCCTTCGCGACGATCGCGGCGAGACCCATCGCCGGCATCTCTTCGGCGTGGATCACGGTCATGCCGCTGTCGTAGGAGAATTCCCAGATGTATTCCGACGAGCCGCGGATACCGATCTGGATGGTGCGGGTCGGATCGAGCACGCCCTCGAGCACCGCCTCGCGGAAGGGGCCGCCGTGGTGGAACTTCGAGTGGTCGAAGGGACCGCCGGTGTCGCAATGGGCATCGAAGTGGATCAGGCCGAGCGGCCGATCACGGCCCAACGCCTTCAGGATCGGCAGGGTGACCGAGTGATCGCCACCGACGCCGAGCGGCACCACGCCGGCGGCGGCCATGGTCGCAACGTAGGCCTCGATGTCCCGGTGGCACATCTCGAGACCGTAACGCGAGCGGAACACCACGTCGCCGACATCGGCGACGCGGAGATCCCGCGTCGGGATGCACTTCAGGACGTGCTCGTAGGGGCCGATGCGCTCGATCGTTCGGACGGCCCGCGGCCCGAAACGGGCGCCCGACCGATTGGTGACACCGAGGTCCATCGGCAGGCCGTAGAGCGCCACCTGGAGCTCGCCGAAATCGGGTGCAGCCCGGTCGAGCGGGTGGTGAGGCGCGGCGAGGAAGGTCGGAACGCCGACATAGGGTGCGGCCCGCGTGCCGTTCTCGTCGATCATCATCCGCGCCACGCGGGCGCGCTCGGGATCGTGGATGACGCCGTTCGACGCGTCTCCGTATTTCGCTCTCAGTCGCGCCAGTTCCGCATCGTCGAACATCCGATCCAGCCTTTCGTCTCGAAGGTCCCGTCACCTCGAAGGTCCACACCGATATTATGTGTAGACAATATCCGGCGGAAGAGCGTACGGAATCGACGATGGTCCGCTCCGCCCGCCGGTTCACCGCGGCCGGGCCGGACGAGGATGGCGATGCCGTATACGGCGGCGATCGCCCGACGGCGCGGCACGAGGAACGATGAACGACCTCGAAGATCTCGATGGCCAAGGGCCGTTGTGGCAGCAGATTCGGCGCGCTCTGATCCGGCCGATGCGAGACGGCACCTGGCCACCCGGCACCAAGATCCCGAAAGAGATCGAGATCATGGAGCGCTACGGCGCCGCCCGGATGACCGTGCACCGGGCGCTGCGCAGCCTCGCCGCGGAGGGGTCGATCAGTCGCCGGCGCCGCGCCGGCACGGTCGTCGCCGATCGCCCGCCCGAGCGACCGTTGCTCGAGATCTGGGACATCGGTGCCGAGGTCGAGCGGCTCGGCGGCGCCTATTCCTTCGAGATCCTCGCCCGCGAAACGCTCGACGGAGACGACCCGCGCGCCGCCGCGCTCGGGCTCGAAGACGGAACGCCTGTGTTGCACCTCGTCGTCCGCCATTTCTCCGACGGCTCGGCGCTGCAGATCGAGGACCGGCTGATCAATCTCGGTGCCGTGCCGGCCGCCGCGGAGATGGGCTTCGACAGCGAGCCGCCGGGGACCTGGCTGGTCGGCAACGTGCCATGGAGCAACGCCGAGCACGTCATCACCGCGGAGGAGGCGACGCGCGACATCGCCCGACTGCTGTCGATCCGGACCGGAACCGCCTGCCTGGTGGTCGAGCGCCGAACCTGGAGCGACGGCCAGCCGATCACCTGGGCGCGCTTCGTCCATCCCGGCGACAAGCGCCGCCTCGTCGGCCGCTTCCGCTCGGGCAGCGAGTGACGGGCAGCGAGTGAATCGTCCGTTCGGCCTTCCCCGATCGATGTCCCGGGCGTCCCGCCACCGATCCGCGGCCGGATCACTCGACCCGGCGATGCGCCGCACCGACCGCGGCCGGCCGTAGCTCGACGTGCGCCGCGGTGCGATCACGGTCCGAGAATCTCCGCCAACGAATGCCCGCCGGTGGGCCGGACGTCGAGATCGAGGGCTTCGAAGATCTCGGCGAGATGGTGGCTCATCAGCCCGACGGCCTCGCTCGCCCTTCCCGCCTCGATGGCGTCGACGAGACGCTGATGATGGTCGTCGGCACAGCGCGGCTCGCGGCGATGATAGATGAGCAGGATCAACGACGAGCGCGCCACGAGTTCGGTCAGAATGGTCTCGTACAGGCGATGGCCGGCGATCCGGGCGAGTTCGATGTGGAACTCGCCGGACAGACGGATGGCGGCGGCGCGGTCGCCCTCTTCCGTGGCCTGACGCTCGGCCTCGAGATGCGCCCTGAGCCGTGCGATCGCCGCCGGGGCTCGACGTTCCACCGCGAGTGCGGTCACCGCGGCTTCGATCAGGCGGCGCGCCTCGAACACCTCACGGGCGTCGGCGACGCTCGGGTGGGCGACGAAGGCGCCGCGGTTCTTCTCGATGTCGACGATGCCCTCGTGCGCCAGGGACTGGAGCACTCCGCGCACGATGGTGCGCGACACGCCGTAGAGCGAGCCGATCTCGTCCTCGCCCAGCTTGGTGCCCGGCCCGAGTCGGTGTTCGAGAATCGCCGTCAACAGGGCGCCGCGGATCCGATCGGCCTTGGACGGCGTGTCCGCGGTCGCTGCCCGCCGACCACCCGCATCGACGATCACGGGAAGGCGAAGGCCCATTCCTGTCTCCTGGCTCGACCGATCGTCATGCGACGGCGCCGACGCGGCGAAGCCTATCCTATCTTCCCCACCTCCCGGAAGCGCGCTCAAATCGTATACGATCCTGCGACATATCGTGTGCGACATGCCTCTTTCTTGATCATGCCGTTACGACGGTCAGCTGCGGCTCGGTCGACCCACCCCGCCACAAGTCATTGATGAAAATCGGCTTCCCGGAGCGATCGCGCATCTCGTAGGCTTGGCACATCGATTGCTGACGTTTCTGTCGACCGCCGACCGGCGGGCCGAGACAGCGCCGACGGGGCGCAAGACAGAGAGCGACGATCGATGGCCGAACCCGCCGCCCTGGAACTCGCCGGAGTGACGAAGCGCTACGGACCGGTCGTCGCCGTCGACGCCATCGATCTCAAGATCCCGGCCGGCACCTACTGCTGCCTGCTCGGTCCCTCCGGTTGCGGCAAGACCACGACGCTCCGGATGATCGCCGGCCACGAGACGGCGAGCGACGGCGATGTGGTCCTCGGCACCCACAACATCACCACCTTGGAACCGTCACGCCGCGGCACCGCGATGATGTTCCAATCCTACGCCCTCTTTCCCCATCTCGATGTCGTCGACAACGTCGCCTTCGCCCTCCACATGCGTGGGGTGGAGAAGGCGGCACGGCGCAAGCGGGCGATGGAACTGCTCGAACTCGTCGCCATGACCCCTTACGCCGAGCGCCTGCCCTCGCAACTCTCCGGCGGCCAGCAACAACGCGTCGCCCTGGCCCGGGCGCTGGTCACCGAACCGCAGATCCTGCTCCTCGACGAACCGCTCTCCGCCCTCGATCCGTTCCTTCGGGTCAAGATGCGGGCCGAGCTGAAGCGGCTGCAGCGCGAACTCGGCATCTCCTTCATCCACGTCACCCATGGGCAGGAGGAGGCGATGGCCCTCGCCGACCTCGTGGTGCTGATGAACGGCGGCCGCATCGAACAGCAGGGCAGCCCGCGCAGCGTCTTCAACGAGCCGGCGAGCGAGTTCGTCGCCCGCTTCATGGGCGGCCACAACATCGTCACGACGGTCGCCGGCAAGGTCGCGGTGCGCTGCGATCGCACCCGCCTCGCCCGCGGCGACGGCCCGCGCCCCGCCTTCGTCGGCTCGATCGAATATCAGGGCACCCACGTCCACATCGGCCTGAGGAGCGCCGACGGCACGGAGTATCTCGCGCTCGTTCCGGAGCGCGACTTCGATCGCGATCCCTTCACCGCCGGCTCGGTCGTCTCGCTCGAGTGGGACGAGACCGAAGCCCACCCCGTCGCCTGACCGTCCACTTCCGCCCCCGTTTCCGGTGGGCCACATCGAGGGAGACCACCAGCATGACCGACGAGACCACCAAGTTCATCGGCCTCAGCCGCCGCAGCCTGCTCAAGGGTGCCGCGGGCGTCGCAGGTATCGCCGCCGGTTCCGGTGCGATCACCGGCTTCCCCTATGTGAAGTCGGCCGAGCCGAAGGTGCTGCGCTACCTCGGCACCGCGGTCAACGAGGGCGACGACATCGCCAAGAAGTGCTTCGAGGACACCGGCATCAAGCTCGAGTACATCACCGCCACCACCGACGACGTGTCGAAGCGCGTCATCACCCAGCCGAACTCCTTCGACGTCCTCGACACCGAGTACTTCAGCCTGCGCAAGCTGATCCCGTCGGGCAACATCCTTCCGTTGAACGCCAAGAAGATCAAACAATTCGACAACATCACCCCGGTCTTCACCAAGGGTGCACTCCCCAACGGCAAGAAGATCGGCGACCAGGGCACCGCGCCGTGGAAGGTGCTCTATCTCGAGGGCAAGGACTCGAAGGTCTTCGCCAAAGCGCCGACCGAGTTCGTCACCCTGATCCCGACCGTCTACAACGCCGACACGCTGGGCATCCGCCCCGACCTGATCAAGCGCCCGATCTCGTCGTGGGCCGAGCTGCTCAATCCCGAGTTCAAGGGCAAGGCGTCGATCCTCAACATCCCGTCGATCGGCATCATGGACGCGGCGATGGTGGTCGAGGCGACCGGCCAGTACAAGTACGCCGACAAGGGCAACATGACCAAGGCCGAGATCGATCTCACCATGAAGATCCTGACCGAGGCCAAGAAGGCCGGTCAGTTCCGCGCCTTCTGGAAGGACTTCAACGAGTCGGTCAACCTGATGGCCTCGGGCGAGACCGTCATCCAGTCGATGTGGTCGCCGGCGGTGACCAAGGTGCGCTCGATGGGCATCCCCTGCATCTTCCAACCGTTGAAGGAGGGCTATCGCTCCTGGGCCTCGGGCTTCTGCGTGTCGAAGGGCGTTTCGGGGGCGAAGCTCGACTGGGCCTACGAGTTCGTCAACTGGTTCCTGTCCGGCTGGGCCGGTGCCTACCTCAACCGCCAGGGCTACTACTCGGCCGTCCTTTCGACAGCGAAGGCCAACATGGATGCCTACGAGTGGGCCTACTGGATGGAGGGCAAGCCGGCCGAGAAGGACATCAAGTCGCCGACCGGCCAGCTGCTCGAGAAGGCCGGTGCGGTGCGCGACGGCGGCTCCTACGACGACCGCATGGGCAACGTCGCCTGCTGGAACGCGGTCATGGACGAGAACGACTACATGGTCCGCAAGTGGAACGAGTTCATCGCCTCGTGAGGTGGTGATGCGTTCGGGAGAGGCGGGCGCCCAGCCCCCCCTCCCTGTCCCTCCCCTCCAGGGGGGGGAGGGACGGCGAAGGCGACGCCCGTTCGCGGTCTCGCCGTCTTCTCGCGCCGGTGCCGGTGTCGAGAAGGGCGGTGCCACAGGGTCCTCTCCCCCCTGGAGGGGAGAGACAGAGAGGGGGGGGGCTCGGCCTCTCCGTCGAGCGCCGCCGTCCGTGATCGACGGCTCCCGAGACCGAGGACCGCACCCATGACCCCGTCGACCCTCACCCGCCACATGACGGCCTGGGCCCAGGCGACGCCGATGGCGGCGGTGTTCTTCTTCTTCTTCCTGGTACCGCTCGCCCTCGTCGTCATGGTCTCCTTCTGGGACTACAACGACTACGAGATGATCCCGACCTTCTCGGGTCGCGGTTACACCGAAACCTTCGAGGGCTGCCTGACCCGGCTGCCCGAGATGTGCACCATGTTCAAGACCTATGCGAAGACACTGAAACTCGCCGCGCTGGTCTGGGCACTGACGCTCCTCATCGGTTTCACCGTCGCCTGGTTCCTCGCCTTCCACGTCCGCTCCAAGACGTGGCAGATCGCCCTGTCGCTGGTCTGCACCATCCCGTTCTGGACGTCGAACGTCATCCGGATGATCGCCTGGATCCCGCTCCTCGGCCGCAACGGCCTGATCAACCAGGGGCTTCTCGGACTCGGTCTGGTCGATCGACCGGTGGAATGGTTGCTCTTCTCGGAATTCTCGGTGGTGCTGGCGCTGGTGCACCTGTTCACCTTCTTCATGGTGATCCCGATCTTCAACTCGATGATCCGTATCGATCGCTCGTTGATCGAGGCGGCGCGCGACGCCGGCGCCTCCGGCTGGCAGACGCTGTGGCACGTGGTGGTTCCGTTGTCGAAGCCCGGTATCGTCATCGGCTCGATCTTCGTCCTCACCATCGTCATGGGCGATTTCGTCACCGTCGGCGTCATGGGCGGTCAGCAGATCGCCTCGGCCGGCAAGGTGGTGCAGACCCATCTCGACGCGCTGCAGTTCCCGGTCGCCGCCGCCAACGCGGTGATCCTGCTCGGCGTCACCCTGATCATCATCGCGACGCTGTCGAAGCTCGTCGACGTACGCAAGGAGCTCTGATCATGGACGAGGGTCGCCCGCGCTCCTTCTATCTCCTCGCCACCGTCTTCGGCGCCTATGTGCTCTTCCTCTACGGGCCGATGATCGCGATCTTCGTCCTGTCGTTCCAGGGACCGGACGGCGGCCTGACCTTCCCGATGAACGGGGTCTCGCTCGCTTGGTTCGAGAAACTGTGGGCCGGCACCGGCATCGTCGACATCGGCGCCGCGTTCCTGCGCTCGCTGAAACTCGGTGCCGTGGTGATGATCCTCACCGTGGTGATCTCGGTCCTCGCCGGGCTCGCCTTCCGCCGTCGCTTCCCCGGCTCGGCGGCGCTGTTCTACGTCGCCGTCGCCTCGCTGATCGTCCCGTCGATCGTCACCTCGCTCGGCATCGCGCTCGAGTTCCGGCTGATCGACGACATCGTCAAACATCTCGCCGAGAGCCGCGGCTGGACCCATGTCGCGGCGACCTACACCACCGCCATGGGCCTCTTCACATCCGGCCTCGGGGCCCATCTGACCTGGACCCTGCCGTTCGGCCTGCTCATCATGTTCGCCATCTTCAACCGCTTCGACCCGCGCTACGAGGAGGCGGCGCGCGACCTCGGGGCGACGCGCTGGCAGACCTTCCGCTACGTGGTGCTGCCGATCATCCTGCCGTCGGTGATCGGTATCGGGCTCTTCGGCTTCACCCTGTCGTGGGACGAGATCGCCCGCTCGAGCCAGGCGATCGGTTCGGTCAACACCCTACCGCTCGATCTCCAGGGCCTGACCACCACCGTCACCACGCCCGACATCTACGCGCTCGGCACGGTGACCTCGGCGGTGTCCTTCCTGGTCATCGGGCTGGCGCTCCACACCATCCGCGCCATCGGCGCGCGCCGCGATCGCCACGGCACCGACGCCGGCCACGGCGTGTGAGGCACCCCATGCTGATCCATCTGGTGAACCCCAACACCACCGCCTCGATGACCGAGAAGGCCGCCGTCGCCGCCCGCGCCGTCGCCGCGATCGGTACGCTGATCCGCGCCGATCAACCCGACGACGGGCCGGCCTCCATCGAAGGACACTACGACGCCGCTTTCGCCGTGCCGGGTATGCTCGGGCGCATCGCGGAGGCCGTCGCCGCCGGGGCGGACGCCCATGTCATCGCCTGTTTCGACGACACCGGGCTCGACGCGGCGCGTGCGGCCTCGCCGAAGCCGGTGGTCGGCATCGGCGAGGCCGCCTTCCACGTCGTCTCGTTCCTCGGCGAACGTTTCTCGGTGGTCACCACCCTGTCGCGGTCGATCCCGGTGATCGAAGCGAATCTCGGACGCTACGGTCTCGCGGCACGCTGCGCCCGGGTGCGGGCCGCCGAGGTGCCGGTGCTGGCGCTGGAGGACGAGGGATCGGATGCCTGCGACCGCATCTCGGACGAGATCGCCCGGGCGATCGTCGAAGATCGCTCGCAAGCGATCGTTCTCGGCTGCGCCGGTATGACCGATCTCGCCCGCCGGCTCGAACGCCGCCACGGCGTACCGGTGGTCGACGGGGTATCGGCGGCGGTGACGCTCGCCGAGGCGTTGGTGCGGCTCGGCCTTTCGACCTCCAGGATCGGCGGCTGGGCGCCGCCGTTGCCGAAGCCCTACGGCGGCATCTTCGCCGATCGGGCACCCCCGCCGAGGACATGACGGATACCGCCGGTGTCGGGCCGATGACATCGCCCTCCGGCCGCGACAACCGGCGGTCGGCGGTCGGCGGTCGGCGGTCGGCGGTCGGCGGTCGGCGGTCGGCGG
>ERZ1645187.555-NODE-555-length-36982-cov-94.702900_pt1 | contig 36982 bp, 40 predicted proteins | sample MGYA00575352_ERZ1645187 | MGnify/ENA primary metagenome ERZ1645187 (study PRJEB40837, sample SAMN11349314) | freshwater sediment metagenome | isolation source: river sediment | host: Sediment | place: India: Wazaribad , New Delhi | collected 2017-02-21 ... | reverse complement strand
CAGCCATTCCTCGCCCACGATTTCGCGCCGTCGCTGCGCGTCCCGCTGGATCGTCTTGCGCACATAGGCGCTGCCGCGCCGCAACATAAGCCCGCGATTCGCGCTCCCACCTCGCCCGCCCGGCTCGGCCGATCGGGCCGGACAGACGCCTCGCGCCTCACGGAATCAGCACCGCCGCGCCCTGCAGGCGCCCTTCGCGCAAATCGGCGAGCGCGCGATTGGCCTGCGCCAGCGGATAGCGCGTCACGTGGATGTCGATCGGCGTCTGCGCGGCGATCCCCAGAAATTCGCGCGCATCGTCGCGCGTGAGATTGGCTACGGAGACGATCTTCCGCTCGCCCCACAGCAGCGCATAGGCGAACGACGGTATGTCGCTCATGTGAATGCCGCCGCACACCACCGTCGCGCCCTTGCGCACGTTTGCGAGCGCGCGCGGCACGAGCGCGCCGACCGGCGCGAAGATGATCGCCGCATCGAGCTTTTCGGGCGGATCCTCGTCCGACCAGCCCGCCCAGACCGCGCCGAGGCTCAGCGCGAAGTCGCGCGCCTGGGCATCGCCCCTGCGCACGAAGGCGAAAACGCGCCGGCCCTGCGCCCTGGCCACCTGCGCGACGATATGGGCGGCCGCGCCGAAGCCGTAGACGCCGAGCGCGCGCGCCTCGCCGGCCATCTTCAGCGCGCGCCAGCCGATGAGGCCCGCGCAGAGCAGCGGCGCCAGCGCGGCGGGATCGCCGTCCGGCATGGGGAAGCAATAGGCTGCGTCGGCGATCGCGTGCGTCGCGTAACCGCCGTCGCGCGTGTAGCCGGTGAAGACGGGATCGTCGCACAGGTTCTCGCGGCCGGCGCCGCAATAGGCGCAGCGACCGCACGTTCCCCCCAGCCAGGGGACGCCCACGCGCGCGCCGATGCGAAAGCCCCGCACCCCGGCGCCGATCGCCTCGACCACGCCGACGATCTCGTGGCCCGGCGCGAGCGGCAGCTTCGGATCAGGCAATTCGCCGTCGACGACATGCAGGTCGGTGCGGCAGACGCCGCACGCCTCCACGCGCAGACGCAATCGCCCCGGCCCCGGTTCCGGCGCAGGTCGCTCCTCCATCACGAGCGGCGCGCCGGGCGCATGCAGGATCATCGCGCGCATGGTGGGATGCATGGGGCAGCCTACTGCAGGTTTGCGCGCCGGGCGAGCGGCTGCGACAATCGCGCCGCGCCGGCTGGCTTGAAGCGGTCCCATGCAGCACCAATCTAAGCCAAGCTGAAGGCGTGCGCGCAAGTCCGTCCGCACATTCGGAGGCTCGAACCCATGACGAACATGACGCCCGATCTCGACCGGATTTCCACCGAACTTTCGCGCGCGCGCGACGAGATCAAACTTAAGATCCATCTCGCGTCCAAAGACCTGCAAACCGAATGGGAAGGCGTCGAGGACCGGTGGCGCCGGTTCGAGAGCGCCGCCAGACTGGAACAGAGCGCCAAGGACGTGAGCGACGCCGTCAAGATTCTGGCCGGCGAACTCGGGGCCGCGTTCGACCGCATTCGCAAGGCGCTCTGAGATGAGCCCCTCGCGCGCGTCCGAGAGCGAACTCGCCGCGCTGCGCGCGGAGCTGGAGCGCGCCAGCGCGCAGCGCGGCCAACCGGCGTCGCCGCCCGAGCCGGCTCAGACGGAGCCGCCCGCCGGCGACATCGAACGCCAGATGGAAGAGGTGCGGCGCGCGCTCGCCCAACATCTCGAAGACGCCGAAACGCTCGCCGCGGATCACCCGCTCCTCATCGTGGGCGCTGCGTTCCTGCTCGGCTTCGGCGTCGCGCGACTGCTTCGGAGGGGCTAGGCGATGGACGGCATGATACGAAACCTGCGGGTGCTGTGGCGCGCGGAATCCATCGTCGCCGATGCGCGACTGAAGCAGACGATCGCGCGCATCGGATTGCGGGCCGCCGCGGTCGCGCTCGGCCTGTTCGGGTTTTTCATGCTCAATCTGGCGGCCTATTTCGCGCTGCAGGAGTTGTGGGGACCAATTATGGCGGCCGCCGCCATCGGCGGCGCGGACGTTGTGGCGGCGATCGTCCTCTTTATCGTCGCCGCCAGGGCGCCGGGCGGACGCGAACTCGATCTGGCGGTCGAGGTGCGCAATCTCGCCTTGCAGGAGCTCGAAACCGAGGCGAAGGCCGTGCAGGCCCAGTTCGCCGGCATTCGCGACGATGTGCGCGGCGTGCAGCGGGCGGTTGGCGACTTCATCCGCCACCCGATCGACAGCGCCCTCCCCCAGTTGATCGTGCCGCTGGCGGGACTGGTGCTGAAGGCGCTGAAGAAATCGGGCGCCGACAAGAGCTGACCGGACCCGGACATCGCCGCGTATTGACGCGCGCGCGCGGCTCGTAGACCCTTCTCCGACAACGCCGGCGCAGACCGGAGACGCGAGGAAACGCGGCGCACGCGCGCGCCCGGAGGAGAACACATGGCCGCAGGTCTCAAGGACAGCATGATCGATCCCGCGCTCGCGCGGCTCTCGGGCGGGTTGACCGTGGCGACGCTGTTTCGCCAGCAGGTGGCGCTCAACCGCGACGTCTGCGCCGTGCAGGACAACAGGCGTCGCCTGACCTATGCGGAACTCGACGCGCGCACGGACCGCCTGGCGCAGGCGCTCGCCGCGCGCGGCGTCGTCGCGGGCGACCGCATCGCCATCCTGTCGGAAAACTCCATCCCCTATGTCGAACTGGAGATCGCCGTCGCCAAGCTCGGCGCCATTCTCGCCTGCCAGAACTGGCGCCAGTCCGACGAGGAGCTGACGCATTGCCTCACGCTGGTGGGGCCGACGATCGTCTGCGTGTCCGAACGGTTCGTCGACACGATCGCGCGACTGGATCACGGCGCCGGCGCGGTCGTCACGCTCGGCGAGGACTACGAACGGATGATCGCCGCGGCCGACGCCCGCCCACTGCCCGACATCGCCGATCCCGAGGACGGGCTGATCATTCTCTACACGTCCGGCACCACGGGCATGCCGAAAGGCGCGCTCATCAGCCAGCGGGCGATGATCGCGCGCAACATGATCGCGCGTATCGATTTCGGAATTCCGGCCGGCGCGTCTTTCGTCGCATGGGCGCCGATGTTCCACATGGTGTCGACCGACAGCATCTACGGCTCGCTGATGAACGGCGGCACGGTGATCGTGATGGACGGGCTGGAGGTGGGCGAACTCGTCGAATGGACGACGCGCGAGGAAATCGGCCATCTGACGCTGATGCCCGGCATGATCGACCGCGTGATCGAGGAACTGCACCGCACCAAGGCCAGGCCGAAACCGATGGTCTCCATCGGCTGCATGGCCGATCTCGTGCCGCGTCACCAGATCGCGGAGGCGACCGCGCTGTTCAACGCGCCGTTCCGCAATTCGTTCGGCTCGACCGAAACGGGGTCGCCGCCGGCGAGCCGCGGCGTGATCCCAGTCGGCGATCCCGGCGCTTCGCTGTCGAAGACCATGAACTCGTTCTGCCAGATCAAACTCGTCGACGAGGACGATCGCATCGTCGCCGATGGCGAGCCGGGCGAACTCGCGTTTCGCGGACCCACGCTGTTTTCCGGCTACTGGCGCAACCCGGAAACCAACGCGAAGGATTTTCGCGACGGCTATTTTCACATGGGCGACGTGTTTGTGCGCAATCCCAACGGCACGCTCGATTTCGTCGATCGCCGAAAATATCTCATCAAGTCGGGCGGCGAGAACATCTATCCGGCCGAGATCGAAAACGTGCTGCGCGCCTCGCCGCGCATTCACGAGGCGGTGGTGGTGCGCAAACCCGATCCGAAATGGGGCGAGACGCCGGTGGCCTTCGTCGTGCGGCTCGATCCCACGCTCACGGAAGACGACGTGATCGCGCAATGTCGCGGAAAGATCGCGGCCTACAAGGCGCCGCGCGAAGTGCGGTTCGTGGAGGACGCGGCGCTGCCGCGCTCCACGACCGGAAAGATCAAGCGGCACGAACTGGAAGGCGAACTGAAAAAGCCGGCCTGATCGGCGCCGACGCGCGCGCAGCGAGCCAAAAGGGCCGCCCGAAGGCGACCCTTTCGACGCACGGCTCTGTCAGCCGACGCACTGCTCTGTCAGCGCACGGTTCTGTCAGCGCACCGCGATCGGATTGATGATCGCCTGCACTGCGCCGGTGATGCGCGAGGGCCCGAGCACGAACATGAACTCCCACGCCTTGTCGGCGACGAGCGGCGCGGTGTTCATGTTTTCGAGAATGTGGATGCCGTTCTTGGCGAGCAGAATCTGGTGCACCTCGAAAGCGCCCACGCCCTTTTCGAACGGAATGACCTCGAGCGCCCATTGATCGGCGCCGACCGCGACCACATCCTTCGACGCCAGATATTCTGCGCCCTCCTTGCCCAGGCCCGGCTCACCGGCGAGGAATGCTTTGGGGTCCTTGTCGGCGACCGGCAGATAACCGGTGTGCAGCAGGACGACGTCGCCCTTGCGGATCTGCACGCCCTGGCGCTGCATGGCCTCGTCGATTTCCTTCTTGTTGATCGCCGTGCCGGCGGCCAGCGGCGCCTGTCCGCCGTTGGTGAAATCGAGCACCACGCCGCGCGTGGCGATCGGCGGCACGTTGTGGATGCCGAGTTTCGTCAGGCCGCCGGTCTGGGCGAAATCCGCCGCCTTGTTGCAATTGTAATAGACGTTGTCGATGCCGACATGACCGAGCCCGTCGATCTGCGAGCCGACGCCGACCCAGCCATTGATGATGTCGTCGTTGTAACTGGTCTTCGTCGGACCGATGGTGGCGCCGGCGCTCTGGCCCGGCTGCACGACGGTGATGGAGAAGGCGCGCGGCGGATAGGCCGGCGATTTCGCATTCGTCTCGACGCCCAGCGAATAGGTCTTGCCGGTCTTGATGAGTTTGGCGGCTTCGAGCGTCGCGGCGGGCGACAGATTGTTGGCCGCGCCGATCTGGTCGTCGGGCCCGAACTTCGACTTGCACCAGGACGAGGCGTCCTGCGCGAAGGCGGGCGTTGCGAAGGCGAGACAGAGGGGCGCGACAAGGCGCCAGGACAACCCAACCATATGCTCCTCCCATGCTTGCAGCGGGCACAGGAGAAAGCTCGGGCGAAACCCTGTCAATGAAATTCGGGACGCCGCGAAAGGTTCACATCTATACGCCGCGCGCGCGCGGATCGAATCGCGCGAGGCGCGCAAGCAGATAGTCGACCTCGGCGCGCGCGGTCGCGCCGAGCGCGGCGCCGGGTTTGCGTTGCGCGTCGTCCGCCAGAACGCCGCGGCGCATCAGCACATATTTGCGCACGGCCAGTCCGACGCCCGGTTGCTGTTCGTAGCGCAGCAGCGGCAGATGCGCATCGAACAGATCGTGCGCGCGGTCGCGTTCGCCCTGCAACGACCAGCGCACCACGTCCATCAGCATTTCCGGGAAAGCATAGCCGGTGTTGGAGCCGTCGGCGCCGCGCTCCATCTCGAAATCGAGAAACAGCCCGCCGTTGGCGACCAGAATTGACAACGGCTTGAGCGCGCCTTCCTTCTGCCACGCGCGCAGCGTCGAAATCTTCTCCAGTCCCGGCCAGTCCTCGTGTTTGAGCATCACGCAGCCGGCGTTGTCGGTCGCGATCCGGCGAATGACGCTCGCCGTCATCGTGACATTTGTGACGAGCGGATAGTCCTGCACGACGAAGGGAACGTCGGCGCCGATGGCCTCGGCGGCCTGCGCATAATAGGTCACGATCTGGTCGTCGGTGCGCAGCGTGTTCGGCGGCGCGATCATCACGCCGCTCGCGCCCGCCTCCATCGCCTCGCGCGCCAGCGCACGCATCGCCGCAAATCCCGGCGCCGACACGCCGACGACGATCGGCTTGCCGCTCATGCGCGCGACGGCGCGGCGCACGATGGCGACGGATTCCGCGCTCTCCAGTTTCGGCGCCTCGCCCATCACGCCCAGAATGGTCGCGCCGTCGACGCCGATGCGCATGTAGAAGTCGAACAGCCGTTCGAGGCTCGTCCAATCGATGACCCCGTCGGGCGCAAACGGCGTGGGCGCGATGGGGAAAACGCCGCGCGCGGTCGCGTCCAGGCGGCTCACGATCTGTCGTCCTTCGCCTGCGCCGCGTAGCGCGCCCTCGTCGCCTCGTTCATCGGATAAAGCCCCGGCAGCGGAACGCCGCGTCCGATCTCGCGCATGATCCATGCCTCCATGCGCTCCTGTTCCGGCGCCTCGGCGAGCACCCTGGGCAGCAGCGCGCGCGGCACGACCACGGCGCCGTCGCCGTCGGCGACCACGACATCGTTGGGAAACACGGCGACGCCGCCGCAGCCGACCGGCTCGTTCCAGCCGACGAAGGTGAGGCCGGCGACCGACGGCGGGGCGGCGACGCCCGCGCTCCACACCGGCAGGCCCGTCTGATCCACGCCGACCGCGTCGCGCAGCACGCCGTCGGTGACGAGCGCCGCCACATGGCGCATGGCCATGCGCGCGCACAGAAGGTCGCCGAACACGCCGGCGTCGGTCACGCCCATCGTATCGATGACCGCGACGGCGCCTTCGGGCATGGCCTCGATGGCGGCGCGCGTGGAGATGGGCGAGGCCCAGGACGCGGGCGTGGCCAGATCCTCGCGCGCGGGCACGAACCGCAGGGTGAACGCCGGGCCGGCCACGCGCTTCTGGCCGAGGCGCAGCGGGCGCGGCCCGCGCATCCATACGTTGCGCAGCCCCTCCTTCAGAAGAACGGTGGTGATCGTCGCGGTCGAGACGCTTTCGAGCGCGGCGCGCGCCGCAGGGTCCAGTCCAAAATCTTCAGGCGCATCCATCGAACCACCTCCTGTCCGGGGGCGATTAAAGCGTTTTTGCGCAAAGTGGAAACGGTCCGGGGGCGCTCGGCCCGCCGGCGCCCGCGCCGCGCAATGCTGCAATGCAAGGCGGCCATGCGCTGCCGGCGGTTGCGCGCCGGGCGCGGTTCTGGCATGGACCACGATCAGAGGGGCGGTGGGTTCTTCCGCGCGAAGCGACCCGCAAGACCTCTCTGATTCAGCTGCATGTTTCCGGCAAGGCGCCACGCGCCCCGGGGGCGTGCCTCAACCCGACACTCGCAACCGGACGTCCATGCGCTCATTCAACGGGTCACGTTTTCAGGATCGCCAACAGGCCGCCGCCGAAGCCCGCAAGGCTCTCATCGAAAAGTTTCAGAACCGTCCCGCCGAGGACGATCCCACCGTGGTCGCCCGGCAGGAGGAGCGTCGCAAGATCGTCGAGGCGCGCCGCGAGCGCGAGGCTGTCAGGGCCGCCGAACGCGCCCGCAAGGAAGCCGAACTCGCCGCCCGGCGCGCGCTGGAGGAGGCCGAGCGCCTCGCCCGCGCGGAAGCCGAGCGTCTGGCCGCCGAAGAAGCGCGCAAGGTCGAGGAGGCCGCCGCGGCCGCCCGCAAGGCCGAGGAAGCGCAGCTGAAGGCGCTGATGGACGCTGAAAAGAAGGCCGAGCGCGACGCGCGCTACGCCGCCCGCAAGGCGCGCAAGGCCGAACGCAAGGCCCAGCTCGAACGCATGTGGTGAGGGTCGCCGCTCAGGCGACCTGTTGCGCGGCGGCCAGTTGCTGCTGCACGTCGAGACCGGCCACATGGGCCGCGCGCATCTCCTGCGCCAGGCGCACGAGCCGTTCGGCGTCCGGATGGGCCTTGTTCCAGGCGATGGCGTCGAGATAGTCCCGCCGGCGCAACGGCGCGCCCTCGGCGAAGATCGCCCGCCTCTTCTTGTGAAATTCCGCCTGTCCCACGGCCCTGCTCCGCGATTATTCTTACGCGAGCAGCATCCGTCGAGCCCTTCGCCACGCGGTTAACGGTTCGCGCCGTCCGCCGCGATCTTCGTGCGCAGGGTAAGAGCCGGGTTCCGGAGAAATGCGGAAATTCGCGAATGCGCATTAAGACTTCCGGCGCGATGTTCTATCGGCGGCGATCCTGTCCTATCATGCGCAGCGCGCGCGCTGGCTTTCCCTCAAGCCTGTTTGATCATGAACAAGGCCGAGGTTGCGAAATTGGACCAGCATGTGACCATCAATTGAGTTGGAGGGACGGATGAGCGTGAAAGATCTTCTGGTGGTGCTCGAAAGCGCCGAAGCCGCGGACACGCTGGGCGCGTATGCTCATTCGCTCGCCGCCGCGTTCGACGCCCATCTGACCGTGTGCGGCGTCATCGCGAAAATGCCGCCGGCCCCCGCCTTTCTCGGCGAATATCCGTTCGATCTGGTGCAGAGCGTGCAGGCGGCGGCGACGCGCGAGATCGAGCAGGCCTACGATAAATTCGCCAGGGCCGCGCCGAAACCGGACGGCGTGCAACTCGTCAAGATCGAGGCCGCGCCGAGCGCCGCGGCCGAGGCGGTCGCCCGTCTCGCGCGCCATTACGATCTGACGATCGTGCTGCAGCCGAACGCCGATACCGGCCGGGGCGATCCGGCGCTGGTGGAAAGCGTGCTGTTCCATTCCGGCCGGGCGACGATCATCCTGCCGTTCATCCAGAAGGGGCCTGCCAGGCTCGGTAAGATCATCGTGGCGTGGGACGGAGGCGCGGCGGCCGCGCGCGCGCTCGGTTGCGCCATGCCGCTGCTGAAGCGCGCCGGCGTGGTGGAAGTCGTCACCATGACGGGCGGGCGCTCGGCCGCGGACCTGCCCGGCGTGGACGTGACGCGCCATCTGGCCCGCCACGGCGTTTCCGCCGAACTGAAAATGCTGCCCAAGGGCGAGGATGTCGGCGCGCTGCTGTTGTCTTACGCGGCCGACGAAAGCGCGGACATGCTCGTGATGGGCGGCTACGGCCACTCGCGCCTGCGCGAATTCGTGCTCGGCGGGGCCACGCGCACCATTCTGCAAACGATGACGCTGCCGATCTTCATGGCGCACTGAAATTCTCGCCGGAACGGATGAAGGAAACGCGCGGGTCGGACCCGCGCGTTTCTTTATTCGGCCGCGAACACGTCGCCGCCGTAGCCCGCCTCGACCGGAATTTTCAGCGCGCGGCCGCCGTCCGGCATTTTCGCGGGAACCGGCTCCACCGTCACGATGCGGCGCGCGCGCGCGGCCACGATCGCGGCCTCGACCGCATTCTGTCTGGCCAGCAGTTCCAGATTGAGCCGCGTGGGAAAGATGATCGTGTATTTGCCGGCCTTCGCGTCCAACAGCGCGCGCTGCGGATTGATCCAGGTCGAGTCCACCGATTCCGATCCGTCGTGCCGGGCGAGTTGATCCGCCGGCGCGGCGACGACGAAGAAATAGGTGTCGAACCGTTTGGGCATGAAGGTGGGCGTGATCCAGTGCGCGAACGGCGTGAGCTGGTCGAGCGCAAGCTCCAGCCCCGCCTCCGACACGGCCTGGCGGAACGAGACGCCGCCGGCGACGCGTCTGGCGATCGCGTCGCAGGCGTCGGGCTCCGCGAGCCTGTCGCCGCCGCGCGGGCGCGCCAGCAGCACGCCGCATTCCTCGTGCGTCTCGCGCACGGCGGCGATGCGCACCGCGCGCGTCACATCGTCGAGACCCTCGACATTGCGATACAGCGCGGGATCGGCGGCGATGGCGTGATCGTCGGGTTCGATGCTGCCGCCGGGAAACACCAGCGCCCCGGACGCGAAATCAATCTGATGGTGGCGCACCACCATGAAGACCTCCATGCCCTCGTCGCCGTCGCGCAGGAGCATGATGGTGGAAGCCGGCCGTGCCGGAACGGGCGCATTCATTCTCTATGTTTCTCCCAATCCTTCGCGGTCTGTCGCCGCGCTCGTTCGGCCTCGCGCGCGAGGCCCGTCATTTCGCTCCGCGGTCGTCCGCGCAGGCGCCCGGAATGTTGAACTTCACCGGGTCGCCGCACTTGTCGCACGCGGCCAGCGCCGAACACAAACACAGAACGGCCGCCGCAAGCTTCAGACCACGCATGAACGTCTCCCCTTTCCGCATGCATTGTCGGCCGGGGCGCGGCGCGTGGCAAGCGGTCAGCCGCCGGAGCAGGACGCCGCGCCCAGCACGCAGAACGTGGCGCAATGGGGATGATTGAGCCGCACCTCGCCCGCGCTTTCGGCCAGCGTCGCGCCGAGTTCGAATTGCGGATCGTAGGGCAGCAGCGTGCAGGCGACGACGCTCGGCCGCGCAGCGCCCTTGCGTTTGACCACCATTCGCGCCGACGAACACATGACGTCCGATTTCGCGCGGCCGAGAATGCGCCAGCAGTCTTCGGTGATCTCGGGGGCGTCGGCGCCGGCGTCCATCTCCGGAAACAGGACGAGATCGGCCGGCGAGAACGCGTCGAGACCGAGGCCGCGCCCGGCGAACAGCGCGGCGTAACCCGCGCGCGCGACCGGTTCCGGCTCGCCCGAAAGCAGCCTGCCCGCCACGCTGATGCGAAACCCCTCGCGCGCAAGAAAATCGAGCCCCTCGAGGGCGGGCGCGAATGTATCGCGGCCGCGCTCCATCTCGTGCAGATCGCGCGCGTAATGGTCGAGCGAGACGCGCAGCGACAGGCGGTCGCCGTATGTTAGCTTCAGCCGCACGAGGGCGCGCGCATGGCGGCGCATGGGCTTCATCGCGTTGGTGAGCACGAGAGCCTCGTGGCCGCGCGCCAGCGCATCTTCCAGCATCGCGAGCATGTCGCGGTTGAGGAACGGCTCGCCGCCGGTGAAGCCGATGGTGCGCGTCGGCCATTTAAGCCGCGCGATCTCGTCGAGATAATCGGCGACCTCGCGCGCCGAGATATAGGCGAGGCGATCGTTGCGCGGCGAGGATTCGATGTAGCAGGTCGCGCAACTCAGGTTGCAGAGCGTGCCGGTGTTGATCCAGAGCGTGTCGAGTCGTTCGAGCGCGACGCGCCCGCGCGCTGCGCCGTCGCGCGTGGTTTCGGGGTCGCGGAACTTGTCCGAGGGCAGGCGCGCCGGACACGGCGCGGGCGCGGACTGGCGGCGCGCGTAGACAACGGGCGCGGGCGCCAGCGGCGCTCCCTGCGCGCGCGCCTCCGCCTTCGGCAGCGCGTCGCAACCGGGCCAGAGCCCGGTCTCGAGCGCGCGCGCGTAATCCTCCGCGAGGCCCGCCCGGCGCATGGCGGCGGCCGCGGCGGCGTAATCGTAGTCGAGCGCGCGATGTTCGATCGCGATCTCGCCGAGCCGCGCGCCCGCGCGCACGAGCGAGTACCATACGCGCGGCGCGCCTTCGTTGGCGGGCATGCCGAGCGCGCCGGGATTGTGCCAGAGACCGGCGCCCACCGCCTGGGTGAACGGCAGGCCGCTGTGGCCGGCCACGATCACATCGGCGCCGAGCGCGTCGAATTCCAGCTGCTTCACGCGCGCGGGCGTGGAGGCGAAGATGAAGCGGTTGGTCTGGGCCGCGGCGCCGTGGACGACGGCGATCCGCACGCCATTGACGACGAGATCGAGACGGGCGGGCGCGGCGCCGAGAAAGGCGCGTTCGTCCGCGCCGAGTTGCGCGCGCGCATGGGCGTACCAACCGGCGGCGAGCCGGTCGCAGGCGCCGCCCGGAGCGAAACCGCAGCCGCAATCGGCCGCGTCGCGCGCGAGCTGGTCCTCGCAATTGCCGCGCACGAACCGCACGCCCGCCGCGCGGATGCGCGCCACCACCGCGCGCGGATCGGCGCAATAGGCCACGAGATCGCCGGTCGAGACGACGGACGCGGGATCGACGCCCTCGGCGCGCGCCGCCGCCAGCAGCGCGTCCAGCGCCTGGAGATTGGAATAGGGCCCGCCGAAAAAGACGAGCGGACCGTCGAGATGGAGTGGGGCCGCGCCATGCATGTCGCCCTTTATCGGCCGGCGCGCGGCGCAGGGCAACGCGCGGAACGGGGCGCCGTTGCGTCGCGCGAAAATTAGGTCATCATTCCGGCAGTCGCGTCCCGCGTCATGATTCGAAGCGTTTCGAACGCCTGCGGAGATGTCATGCGGACCGACAGCGATCATCCAGCGAAGGACGCGCCGGCGAGGGAAGCGCGCGCGGAAATGGCCCAATGGGCCTGTCCGCTCGTCAGCGACAGGATCGCCGACGCCTACGAAGCCTGCCTCGGCGGCAAGCCGTCGCTGCGCGAACCGCTGTGGCGCCAGCACGGCGGGTTCTGGCGGCTGGTGCTGGGCGGAGAGGCGGCGCGCGCGAAAGTAGCGCGGGCGCATCTCCTGGCGTTGGCCCGCATCGCACGGATCGGTCCCGAGACGGTGGACGCCATCGACCGGCTGGTGCTCGACGAACTGGTGGACGTGGTGGCGACCCGGTTTCAGCGCTCGCCGGCCAACACGCGCTTCTACAGCCGCCTGCTGATCGAGGCCGCCGCGACCCTGGCGGAAACACGGCTGATGGCCGCCTGAGACGCGGCGATCTCAACGCAGCGTCGCCGATCCGCTTGCCGGCGCTGGTCCCCTGCTTGCTCCTGTTGGTCAGCGGCGGCGGACGCCGTCCCAGAATGCGCCGCATTTTCAACGCTTCCGGCGCGAAACGAAACAGGAGTCATTCATGCGTGCCAAAACGATCCTGAGCGTGGCGGCGGTTTCGCTCGGCGCGGCGTTCGCCTTCGCCACCAGCGCCGAGGCCGGCCACTGGCGCCATCATCGGGGCCATCACCATGATGGCCATCACCATCATGGCCATCACTTGGGTCATGGCCATCATCACCATCACCACGGGGCGCGCGCCTATGCGCCGGCCTATCGCGCCGCGCCGGCGACGACCACCTGGCAGCGCAGCTACGCCGTGCCGACGACGGTCTACCAGCCCGTGACGACCACGTCCTACGTGCCGGTCACCTCCTATCGCGCGGTGCAAAGCACCCGCTACGTGCCCACCACCGCCTATCGCCGGGTGACGCAGACCTGCTCCTGCACCATCGACGGCGTCACCACGCAGGTTCCCTGCGCCCATGGTTACGGCCACGCCGGCTACGGCGCGAGCGTGCGCGGCTTGACCTACAACCGCCCGGGTCTGTTCACGTCCGGCTGGTGATCTCGCGCGGACGATCTGATCGCCGCCCCGCCCGGCGGCGAGAGGGCGGCGCCCGGTGGGAGCGTATGCGTCGATCCGGAGCGCCGCATTCGGGCTTTTCCGATCTCGCGATCGGAAAGGCCCGTTTCTTCACGAAGCCGGCTTGAATTCCGACACGCCGCCGTGCGCCGCCGACCATTGCGCGGGATGGCGCAGGAATTTCTCGACTTCGTCGAGTTTGGCGCTTTCCAGATAATTCGTCGCGCGGGCGACGGCGAGCACGTCCCACCACGTCGTCAGCGCATGCAGCGTGATGCCAAGTTTGGCGAGGTCTTCGCGCGCCTGCGGAAAAATGTCGTAGAAGAAAAACACGAAGGCGTGTTCGCATTTCTGGCCCGCTTCGCGCAGCGCGTTGCAGAAATTGACCTTGGAACGCCCGTCCGTCGCCAGATCCTCCACCAGCAACGCGCGGCCGCCGTCGTGGATGTCGCCCTCGATCTGCGCATTGCGGCCGAACCCCTTCGGCTTCTTGCGGATGTACTGCATCGGCAGCGCCAGACGGTCGGCCATCCAGGCTGCATAGGGAATCCCCGCCGTCTCGCCGCCGGCGATCACGTCCAGCGACTCGTAGCCGATGTCGCGTTCCACCGTCGTCACCGCGAAATCGAGCAGGCGACGGCGCAACCGCGGGTAGGAAATGATCTTGCGCATGTCGGTGTAAACCGGACTGGCCCACCCCGAGGTGAAGATGAACGGCTTGTCCGGATTGAACAGGACGGCCTGAACCTCCAGCAGCATTTTCGCAGTCTCCTGCGCGATCAGCTGCTTTTCGAGGGCGGCGGGCGAAAGGGGCGTGGTCGTCATTTGGCGCGGTCCGGTCTGGAGGTTCGCGCGTGTGTAGAGCGTTTTGCGGCGGGGCGAAATCGGGTTTGCGGGGTCGAGCCCCGTCAATCACAGGAATGATCGCGAAGGAAAGCCGGAAAAGCCTGCTTCAGGCCCGACCGTGCTCGGCGGCGTCGACGACCTCGAACTGGTCGGCCGCCCCACCCCAGACGATCTCCCGTTCCGAAAACCGCACGTCCACCCGCTCGACCGGGCCGCCAGTCTTGCAACAGGACCGGTAGCAGCAGAGCACCGTGCCGAGCGTTTCGGGCGACAGGTCCAGGGCGCGCGCCAAAGGCGAGGTGGGAATGACGCGAACAGTCTGTCCGTTCACCATGATCGCCTCCTGCCGATTCGCCGCTCCCGCGACCAATTGCGATGCACAATAATTTCCCGCAACGCGAAGCGTGACAAGCGAAATTTGGCCTCGACCGACCATTGCGACGCCAGTGTGACGCGCGCGCCACATTCATGGCGTTGACTTTGAAAGATTTTTCTCCTACATGCCGAAGCGCTGCATCGCAGCGATTGGCGCCTTGGCCGCGTAGGCCGTCTGCCGGTGAAAGCCGGCGACGAACGTCCGGCGCCCTTTTCTCCCATCCGGCGACCGGCTACGCGCGGCGCTTTCCCGCGGTTGTTCGCAATCGCTGCGCGTCCGGTCGGGCGCGCCTCAAGGCCTGTGCGCCATCGGCGCGCCGGCCGTATCGAAAAGAGATCCCGTGACGCATTCCAATTCCGGCTTTTCCGCCCTCGGACTGGCCAAACCGCTGCTCGACGCCCTCAAGCGCGAAGGCTACGAGACCCCTACCCCCATCCAGCGCAAGGCTATCCCCGGCGTTCTGAAGGGTGGCGACCTCCTCGGTCTCGCCCAGACCGGCACAGGCAAGACGGCGGCATTCGCGCTGCCGATCCTGCATCGGCTGATGGAAAATCCCGCCCGGCCGCAGCCGGGCACGGCGCGCGCGCTGGTGCTGGCGCCGACGCGGGAACTGGCCGCGCAGATCGCCGACAGTTTCAAGGCCTACGGCAAGTTCGCGCGGCTGAGCGTCGGCGTCGTGTTCGGCGGCGTGTCGATGGGTCCGCAGATCGACATGCTGCGGCGGGGCGTCGACGTTCTGGTGGCCACCCCCGGCCGACTGATCGACCATATGGACAATCGCCGGTTGCGGCTCGACGCGACGAACATCGTCGTGCTGGACGAGGCCGACCACATGCTCGACCTCGGCTTCATCGTTCCCATCCGCCGGATCGTCTCCAAACTGCCGAAGGCGCGGCAGACCCTGCTTTTCTCCGCCACCATGCCGTCGGAGATCGCGGGGCTCGCCGACGAAATCCTGCGCGCGCCGATGCGCGTGGAAGCCGCGCCCGTCGCGACCACGGCCGAGCGCGTCGACCAACGCGTCTATCTGGTGGACGGCGGCGCCAAGCGCGACATTCTGGTGGAGCTTGCGTCCGACCCCGCGGTCACGCGCGCGCTCGTCTTCACGCGCACCAAACGCGGCGCCGACAAGGTGGCGAAAATTCTCGAAGAGGCCGGCGTGCCGTCCGGCGCCATTCACGGCAACAAGAGCCAGAACCACCGGCTGCGCACGCTGGGCGCCTTCAAGGGCGGACGCACGCGCATTCTGGTGGCCACCGACATCGCCGCGCGCGGCATCGACGTGGACGACGTGAGCCATGTGTTCAATTTCGAACTGCCGGAGACGCCGGAATCCTATGTGCATCGCATCGGCCGCACCGCGCGCGCCGGTCGCGAGGGCGTCGCCATCTCGCTGTGCGACAGCGGCGAACGCGCCTATCTGCGCGCGATCGAAAAGCTGACGCGCCAGCAGATTCCGGCGACCGACCGGCGCGATCCCGCGCGTCGCGCGCAGGAAGCCAAAGGCGAAGCGAAACCCGCCCGCGCGGCGCGCCCGCAACGCAACGGCCCGCGCCCGCAGAACCGCGCCGCGCCGAAGCCGCGCGCGCACGCGCACAATCGCCGCGACGGCGCGCGAAACGCCGCCGCGACGTAGCGGCGCGACGCCATCACGGATGGCCGGCCGAGGGCGCGATGTCGTCGGCCGGTCGCAATTGCACCAGCAGCACGCCGGCGAACACGAGCGCCGCGCCGCCCCACTGCACCGCGCTGAGCCGCTCGCCGAGCAGCAGGTAGCCCGCGCCCGCCGCGAACACCGATTCGAGCGCCATGAGCACGGCCGCATGGGTGGGCAGCGTGTGTCTGAGCGCAATCGCCGCCAGGCCGAACGCCACCGCCGTCGACAGAAGCCCGCCGTAGAGCACGCTGAAACGCGCGGCCCACAGCGCTTCCAGTGTGTTCGTCTCCACGATCATCGCCAGCGGCAGCGCCAGCCCCGCCACCACCACGAACTGCAGGAAGGTGAAGCGCCACGGCTGATCGCGCAGCGCGGCGCGATGAGTGATGAGCAGATGGCCCGCCCATACGACCGCCGACAACGCGGCGAGCGCATCGCCCCGCGCAATGCCCAGCGGCCCCGCGCCGCTCAGCGCCCATATGCCGACGACCGCCAGAACCGCCGCGAACCAGATGCGCGCGCCGGGCCTGCGACGTTCGAGCATCCAGACCAGAAACGGCGCGATGACCACATAGAGCGAGGTGAGCACGCTGACGCTGGTGATGCTGGCGGTGACGATGCCGCTCTGCTGAAGCACGGCGCCGCCGACGAAGAACGCGCCGCCAAGCGCGGCGATGCGCGCCACCTCGCTCCAGCGCTCGCCGGGCGGCGCTCGTTCGCGCAGCGCGAACGGCGCGATGGCGACAACGGCCAGCGCGGTGCGCACGCCGATGAACAGAAACGGACCGATGTGCGCCATCGCCGTCTTCTGGAAATAGAAGCCGACGCCCCAGATCAGGGCGGCGAGCAACAGGAGCAGGTCGGCCTTCAGCCGCGTCATGCGCGCGCGTCCGTCAAACGAGGAACGGATTGGTCCTGCGTTCGATGCCGATGGTGCTGGTGGGCCCGTGGCCGCAGACGAACGCGGTGTCGTCGGGCAGCGCGAGCAGCTTGGTCTTGATCGAGTCGATCAACGTCTCGTGCGAGCCGCCGGGCAAATCCGTGCGGCCGACCGAGCCGCGAAACAGGACGTCGCCGACGATGGCGAATTTCGGTCCCTCCTGCCCCGGTTTCGGACGCCAGACGAACACGACGCTGCCCGGCGAATGTCCGGGACAATGCAGAACGTCGAACGTCAGTTCGCCGACGGTCACCTCATCGCCCTCGTTCAGCCAGCGGTCGGGCTTGACGGGATCGACATGGCCGAACCCGTAGCGCGCCGAGGTTTCGCCGACCGTGTCGAGGAGCAGCTTGTCGTCCCTGTGCGGGCCTTCGACCGGGCGCGCGAGTTTGGCGGCCAGCGGCGTGACCGCGCCGATATGATCGAAATGGCCGTGGGTGATGAGGATCTTCTCCACCTGCGCGCCCGTCTGCGCGATCGCCGATTCGATGCGTTCGATATCGCCGCCGGGATCGATCACCGCCGCCCGGTTGGTCCTGGCGCAGATGAGAATGGTGCAATTCTGCTCGAACGGCGTGACGGGCACGATGGCGATCTTGAAGGCATGAGTCATATCCGGTCGTTCCCCGTCGTTCATTGCGCCGCGCGCGCGGCTTCGAAATAGAGCGCGCGCAACCGTTGCGCCATCGGCCCAGGCCGGCCGTCGCCGATCGGCGCATCGTCGAGCGCGACGACCGGCATGACGAAGGTGGTGGCGCTGGTGATCCAGCATTCGGCGGCGCGTTGGGCCTCGGCCACCGAGAACGGCCTTTCCGCGATCCGCAACCCCTGTTCGCGCGCGAGCGCCAGCACGGCCGCGCGCGTGCAACCAGCGAGAATGTCCCTGGACAACTGCCGGGTGGCGATCTCGCCGTCGCGCGTGAGAATGAAGACGTTGGACGAGGCGCCCTCGGTGATCATGCCGTCCTCGACCATGAACGCCTCGGCGCAGCCAGCGCGGCGGGCCTGCTGTTTGGCGAGCACCTGCGGCAGCAGCGCGACGGATTTGATGTCGCGCCGCGCCCAGCGCAGGTCGGGCGTGGAGATGGCGCTGACGCCGGTTCTGGCCGCGGGCGCGTCGGTCATCTGCTTGGGCTGCGCGAACAGAACGAGCGTCGGATGCGCGTCGGCCGGAAAGGCGAAATCGCGGTCGGCGGGGCCGCGCGTGACCTGCATGTAGACGAGGCCCTCGCGCAATCCGTTGCGCGCGACGATCTCCTTCTGCGCGGCGGCCAGTTCGCCGCGCGAGATCGGCAGCTTCAGCTCGATCGCGGCCAGCGAGCGTTCGAGCCGGTCCAGATGCGCATCGTTGTCGACCAGCCTGCCGTCGAGCACCGCCGCGACCTCGTAGATGCCGTCGGCGAACAGAAAGCCGCGGTCGAACACCGACACGCGCGCCGCCTCCGCCGGAACCCAGGCGCCGTTGACATAAACGGTTCCTTGCAAGTCAATCTCCGAAAACCGCCTGTGGGAGAGCGCCCGTGATCGAGTTCTATTTCGACTGTTCGAGCCCCTGGACCTATCTCGCCTTCCATAACATTCAACCGCTGGCCAAGGAATTGGGCGAGGAGATCGTCTGGAAGCCCATTCTGGTGGGCGGCCTTTTCAACACCGTCAACCCGAGCGTCTACGAGAGCCGCGCCAATCCGGTGCCGGCCAAGGCGGCCTATGCGAAAAAGGACCTTCAGGACTGGGCGCGGCTGGCGGGCCTGACCATCGTGGCGCCGACCGTCTTTCCGGTGAACAGCGTGAAGGCGATGCGCGGCTGCGTATGGCTCGCGCCGCAGGGCCGAATGGCGGAATTCGCACGCGCGACCTTCGAGGCCTATTGGGGACGCGACGAGGACATTTCCCAGGACGAAGTGCTGGCCGGCGTCTGCAAGCGCGCCGGCGTCGACGCGCAGGCCCTCTTCGCCGCCATCGCGCGTCAGGAGATCAAGGACGCGCTGCGCGCCAACGCGGACGAACTGATGGCGCGCGGCGGCTTCGGATCGCCGACGATGTTCGTCGACGGCGAGGATATGTATTTCGGCAACGACCGCCTGCCGCTGGTGCGCGCGGCGATCGAGCGGGCGCGGACGAAGACGCGCTGAGAGGCGCCCGCACAGGCGCGTCTCGAACCATGCGGGCGTGGCCCACCCTTCGCGACGACCGCTGCGCGGCCTTCTCAGAATGAGGTTGGAGACGGCCGCTGCGCGGCCGCGCCGCTCACGCTTCGCGCAGCAGGAACCGCTGGATCTTGCCGCTCGGCGTCTTGGGCAGGCTCGCGACGAAGTCGATCTCGCGCGGGTAGGAATGGGTCGAGAGGCGCTTGCGCACCATCTGCTGGATGTCCTCCTTCAGCGCGTCCGAGGCCGCATGGCCCGGCTTGAGCACGATGAACGCCTTCACGATCTCGGTGCGCTGCGGGTCCGGCTTGCCGACGACCGCCACCTCGGCCACCGCCGGATGTTCGATGATGGCGCTTTCCACGTCGAACGGCCCGATGCGATAGCCGGCCGAGGTGATGATGTCGTCACGACGGCCGACGAAGAAGAAGTGCCCGTCCTCGTCCTGCATCATCGTGTCGCCGGTCAGATACCAGTCGCCGCGCAGGCACGGCGAGTCCGCCTTCCAGTAGCCCTTGAACGTGTAAAGCGGCGATCTGGTGCGATGAACCGCGAGCACCCCGGGCGTGTTGCGCGGCGCCTCGTTCAGATCGTCGTCGAGGATGGCGACGTGGAAGCCGGGCATCGGCAGGCCGGCGGCGCCGGGCTTCACCTCGTGTTTCAGCGCATGGTGGTTGCACACCAGCATCGCCACTTCCGTCTGGCCGTAGTGGTCGGCGAGCGGCGTGCGCAGCGCGCGTTCGGCCCAGCGGATGACTTCCGGATTGAGGGGCTCGCCGGCGCTGGAGGCGACGCGCAACTGGCCGGCGATGGGAGCGACCGCCGCATCGCCCGCCGCCATCAGCAGCCGATAGGCGGTGGGCGCGGCCGCAAGATTGGTGATCCTGCGCTCGCCGATGACGCGCATGGTGGAGTCGAAGGTGAACGGGCCCTCGTAGAACGTGGTCGTCGCGCCGAGAAGCAGCGGGCCCGTCACGGCGTACAACATGCCGTAGGCCCAGCCGGGATCGGCCACGTTCCAGTAGATGTCGCCCGGCCGCAGGTCGATGGCGTCCAGCATGTAAGAGGCGACCGGCAGCAGCAGCGCGAGCGGGTAACGCACGCCCTTCGGTTTGCCCGTCGTGCCGGAGGTGAACAGCACGATGAACGGGTCGTCGCCCGTCAGCATCACCGGCTCGAACTGCGCGGACTGGGCCGCGAGCGCGGACGCGAAGTCCTGCGCGCCGGACCCGCCCGCAACCAGAATCGGCGGACAATTCGGCACGTCCGCCAGTTTCGGAAGATTAGCCACGTCCGTGACGATGAGTTTGGCCTGGCTGCCGCTTTCGGCGGTGACGCGCGATTCCACGGCCGCCGGCCCGAATGCGGTGAACAGGGGCTGATAGACGGCGCCGGCGCGCCAGGTTCCCAGGATCACCGTCAGCAGGTCCGGCACGCGCGGCATGAGGCCGGCCACCACATCGCCCCGGCCGATCCCGCGCGCCTTCAGAAGATTGGCGAACCGGGCGGCGTCATCCCGCAACTGCGCGAAAGACACGGACCGGCGCCCGCCGTCAGCCCCGAAAAATTCGAGCGCGACGCGCCCGTCCCGCGCCCAGCGGTCGCAACATTCCACGCAGGCGTTCAGCCCGCCCTTCAGCGAACCGGCCAGAACGGATTTTTCGAGCTTGTCGGCCGAGAATTCGGCGATGGCCCCGGCGTAGTCGGTCATGATGCTCCCCTGCGCGCCCCGCGGCGTTTCAAACTGGACGAACTTTGATTAGCCCACCGCGCGGAAAACGTCGACGCGGGGCTGTATGGCGAAGCCCCCGTTTTCGCGCAGATCATGGGTTTGCGACGGGGAAAACACGAGTAACATTCTGTTAAAATTAATCTGATTGATCTATGGAACTCCGACGCGCGTCGCGTGTTGTGCGAGACCAGCCCTGGCCCGTCCGCCGGGCGCGCGCGATCGACCGCCCGGCGGTGGAGATTTGGCATGAAGGCGAATTCGTTTGGGGACCGCAACGTCGACGAGGGCGCTGAATCCTTCGGCGAGGCCGGGCTGGACCCCAACGTTCAGGACGCGATCGGCAAGGCGCTGAAAGCCCATTTCCAGGATCTGATGCAAGCGCCCCTGCCGGATCGTCTGCTGGTGCTGCTCGCCGAATTGCAAGCCAAGGAAAACGACCAGTCCGCCAGCCAGGGAAACTGAACCATGGCTGAAACCAAGGCGCGGGAGGGCGGCGCGCCGCAGCCCAGTTTTCGCGATCTGCTCGTGCGCGAAATGCCCAGCCTGCGCGCCTTCGCGCTCTCGCTGTCGGGTTCCACCCACAAGGCCGACGATCTGGTGCAGGACACGCTGCTGAAGGCGTGGGGCAATTCCGACAAGTTCGAGCCCGGCACAAACATCCGCGCGTGGCTCTTCACAATTTTGCGCAACACGTATTTCACGCTCTACCGCCGGCAGGGGCGCGAGGTGCAGGACGTGGACGGCGTCTATTCCGAGAAACTCTCGGTCGACGGCGGACAGGAAGGCGCGCTCGATCTCGCCGACTTTCGCGCAGCCCTCGCGCGCCTGCCGGAAGACCAGCGCGAAGTGCTCATTCTCGTCGGCGCATCCGGCCTGTCCTACGAGGAGGCGGCCGACATCTGCGGCGTCGCCATCGGCACGATCAAGAGCCGCATGAACCGCGCGCGCACGCGCCTTGCGCAGTTGCTCGGCATCGCCGGCGCCTCGGATCTCGCCGGCGACAGGCAGACCGGCGCGGTGCTGAAACAGGGCGGCGCCATCGCGCCGAAGAATCCCTAGACTAGAGAAGAATCCCTGGAACAGTCCGTCAGACGGGAAGTGCGCCGCCCAACTCGTCCTCGATGTGGACGCGCACGATGTCCTCGAACTTTGTCTCCGCGCGGAATCCGAGAGCCTCGGCGCGGCTGGCGTCCAGCCGGCGCGCCCAGCCCGATACGATGCGGACGATCGTTTCGTCCGGCTCGCGGCGAATGAGCCTGACCGCCCGCTCGCCCGCGATTTTTCGCAACGCCTCGATCTGCTCGCCGACGGTCGCGGAAAGTCCGGGCATCGACAGCGCGCGACGCGGGCCGACAGGCGCCAGGTCCATCGTCGCCGCGTGGATCAGAAAGCCCACCGCGGCGCGCGGACTGGCGTGCCAGTGCCGCACGTCGTCCGACACCGGCAGCACCGCCTCCCGACCCACGAGCGGTTCGCGCAGGATATTGGAGAAAAAGCCGGAGGCCGCCTTGTTCGGCCTGCCGGGGCGGATGCAGATGGTAGGCAGCCGAATGCTCAGCCCGTCGAAGAACCCGCGTCGCACGTAGTCGTTCAACAGCAGTTCGCCGATCGCCTTCTGCGTTCCGTAACTCGTGAGCGGCGTGAGGTGAAACTCTTCCGGTATCGGGTCTGGAAACGGGGCGCCGAACACGGCGATCGACGATGTGAAGATCACGCGCGGCATATAGGGCGCGCGCGCGCCCTCGGCGCGGATCGCCTCGAACAGATGGCGCACGCCGTCGAGATTGATGCGATAGCCCTTGTCGAAATCCTCCTCCGCCTCGCCGGACACGATGGCGGCGAGATGAAAGACGATCTCGGGTCTGGCCGCGACGAGCCGCGGCGCAAGCGCGGCGTCCGATATATCGGCGGCCAGCGTTTCAATCCTACCGGAAAAACCCGCGGGATGTTGCGGCGCGACGACGTCGACGAGCGTCAGGCGTTCGAGCGCGCGTCCGCCCAGATGGCCGTCGCGCACGAGACGCTGCGTGAGCTTGACGCCCACCATGCCGGCCGCACCGATGACGAGAACATGCATGCGAGGTTTCCCGACCCGAGCCCATCCCGGCGCTCGCCGGCGCATGGACGCGAGCCGGATTGGGCTTCCCTTTGCCGCCGGATACCATAAGATGGGAGCGCTACCAAAAACAAGAACCGGCGAACGATCCAAGCGCGCCGCTGCGCAGGCATCGCCAAATCCGGCCGAAACGCCTGTGTCGGGAGGCAGGGCATGGCGTCGGTCGACATCGTGGACGTACGCAAATCGTTCGGCGCCGTTGGCATCATCAAGGGCGTGGACGTGGAGATCGGCGACGGCGAATTCGTCATTCTCGTCGGCCCGTCCGGCTGCGGAAAATCGACGCTGCTGCGCATGATCGCAGGGCTGGAGAACATCACGTCCGGCGAAATCCGCATCGGCGAGCGCGTGGTGAACCACCTGCCGCCGAAGGATCGCGACATCGCGATGGTGTTCCAGAACTACGCGCTGTATCCGCACATGACGGTCGCCGACAACATGGCGTTCTCTCTCAAGCTGCGCGGCGCCGGCCGCGACGAGATTGCCGGAAAGCTGAAGCCGGCCGCCGAGATTCTCGGCCTGACGCACCTGCTCGACCGGTATCCGCGCCAGCTTTCGGGCGGCCAGCGCCAACGCGTGGCGATGGGCCGCGCGATCGTGCGCGATCCGCAGGTGTTCCTGTTCGACGAACCTCTCTCCAATCTCGACGCGAAGCTGCGCGTGTCGATGCGCACCGAGATCAAGGAGCTGCATCAGCGGCTGAAGACGACGACCGTCTACGTGACGCACGATCAGATCGAAGCCATGACGATGGCCGACAAGATCGTGGTGATGCACGACGGGATGGTGGAGCAGATCGGCGCGCCGCTCGATCTTTACGACCGACCCGCGAATGTGTTCGTCGCAGGTTTCATTGGCTCGCCTGCGATGAACATGCTCAAGGGCCGCATCAACCCCAGCGACGCCATGCGCTTCGTGACCGAAAAAGGCGGCGTGGAGCTGCCGCTTGCTGCGCCTGCGCCCGACAGCGCGCGCGACCGAGATCTGATCTACGGCGTTCGGCCCGAACACTTCCACCAGAGCGCGCACGGCCTGCCCGCGCGCGTCGTCGTCGTCGAACCGACCGGCTCGGAGACGCAGGTTGTGATCGAAGTCGGCGGCGAGGAGCTCGTCTGCGTTTTCCGCGAGCGCATTTTCGCAAGACCCGGAGACGGGATGTCTCTCGAAATCGTCGCTGCTGCGACGCATCTGTTCGACGCGGCGACGGGCGCGCGTCTGTCGTGACGTTCCGATCTGGCACGGGCAAGCACCCAAGGAGGAAGGCGCCATGAATATATCGAGACGCGACTTGATGGCCGGCGCCGCCGGTCTGGCCGGCGCGACGGGACTCGGTCTGCCGGCATTCGCGCAGGAACCCGAATACAAGCCGGAAGCCGGCGCCAGCCTGCGCCTGCTGCGCTGGGCGCCGTTCGTGAAGGGCGACGAGGATTCCTGGATCGCCAACACGAAGAAATTCACCGAGAAGACCGGCGTCGAGGTGAAGATCGACAAGGAGAGCTGGGAAGACATACGCCCGAAGGCGGCGGTCGCCGCCAATGTCGGCTCGGGCCCCGACATCATGCTCGTGTGGTTCGACGACGCGCAGCAATATCCCGAAAAGCTGATGGATCTCTCGCCGCTCGGCAATTACCTCGGCGCGAAATACGGCGGTTGGTATCCGGGCGTCGAAGGCTACGCCAGGCGCGACGGCAAGTTCATCGCGCTGCCGCTGGCGGCCATCGGCAACGCGATTCTCTATCGCGACAGCCATGTGCAGGCCGCCGGCTTCAAGCAATTTCCCAAGGACACGGCGGGGCTGCTCGAACTGTGCAAGGCGATGAAGGCCAAAGGCACGCCGGCGGGTTTCGCGCACGGCAAGGCCGTCGGCGACGGCAACAACTACGCGCATTGGCTGTTGTGGAGTCATGGCGGCAAGATGGTGGACGAAAGCTCCAAAGTGACGATCAACTCGCCCGAGACGATCGCGGCGCTCAACTACGCCAAGGCGCTCTACCAGACATTCATTCCCGGCACGGAAAGCTGGCTCGACATCAACAACAACCGCGCCTTCCTGGCCGGTCAGATATCGCTGACGGCCAACGGCGTCTCGCTCTACTATTCGGCGAAGAACGATCCCAAACTCGCCGACATCGCCAAGGATATCCGCTCGGTCAATTTTCCGATCGGCCCGGTCGGCAAGCCGATGGAGCTGACGCAGACGACGTCCTGCATCGTGTTCAAACACACGAAGTTTCCACTGGCGGCGCAGGCCTATCTGAAGTTCATGTACGAGGCCGACCAGATGAACGCCTGGCTCACCGGCTCCAGCGCTTATTGCTGCCAGCCTTTGCGCGCGTTTGAGAGCAATCCCGTCTGGACATCCGACCCTGTGCACGCGCCTTATGCGAAATCGTCGGCCACGCTGCAACCGAACGGCTACGCGGGGCCGCTCGGCTACGCATCCGCCGCCGTGATGGCGGACTATGTGGTCGTCGACATGTTTGCGGAAGCCGTCACCGGCCAGCGCACGCCGGAAGAAGCCGCCAAACGCGCCGAACAGCGCGCCATGCGCTATTATCGCATCTGACATCCGCGCCGCCCCTCCGCAACGCGCGGCGGGGCGGCGTGTGCGAACCCCGACGGAGACGCAGATGAAAGCGAACGCGCCGTCGCTCGTGGCCTCGTTCGGACAGGCCCGCAACGGGCCGGGCCTTCTGTTCATGCTGCCGGCGGCGGCGTTTCTGTTGTGCTTCCTCGCCTATCCGCTGGGCGTCGGCACGTGGCTCGGGTTCACCGACACGCGCATCGGCCGGGCGGGCGTGTTCATCGGCCTGGAGAACTACCAGTCGCTGTGGAACGATTCCGTGTTCTGGCTGTCGGTGTTCAACACGATTCTCTACACGGTCGCCGCCTCGGCGCTCAAGTTCGCGCTCGGCCTTTGGCTTGCGCTCATCCTCAACGAGAACCTGCCGTTGAAATCCTTCTTCCGCGCGATCGTGCTGCTGCCGTGGGTCGTGCCGACGGTTCTTTCGGCGATTGCGTTCTGGTGGATCTACGATTCGCAATTCTCGGTGATTTCGTGGGTCCTGATGAGGCTCGGCTTGATCGACGCGCCGATCAATTTCCTGGGCGATGCGACGAACGCGCGCGCCTCCGTCATCGCCGCAAATGTGTGGCGAGGCATTCCGTTCGTCGCCATTTCCCTGCTCGCCGGCCTGCAAACCATTCCGCCATCGTTGCAGGAGGCGGCCTCGCTGGACGGCGCGACGTCGTGGCAGCGCTTTCGCCATGTCACGCTGCCGATGCTCTCTCCCATCATCGCGGTGGTGATGACATTCTCGGTGCTGTTCACATTCACGGACTTTCAGCTCATCTACGTGCTCACCAAGGGCGGGCCGGTCAACGCCACGCATCTGATGGCCACGCTGTCGTTCCAGCGCGGCATTCCCGGCGGACAGCTGGGCGAAGGGGCGGCGATCGCCGTCGCCATGACGCCGTTCCTGCTCGCAGCCATTCTCTTCAGCTTCTTCGGACTGCAACGGCGGCGCTGGCAGCAGGGCGGCGCGGATTGAGACGACCATGACGACACGGACACAGACGCCCGAACACCCGATCGTCGACGACAATGTGGGCATGGACTATCTGTCCAACCTGCCGCGTCGCGCATTGACGATCTACCTGCCGCTCGCGGTTTTCGTCTTCGTGCTGCTGTTTCCGTTCTACTGGATGGCGATCACCTCCGTTAAGCCCAACGCGCAACTGACCGACTACGCCAACTACAGTCCGCTGTGGGTGGTGGAGCCGACGCTGCAGCACATCAGGTATCTGCTGTTCGAGACGTCCTATCCGGGCTGGCTGTTCAATACGATGCTGGTGGCCGTCTGCGCCACCTTCCTGGCGCTAGCGGCCTCGGTGGCCGCCGCCTACGCCATCGAGCGCATCCGCTTCACCGGCGCGCGTTATGTCGGCCTCGCGATCTTTCTCGCCTATCTCGTGCCACCGTCCATCCTTTTCATTCCGCTCGCCTATATCGTGTTCCAGTTCGGTATCTACGACACGAAACTCGCGCTCATCCTCACCTACCCCACATTCCTCATTCCGTTCTGCACCTGGCTATTGATGGGGTATTTTCGTTCCATTCCCTACGAACTCGAGGAATGCGCGCTGATGGACGGCGCATCGCGCTGGCAGATTCTCACGAAGGTCGTGCTGCCGCTTGCCGTGCCCGGCCTGATCTCGGCCGGCATCTTCGCCTTCACGTTGTCGTGGAACGAGTTCATCTATGCGCTCACCTTCATCCAGTCGTCGGAGCAGAAGACAGTGCCGGTCGGCGTGCTGACGGAACTCGTGCGCGGCGACGTGTTCGAATGGGGCTCGCTGATGGCAGGCGCGCTGCTGGGATCGCTGCCCGTGGTTATTCTCTATTCCTTCTTTGTGGACTATTACGTCGCCTCCATGACCGGCGCCGTGAAGGAATAGGAGTTCGACATGCCAAAGACCGCTCTCGTCACCGGCGCGGGGTCGGGCATCGGCCGTGCGGTCGCGCAGGCGCTGCTGCAACAGGGCTACAACGTCGCGCTCGCCGGACGGCGGCTCGACGCGCTGAAGGAAACCGCCGCCGGGTTTGCGTCCGCGCGCGCCCTGTGCGTGGCCACCGACGTGGCCGATCCCGCGCAGGTCGTCGCCTTGTTCGACGCCTGCGCCACAAAGTTCGGCCGGCTCGATCTTCTGTTCAACAACGCCGGCGCCGGCGCGCCTGCGATTCCGCTCGAGGACCTTGCAACCGAGGACTGGCTGCGCGTCGTCGCAACCAATCTGACCGGGCCGTTTCTGTGCACGCAGCAGGCGTTCCGCATCATGAAGGCGCAGACGCCGCAGGGCGGGCGCATCATCAACAACGGATCGATCTCCGCCACCGCGCCACGTCCCAATTCGGTCGCCTATACGTCGACCAAACACGCCATCACCGGTCTTACGAAATCCTCCTCGCTCGACGGGCGCAAATACAACATCGCGGTCGGGCAGATCGACATCGGCAACGCGCTGACCGATATGGCGCGCGCAATGACCCAAGGCGTGCCGCAGGCCGACGGATCCGTCCGGATCGAACCGACGATGGATGTGTCGAACGTGGTCAAGACGGTGCTCTACATGGCCGATCTTCCGCTCGATGCAAATGCGCTGTTCGTGACCGTGATGGCGACGACCATGCCGTTCGTCGGACGCGGATGACACGCAGCGCGCCGGGGGGCAGCCATGGCGGCGGAACGAACGACATCGCGCAAAGGGTCGCCGAAGAAACGCACACGCGCGCTCGGGCGCGCCACCATCGGCGATGTGGCGCGCGCGGCTGGCGTCAGTCCCATGACGGTTTCGCGGGCGCTGAAAAGCCCGAACCTCGTGACGCCGACCATGCGCGCGCGTGTGGCGAGAGCCGTCGAAAAACTTGGTTACGTTCCCAACCTCGCCGCGCAAACGCTCGCTTCCGCCCGCTCCAGTCTCATCGGCGTCATCATTCCATCGCTGTCGAACTCGGTCTTCATCGAAACGCTCACCGGCATCCGCGACCGGCTGAGCGTGGCCGGCTACCAGTTCATCATTGGCGAAACGCTTTATTCGCCCGATCTCGAACGTCAGCTTCTGTCGACGCATCTGTCGCGCGCGATCGACGGGCTGCTGGTCACGGGCGTCGATCTCGACCCGGATGTCGCGCGCAGCCTGAAGAACAGGCGCATACCGCTCGTGCACATGTTCGATATGAGCGAGGAGGCAGGCGCGCTGTCGGTCGGGTTTTCGCAGACGCGCGCCGGCTACGAGGTGGGGCGCCATCTCATATCGCGCGGCTACCGCAGTCCCGGCGTCATCGCCGGGCAGCTCGATCCGCGTTCACTCAAACGACGCCATGGTTTCCGCGCCGCGCTGGCGGACGCCGGCATATCGCAGGTTGCGGAAATGCTGACGCCGCAGCCGACTTCCATCGCGCTTGGCGGGCAGTTGCTGGGGCGACTGGTGGGCGCGCACCCCGATTGCGACGCTCTGTTCTGCATCAACGACGATCTCGCGCTCGGCGCCCTGTTCGAGTGCCAGCGGCGCGGCCTGCGTGTGCCGCACGATCTCGCCATCGTCGGCTTCAACGATCTTCCCTATGCGCGTGCGTGCGTGCCGGCGATCACCAGCGTGACGACGCCGCGCTACGAAATCGGCTTTCAGGCGGCCCATCTCCTTCTGCGTCGCATGAACGGCGAGACCATCGAACGACGCGCGATCGACCTGGGATTTCAGATCGCTGCGCGCGAGAGCGCCTGAACGCCGCTTGCGTTTGGAGATTGGCGGACGTAGCTTGGTATCGCTACCACCCGCGTTCGCCGGCATTGCTTTCGGTCCATTCCGGCGACGGCGCGCGGACCGGAGAACGCATATGTCGCAACGCAAGCTGCCGCAGGATTTGCGCTCGCGCGCCTGGTTCGACAATCCGCACAATCCCGATATGACCGCGCTCTATCTCGAGCGCTATCTCAACTACGGATTGACGCGGCGCGAATTGCAGTCCGGCAAGCCCATCATCGGCATCGCGCAGACGGGGTCTGATCTTTCGCCGTGCAACCGCCCGCATATCGAACTGGCCAAGCGCGTGCGTGCGGGCATTGCGGAAGCTGGCGGCGTCGCCATCGAGTTTCCGGTTCACCCGATTCAGGAGACCGGCAAGCGGCCGACCGCGTCGCTCGACCGCAACCTCGCCTATCTCGGCCTCGTGGAAACGCTCTACGGCTATCCGCTCGACGGCGTGGTGCTGACGACGGGCTGCGACAAGACCACGCCCGCGTGTCTGATGGCGGCCGCCACGGTCGATCTGCCGGCCATTGTCCTGTCCGGCGGGCCGATGCTCAACGGCTGGTTCAAGGGCGAGCGCACTGGCTCCGGCACGGTTGTGTGGAAGGCGCGCGAACTGCTGGCGGAGGGCAGGATCGACTACGACGAGTTCATCGAACTGGTCGCCTCGTCCGCGCCATCGGCCGGCTATTGCAACACGATGGGCACGGCCACCACGATGAATTCGCTCGCCGAGGCGCTCGGCATGTCGCTTCCCGGCTGCGCGGCCATTCCCGCGCCCTATCGCGAACGCGGACAGATGGCCTACGAGACGGGCCGGCGCATCGTCGCGATGGTTTGGGAGGATCTGAAACCTTCGACCGTGCTCACGCGCAAGGCGTTCGAGAACGCCATCGTCGTCAATTCCGCCATCGGCGGCTCGACCAACGCGCCCATTCACATCAACGCAATTGCGCGGCATGTGGGCGTCGATCTCGACATCGACGATTGGGAGAAGGTCGGCCTCGAAGTTCCGCTGCTCGTCAATCTGCAACCGGCCGGCGCGTATCTCGGCGAGGATTACCATCGCGCGGGCGGCGTGCCGGCGGTCGTGCGCGAACTGATGAGGCACATGCTGATCCACGAAGACGCCATGACCGTCAGCGGTCGCACGATGGGCGAAAACTGCCGGGCGGCGCAAACGCACGATGGCGATGTGATCCGCACGTTCGAGACCGCGCTGAAACGGGCCGCCGGCTTCAAGGTCATGCGCGGCAATCTGTTCGACTCCGCCATCATGAAGACAAGCGTTATCTCGGATGAATTTCGCGCGCGCTATCTCTCGAATCCGGGCGACCCGGATGCGTTCGAGGGCCGCGCCGTCGTGTTCGACGGACCGGAACATTACCATCGGCTGATCGACGACCCCGCGCTCGCCATCGACGAACACTGCATCCTCTTCATGCGCGGCGCAGGCCCGATCGGCTATCCGGGCGCGGCGGAAGTTGTGAACATGCGCGCCCCCGCCTATCTGCTGGCGCGCGGCGTGCAATCCCTGCCGTGCATCGGCGACGGGCGCCAGTCGGGCACATCCGGATCGCCGTCCATTCTCAACGCCTCGCCCGAGGCGGCCGCCGGCGGCGGACTGGCGCTTCTGAAAACGGGCGATCGCGTGCGCATCGATCTGCGCAAGGGGCGCGCGGACATTCTCGTGTCCGACGCCGAACTGGCCGCACGTCGCGCGGCGTTGACGAATGCGGGCGGCTACGCCTATCCCGCCTCACAAACCCCGTGGCAGGAAATCCAGCGCGGGCTCGTCGATCAACTGGCGGACGGCATGGTGCTCAGGCCGGCCGTCAAATATCAGCGCGTGGCCGAAACGCGCGGCCTGCCGCGCGACAACCATTAGGAACATGTCTTGTCCGCAGCGCTGATCGGGGTCGACTGGGGCACGACGCATTTGCGCGCCGCCCTCATGGCGGCGGACGGCGCCATCATCGAGCCCCGCCGCATGCCGGACGGCCTGCGCGCCGTCGCGGACAGAAATTTCGAGCGCCGTCTCTCGGCGCTCGTCGCCGACTGGCGCGCGCTGCACGGGCCGCTGCCCATTCTGTGCTCGGGCATGGTGGGCGCGCGCACGGGATGGATCGAGGCGCCGTATTGCGCGACGCCCGCACACGTGCAAACCATCGCCGAAGCGCTTGTCGCGCTGGATACGCCCTCGCTCGGCCGCGTGCATTTCGCCCCGGGCGTTCGGCAAGGCGAACACGCCGGCGCGCACGCGGATGTGATGCGCGGCGAGGAAACGCAGATCGTCGGCGCGCTCGATATGGCGGGCGAACGCAACGGGATGTTCGTGCTGCCGGGCACGCATTCCAAATGGGTCGAGGTGGAGGACGGCGCCATTCGCCGCTTTGCGACTTTCATGACCGGCGACGTCTACGCCGCGCTCAAGGACCATACGATCCTCTCGTTCACGATGAACGACTCCTGGAGCGAGGCGGGTTTCCATCGCGGGCTCGACATGGCGCGCGCGCTCGAAGGCCCCGGCGATCTTCTGGCGCGACTGTTCTGGCTGCGCGTCGCCGCGCTCGAGGGCGCGCTCGACCCCAACGCCACGGGCAGCGCGCTGTCGGGACTGCTGATCGGCGCGGAGATGCGCCAGATGGCGCAGGGTCGCGCGTTCACGCTCGTAGCCGGCGACGCGCTCGCGCAAAGATATCGGCAGGCGGCGAAATATTTCGATGTCGAGGCGCGGGTGGCGCCGCCCACGTCGGCCGCGCGCGGGCAATGGCTGCTGGCGCGCGCGGCGGGGTTGATCGCGCGGCGCGACGGACCGAAATCATGAACGCACGACTGCGCGCGGCGCTCGCCGCCTGCCCCATCGTCGCCATTCTGCGCGGCGTGCGGCCCGACGAAGTGGAGGCGATCGGCGCCGCGCTGGTGGACGCGGGCGTCGCCATCATCGAGGTTCCGCTCAATTCGCCGCAGCCGTTCGACTCCATCTCGGGACTGGTGGCGCGGTTCGGCGCGCAGGCGACGATCGGCGCCGGCACCGTGATGACGACGGACGATGTGCAACGGCTCGCGGCGGTCGGCGCGCATCTCGTCGTCATGCCGCATGGCGACGCGCGCGTCATAGCCGCCGCGCGCGAAGCCGGCCTCGCCGTCGTGCCGGGCGTCGCGACGCCGACGGAGGCGTTCGCCGCGCTCGAGGCGGGCGCCGATGCGCTGAAGCTTTTTCCCGCCGAGGCGCTGCCGCCGAAAGTGGTGCGCGCATGGCGCGCGGTCATGCCACGGGATGCGCTGCTGCTTGCCGTCGGCGGCGTGACGGCCGCCAACATGGACGACTACGCGCGCGCCGGCGCCAACGGCTTCGGCATCGGCTCCAGTCTTTATGCGCCGGGCCGGCCGGTGGCGGAGGTCGCGGCGGCGGCGCGCAACCTCGTCGCCTGCGCGCGCAGCGCTGGCAGGTGAGCCGCTGCGGCGTCTCAATATTCCACGATGCTCGACACCTTCGCGCGCGGTCGCAGATACGGCTGGCCGTTCTTGCCGATGGGCGTTTCGATCGCGATCAGCCAGCTGATCTTGATGTTCTTGCCGGCCCAGGCGACCGTCGCGACATCGCCGATGCCGGGAAACTCGCCGGGGTAGAACATATAGGTGAATGCGAAACCGCCCGGCGTCGAGCATTTCAGGCTTTCCAGCCTCACCTGCACGGTCTTCACGGCCCCTGTCGGCGCGGGCCATTGCGTGTCGACATAGATGTTGGGCGGCGTCGGTGGTTTCACGATCTTCCTGGTGAGGCCGGGGTCCCAATCGGGCGTGATGACCCACGTGGCCTCCTCGATCGTCACCTGAAGCGATCCATCGACGAGATGGGACGTCGGCGCCGCGATGTTGCGCATGATCCAGTTCGGATCCGTGAGCGCAATCTGGAACGGCGCGGGGTGATAGGCGACGTCCTCGCGCACTTCGCCGGACAGCGGCGTCGGCTCGCTCGACGCGGGCGTGTAGTCGAACGCCAGCCCGCTGGTCCCGACGTGCTGGCCTTTCAGAAAGACCTGCGCCAGCGCGACGGGCGCATGGGTGTCGGCGTCCGTCGCCTGCACCACGATCTGCGAGGCCACGCCGCGCGGAATCGCGCCCGCGGGCGAGACCGACACATTCATCTTGCCCCGCGCGACGACGACGCCCGGCCCCTCCTTGTCGCTCCAGCGGTCGCAAAGCGCCTGCATGGCGAAGAGCTTCTGGTTTTCCTTGAGGGCCGGTCCGGAAAGGTAGATCGTCGGCGTCTCGCTCCAGCAATCGGCCTCGGCGCGCACCGCGCCATCGACGAGCACGAACACGCGCGCGCCGGGCAGCACGCCGGACAGGCGAATGGCGTTCGCGGACGGACGCACCGGCGCCTCGATCTTCGGAACCGGCAGTTTGGCCGGAACCTTCTGCACCACGACAGCGTGCGACTGGCCGTCGGCGTCGCAGCCCGTCTGGCGCACGAAGACCGTGCGGCCCTCCATCGCCGGGAACCACAGTTTCAGCAGGAGTTCCGTCGCCGGCGCGAGCGCGACATCGCACAACGGGAGGTTCGTCGCGCCGTCGAAGGCCTGTATCCAGGCGCCGGGACGCGCGTTCTCGATGCGCAGCGCGCGCGCGCAGGCGTAAACGGGCTCGCGGACTTTCGGCGCGACCGCCGGCCCGCCCGGATTGCGCACGGCGATCTCGATCGACGGTCCGGCGACGCCGCAGAGTTTCTGATGGACCTGAAACGAAACCGGTCCGGCGGGATCGGTCGTCTCCATGCCCTTGAACCCGAGATAGATCGTCTCGGTCGTCGCGCCGACGCCGAATTCGCGCCCGGCGCCGATCTGCCGGGCGCCGCCGGGCGGATCGACGAGCCGCGCCACCACCAGCGTCGCGCCGGGGACGAGGTTGGAGGCGACGAAACATGGAACCTGCGGACAGACGTCCTGCGTCGCGACCGGCGCCGGCGGCGCGGACGGCGGATCGACCGTATAGGTCGCGTTCTTGCTCGTCAGATTGCAGCGGGGCATCGTCTGCGAGGCGACGAGCGCCCCCTGCTGCAGCGGAAAGCCGAGCGCGGAAAAGCTCGCCACCGGCGCGACCGTGCGCTCCGACATGCCGGCGTTGTCGATGCGCAGGATGGCGCCGGGCGTGGCGAGCGCCACGTCGATTTCGCGTCGGCATGCGCCCAGGGGCGGGGCGATGACCGGCGGCGGCAGAAGTTCGAGGCCGAGCGAGGCGATCGGCAGGCTCGTGGCGACCGCGCTGGCGACGGCCTGACCAGCGAGGGTCGCTTCCTGATGGACCTCCAGAACCGCGCCCTGGGCGATCGGCGCGTTCGGATCGAGACCGATCCATTGCGCCGTGCGCGTCGCGGTTCTTTTCGTCATCTGCGCGCCGCCCATGGCGGCGACCACCGTCGCGCCGGGCGTCAGTCCATCGACCAGAACATCGGCCATGCAGGTATTGAGCTGCGACACGACGACGGGCGTGGCAAGCGGGGTCGGCGTCTCGGTCACAAGGACGGGTTGCGGCGAAGGCTCGCTTTCGTCGCCGCCGACTTTCTGCACCGCGACGACATCCGAACCAACGACGGGCTTGCCGGTGAATTTGACCCACACCTCGCCCGGCGCCCCGGCGGTCGCCTGACCCAGGACCGTGCGCGCCGCGCCCTGGCGGGCCAGAAGCGTGACCACTGCGCCCGCCAGCGCGCCGGAAACGCGCGCCTCGGGCGTGATGTCCGTGATCGGTCCGTGAACGACAGGCGGCAGCGGCATGGTCATGGTCGTGTCCTCCCTTCACCGGCCGGACTGCGACAACGACCGCGCCGCGGGATCGACTCCGATCTCCGCCGCCGCTGGTGTTTTCATTGACGCAAACGGCTCCCCTTTTTTGAAATGGGAGCCGGCTGCGCCTGGGGAAGCTGCGATCGAGCTTGCGCCTGCGTGACAAAACGTCACGCGGCGCTTCAGTTCACCACGGTGACTTTCGCGCCGACGCGCACGCGATCGTAGAGATCGACCACATCGCGGTTTGTCATGCGGATGCAGCCGGAGGAGACGGCGGCGCCGATCGTGTCCGGCTCGTTGGAGCCGTGGATACGATAGAGGCTGGAGCCGAGATAGAGCGCGCGCGCGCCCAGCGGATTGTCGATGCCGCCGGGCATGTGGCGCGGCAGGTCGGGCCTGCGCCGCAGCATCTGCGCGGGCGGGCGCCAGTCGGGCCATTCGCGCTTCATCGAGACGGTCTTCACGCCCGACCAGGTGAAGCCCATCCGGCCGACGCCGACACCGTATTCGATCGCGCGGCCCTGCCCAAGCACGTAATAGAGCCGGCGATGTCTGGTGGAGATGACGATCTCGCCGCGCTTGAAACGCGGGTGATCGAAGATCACCACCTGGCGCGGAATCGCCTGCTGACGAAAGATGCTCAGAAAATCCGCGAGCGGCCCGCGGTCGATGGGATTGGCGCGCGCCGCCGTCGGCGCGGCGACGAGCCCTGCAAAGGCCGACAGGAGACAGACGCGCCTTGAGATCATCCCCGCATTCTCCTCGTCTTCATCGATGGCGCCGATAGGGCGATTGTGCAGATAGAGCGACCGATTGCGACCGAAATATGCGCGCGGCGGCTTCGCAGCGCGGCCCCGCCAAAGCCGCGAATTTTCGGCGCGCCGCCAACCCGGCCTTAATCACGCGGGCCGATCGGCGCGGATGCTTGCGCAATGTCGCGTGTTTCAGAGACGGGATTAACCAACGCCAGACAATTTGCGCGCTTAATGACCCTGCACAAGGCGACCCCACGCCGAAGTTCAAAACCCCGGAGCCGACATGACCAAGATCTTCTCTCGCTTCCTCAAAGACGAATCCGGCGCGACCGCGATCGAATACGGCCTGATCGCCGGCCTGATCGGCGTCGTCATCATCACCGCCGTCCGCACGCTCGGCTCGAACGTGTCGGGCAAGTTCAACGCGATCGCGGGCAACCTGACCTAGTCTCGCCGCGCGAGACCGAAAACGCCGGCGGCGGGCTTGGCCCACGCCGGCGTTCTTGCGCGCGCCAAGCCTCGAAGCGCGCCTATTTCGCGCCCTCGACCACGATGCGCCAGGCGCCGTGGCAGGCGACGCAATTGCGCATCACAACGCCGACCTGTTGCGAGATCCGGTCCGCCGCGCCGGCGCTGGCGGCGGCGGCGATCTCGTCAAACCCGCGATGAGTGGCCAGACCAAGTTTCTTGAACTCGAGCGGCAGCTTCGGCGCCAGCGACTTCGGAATGTGATCCTGCTCGGGCCCGTTCATGCCGACGTTGCGCGCGGCGCCCGCGACGCGCCTGCCGTCGCCGGCGGCGGCCGCTTCGAGAATCTCCTGAACGCCGGCGAGAAAGCCGCGCATCTCGCGTTTCAGGAACGCGCGCTCGGCTTCATTCAGGACGATGGGCGCGCGCTCGTCCGTGAACGTGACGATCTCCTTGTCATGCGCATGCTGGCCGGAGCTGCTCACCTGCGCGCCGGTCGTCTTTTCCTGCGCGCCGACCGACAAGGGCGCCACCCCGGCAAGAAATACAATACCCGCGCAATAATACTTCATTTTCTGCACGATATACATGCCTCCTTGCTCTTATAGTATATAGTCGTGACGCAACATCACGATATAGCAAGAAAAAGCATGACCCTTCGTGATTTTCAACCGACATCCGTCAAGCGCGAGGCGTTTGATATTGATTCCAAACTGGCGACATACGTCGCCTCGGTTGTTCGCCGGGCGCATGGTCCATCAGCCCCGCGGGAGGCCGGCTTGCGCGTCTGTCGTGTGAGAAAAAAGTGGTGCCCAGGGGCGGAATCGAACCACCGACACTGCGATTTTCAGTCGCATGCTC
>ERZ1645187.554-NODE-554-length-37037-cov-22.620112_pt1 | contig 37037 bp, 29 predicted proteins | sample MGYA00575352_ERZ1645187 | MGnify/ENA primary metagenome ERZ1645187 (study PRJEB40837, sample SAMN11349314) | freshwater sediment metagenome | isolation source: river sediment | host: Sediment | place: India: Wazaribad , New Delhi | collected 2017-02-21 ... | reverse complement strand
AAACCCTGTTTTTCAGATTCTTTGCCTTGCCGATGTACAGCAATCTGTTTTCTTTGTCATAATAGCGATATACACCCGGCTGCTGCGGTAAGTTTTTGATAATATCAGATAAAGAAGCCATTTGCTGTTACAAATATACTTTTTCGGAGCGAGTAAATAAACACAGGGTATGGTGCTAATGTTCTCATGAGTAGTTATTTTTAGGGAAAATATACAGATGTCAGAGGTAAAGAAACAGACATGGATACTGGCAGTATTACTCTATTTGATGATGATAGTGGTGATGTGGAAATGGGGGCATCAGGGTGATATGATGTTTTGGAAGGATTGGTCTATGTATATCTACAATAATGGGCTGGTAAATGCATATGAAAATCCCGGATGTAATTATTTGCCGGCATATTTGTATGTGTTATGGCTGCATACTAAAATTCAGGGCAATCTGACAGATATTCAGGATAATCTCTATACACTGAAATATTTTACCCTGCTTTTTGATTTTGCAGGCGCATGGTTGGCAGTGCATTGGGTGAAAGATGATGCAAAGAAATTATTCTCTTATTTATTTTTATTGTTGAATGTGTCCTTTATCTACAATACAGTTTTGTGGGGACAGGTGGATGCCATATTTGCTTTCTTCGGCTTTTTGTCAGTATTGCTGGCTATTGAAAAGAGGATGGTGTTTAGTGCTTTGTCTTTAGTTATTGCATTGAATTTTAAAATGCAGGCAATTGTATTTATACCGGTCACCGGACTTTTATTGTTACCACAAATAATGGCAAAATCAGGTTTCAGAAAATTGATGACAGCAATTTTTGTTGCATTTATATTTCAGTTTGCACTGTTGCTCCCATTTCTGATGTCGGGAAAATTACCTCAGATTTGGAATGTAATCGCTGGTGCCGTAGATTATTATCCATATCCAACTGTAGGCGCGTTTAATATGTGGTCGTTGTTGCTGCCGGATGTGTCGATAGATGGTATGTTTGAAATTAATGACAGTAGTGTGTTTGGAATTGCTAGCTATAAAACTATCGGACGACTGATGTTTCTTGTGATGGTGACGCTGGCATTGTTGCCTTTAGCGAAAGAGATGTGGGATTTATGGCTGAAAAAGAAACAAATTTATCCTGTGGAGAAGATAATGCTGGTAACCGCATTGATATGTCTGAATTTCTATTTTTTCAATACACAGATGCATGAAAGATATGTTCATCCTGTGATGTTGCCATTGGCCGCATACGCATTTCTGACCGGACGTTATATCCCATTTGTGTTGGTCTCTGTTGCTTATTTTCTGAATCTGGAAAGGATATGCTGGTACCTGCATTTACATCAGGAAACTTATCTGAACTCAGTTATATTCAAACCCAGACCGATAGCAGGAATCTATCTCATCGCAATTCTGATGATGTATTATGATTTGTTCCGAAAAAATCAGACGGTTATCTTACATCAAAATACCGGCGATAGTGGCAGATAAATAAGAAGCCAGTGTGCCGCAGAGTAATGCACGCAATCCCAACTTGGCGAGATCCGCACGTCGGTTGGGAGCAAGCTCTCCGATACCACCAATCTGGATGCCGACGGAACTGAAATTGGCAAAGCCACACAATGCGAAGCTGGCGATAGCCAGCGCTTTTGGTGACATATGTGTTTTGGCTTCAATCAGGCTGGTGTATGCAACAAATTCATTGATGGTGAGCTTTTGTCCCATCATGGTCGCTACTTGCATCACCTCCGCTGACGGAACACCCATCACCCATGCCAATGGATAAAATAAATACCCGAAGATTGTATTGAGGCCGAAGCCAGGATATATCATACCCAGCAGCGCGTTAATCAAAGCCATTAATGCGATAAATCCAATCAGCATCGCGATGACATTTACAGATATTTTCATACCGTCGCTGGCGCCGTGTGAAATGGCATCAATAATATTGGTGTACTGGCTTTTTACTTCTACAGATACTTTACCTTTTGTCTGGGATTCTTCCGTTTCGGGAAATACAATTTTTGAAATTACCAATGCGGCAGGCGCGGCCATAAGGCTCGCAGCAATCAGATATTCCGCCGGCACGCCCATGCTGACATAGACAATCAGGATACCGCCGGCAATACACGCCATACTACCCGACATGGAAGCCAGCAACTCACTGTTGGTCATGCCTGCCAGATAAGGGCGAATCATCACCTGTGCTTCCACCTGTCCGACAAATGCGCTGGCCACATTGCTCAATGCTTCGGCGCCCGACACACGCATTACAAAGTTCATCACTCGTGCAATGGCCGCTACAACCCGCTGCATAATGCCGATGTGATACAGGATAGCCACCAGTACACATACCAGAATGATAGTTGCCGGAATGTTAAATGCAAATACGAATGCTTCCGGTGCCCGGAAATCTTTCACACCATCCATCGTGGTACTGGCAATTCCTCCGTAAACAAAGTTGGCGCCTTCCTTTGCATAGCCTTCTATCGCTTTCATCCCTTCGCCAATCGTCTGGAAAAAGGCTTTTATCGGCGGTACTTTCAGAATTAATATAGCCAGAAAAAGCTGAAGTCCGAGGCCGCTGACCACCAATCGGTAGTTGATCTGCTTTTTGTTATTGGAAAATAAAAATGCAATCAGCAGGATGGCTGCAATGCCTAAAAGTCCGGTAAATCTTTCCATATGATAAGAGTGTGTGAAACAAATATACTGTTTATTTACAGGCCTGATGGTCTGTGTTTTTTGAAGTTATTAACAGGTTTTAGGGCTGTTCAATTATTTATTGCTTAATTCTCTCGAGCGTTCCAAGGCGGCGTCGAGGCCTTTTCTGATATTATCGCCTACCTGTGTCTGCTGAAAATGTTTCAGCGCGGCTTCCGTAGTGCCGCCTTTCGAGGCCACTCGGCTCATCCATTCCTTGCAGGATAAGTCATTTACTTTGTAAAGCTCAATAGCGCCCAGAAAGGTTTGTTCCACCATTTTGGAGGCCTCCGTGTAGGAAAAGCCATAGGATACTGCTTGCTGTATCATCGCGTCCATAAAATAGAATATATAGGCCGGCCCGCTGCCGGAAATGGCGGTGATGGCATTCAGCTTGTCTTCTTCGTATAATTGTATGGAGACGCCGGTGGTTTCCAGTAGTTTGCGGATGAAGTCAATATCTTTCTGTGGTATAGCCTCAGATACCATAAATCCGGTGACACCCAATCCGACCTTGCAGGGCAGATTCGGCATGGTACGCACTACTTTGGCAGTACCCAGATGTTCACTCACTTCCGCGATCTGAACGCCGGCCATGATGGTCAGCACGATGTGATGTTCGCGGATAAACGGCTTCAACTTTCCGTACATGGATTGCGCATCCTGGGGTTTTACTGCCAGAATAATCAAATCCTTTTCGGTGATGTATTCGTCAAATTCATTGTAGATTTGTCCGATTTTCATGCGGTGCAGTTCCTGTATCTGCGCATGGTCTTTTTCAATTACAGTCAGCTGTTTGCTGGTCAGAATTTTGGCATTGAGGAAGCTTTCCGCGAAGCTTCTGCCCATATTGCCACCTCCGATAATTAGTACGTTCATATTGTAAAAATAGCATTTACCCGTCTGTAATAACGGATTTGTGAACCTTTTTTTTTAGATTTATACATGATCTACCTGATACTGTATTTTATCTCCGGTTTTGTGACTATCTATGCGGAGAATGCTGACTTGCCGCGCATGGTGATGTATGTTTCCAAAGTGATGCTGATGCCCTTGCTGGCATTGTATCTGTATCATCACACGAAGTCGCTGAAGGAATATCGTTTTATTTATCTGGCGTTATTCTTTTCCTGGTGGGGCGATATTTTTCTGATGTTCCCGCGTGATAAGGAATCACCGAATGCAGAATTGCTCTTTATTGGAGGGCTGGTTTCTTTCCTTATCGGACATGTTAATTATATCATCCATTTCCTGCGGGAAGTGAAACAGAAAAAGTCGGCGACCATCGTGGTGCAAAATCCGATGTATGTGATTCCGTTTCTGATTTATATCGCGATTTTCCTGGGGGTTCTGTTCCCGCACCTGCAAACGATGAAAGCACCGGTGACGGTTTATGGTACAGTGATTACCCTGATGGCTATTGCCGCATTTAACCGGAAATTACAGGTGAATAAAGCCTCCTTTGTAATGGTGTTTGTCGGAGCAGTACTGTTTGTGTTTTCCGATTCCTGTATAGCGGTCAATGTCTTTTATCAGCCATTTGAAGCCGCCCGTGTAGTGATTATGTCCACTTACATAATCGCTCAGTATCTGATTGTCCGTGGAATTATTGCCGCCCGGGATTAGAATTGTTCTTCCTGAACAATCTGTTTGTGTACTCTGGCAGAAATGCCGATACTTAATTCATACAGAATAAAGATAGGCGTTGATATCAGTAACAGGCTGGTAATGTCGCCCTGTGGCGTAATGATGGCCACAATCACGAGAATAATGACATAGGCCAGTTTTCGTCCATTGCGCATGAATTCCGGTGTGAGCACGCCTAGTTTGGTGAGTAGAAAAACCAACATAGGTAATTCAAATAAGATGCCCGTCGGAATGGTCATGGTTATCAGGAGTCCGATATAGCTGTCAATGGAAATCATGTTTTGTACAATTTCCGTTGCCTGATATTGAATAAGGAAGTTGAGAGAAAACGGGGTGATGATGAAATAACCGAATAAGCAGCCTATCGTAAATAAGAGCGATGTAACGAACACAATGCCGCGCGTATTTCTGATTTCTCTTTCATGCAGCGCCGGTTTTACAAAACGCCATACTTCCCAGAAAACATAAGGAAATGCAGCTATGGCACCCACGTATAATGCCATTTGAATGTGGAGCATAAACTGTCCGGTGATGTCGGTATTGATGAATACAAACTTCACGTCACGGATACACAGTCCGTTAAAGAAAGAGCCTTGTTGCTCCAGCCAGCAGAATAAGCGGTTGGTCGGGAAGTCGGCGCGGGTAGGGCCAAAAAGCAGATAGTCAAACACCAGTTTCTTTTGTGTAAAAGCAAACATAGCCGCCGCAACTACCACAATAGCCGCACGCATAATATGCCAGCGAAGGGCTTCGATGTGGTCGAAGAAGCCCATTTCCTTCTGTTGGTTTGGTTCTGTCAGCTTAGCCATTGGAAGCGTAAAAATACGGCATTCAACGTCAACCAAATATTAATTTTATTGAATTTTCAGATGGTTTTCCGCGCTTTTAATGTTCCATCATCTGCAGCAGTTTGTCTACTTTCGGCGTGATGATGATTTCCGTACGTCTGTTTCTGGCTTTCCCGTCTGCGGTGGCATTGCTGCTGATGGGAGAGAACTCGCCGCGGCCGGAGGCGATGATCTGCACCGGATTCACCTTGTATTTGTCGGTCAGGATATGCAGTACGCTGCTGGAGCGCATCAAACTCAAATCCCAGTTGTCTTTGATTAAGCCACCGGAAGAGATATAGGGTACGTTGTCGGTGTGGCCTTCAATGGTAATCAGGATGTCTGCATTTTTTTTCAGTACTTCCGATAATTTTCCCAATGCTTCCACGCCTTTGCTTTCCACGGTGGTAGAGCCCGATTTAAACAATAATTTGTCGGACATGGATACGTATACCTTGCCGTCTTTGGTATATACACTCAGTTCCCCGGCGCTGAAGTCTGTCAGCGCTTTTTTGATAGCCTCTTTCAGCGCTTCGGATTTTGTTTTTTGTTCTGTCAGCAATTGCTGCAATTCCGCGATTTTCTTTTCCCGTTCCTGCAATTCCGCATAGGCTTTCTTTAAATCGGCTTCTTTCTGCTCCAGCGCCATTTTTTGTTTTTCCAGATCCACCTGCATCTGTATCAGATCTGCATTGGTTTTCTGTGTTTTGTCGCCGGCTTCTTTCAGTTTTTTCAGGTATTCCTGCTGCGCCAACGCGTGTTTGGCGGTTTCTTCTTCCATCGTTTTCTGCATGCTCTCTATCAGTTCTGCCAGCGAAGCAGAATCTGCCTGCAACTGTGTGATTTGCGCCGTCAGACTGCTGTCCTTGGTGGCACAGGCTGTTTTCAGAGAATCCAGACTTTGGTTAAGGAATTTATTTTTTACTTCACTGTTCAGGTAATCGTTCAGCAGTTCATTGTATTTTTTTTGTGTAACACAACCTGTAAGCAAGACGACCGCTAGTAAGGAGAAGAAGATTTTTTTCATAAAAAAGGTATTGACACAAATATCTGTTATCTATTTCTTATTTTGTATTCTATCTTTACACACATGTCGAAAACCAAAACCGTATACATTTGTCAGCATTGTGGCACCAATTCACCGAAGTGGATGGGGAAATGCAATAATTGCGGAGCCTGGAACAGTTTTGTGGAGGAATTGGTGGAACCGAAATCCAAATCGGCGGCGGTGGTGAATGCACCCAAAAATAAACCCCAACTCCTGGAAGAAATCTCCTCGGAAAACAGGCAACGAACCATCACATCTGATTCCGAACTGAACAGGGTGCTGGGAGGCGGGATTGTGCCCGGCTCGCTGATACTGATAGGCGGTGAACCCGGTATCGGTAAATCCACTTTGCTATTGCAGATTGTACTACAAACAAAAGGCTTAAAAACCTTGTACGTCTCCGGGGAAGAAAGTGAACAGCAGCTGAAAATGCGTGCAGACCGGATCAAATCATCCAATGCAGAAGTATTTGTGTATACCGAAACATCGGTGGAGTCTATTATTCAGCAGGTGGAGCAGGTGAAGCCGCATTTATTGGTGATTGATTCCATTCAGACGTTGGAGACCGCGCTGATTGAGTCGGCGGCAGGCAGTGTATCGCAGATACGGGAGGCTACCCATGTTATTCAACAATATGCCAAACGACATCACCTGCCGGTTTTCATTGTGGGGCATATCACCAAGGAAGGAACGATTGCAGGTCCGAAACTGCTGGAACATATGGTGGATACGGTGTTGCAGTTTGAAGGCGACCGAAATTATAATTACCGGATTCTGCGAACTATCAAAAACCGATTTGGTTCGACGGCGGAACTTGGTATCTATGAAATGCGTGGCGATGGTATGCGCGCTGTGACGAATCCGTCTGAATTGCTGATTACCCAGCGTGATGAATTGGTGAGTGGCGTAGCCATCGGCATCACGATGGAAGGTATGCGCCCGTTTCTGATAGAAGTGCAGGCGCTGGTAAGTCCCGCAGTGTACGGTACGCCGCAGCGCAGTGCGACCGGCTACGATTTGCGGCGACTCGGAATGCTGCTGGCGGTATTGGACAAGCGTTGTGGCTTCCGGTTCGGTGCCAAGGATGTGTTTCTGAATATTGCGGGCGGGCTTCGGGTGGAAGATCCGGCGGTCGATCTTGCGGTGGTGGCTGCGTTATTGTCTTCCTACGAAGATACTGCCATCAGCAATAAATACTGCTTCAGTGGAGAAGTGGGGCTGAGCGGTGAGATCCGTGCGGTCAATAAAGTGGAACAACGCATCTCAGAGGCCGCCAAGCTGGGATATGAAAAAGTCTATATCTCCAAATACAACCAGAAAATAAGCGGCTCGCAGTCGGAACTGGCAAAAGTGAAGACGGTCGCTGAATTTTATAAAATGTTATTCTGATACCAGCATGTTTTCAACGGTCAGTACATATTTCACGGATTTTTACCGCCTGTTTTATCCCAGCATATGCGGCTGTTGCGACCAGCCACTGACGAAAGGCGAAGCGCAGCTATGTGTGCATTGCCGTTTGTCATTGCCATTCACACAGTATGAAAAAATGGAGGAGAATCCAGTGGAGAAATCCTTGTTTGGTCGCGCGCCGATCGTGTATGGGAGCGCCTTGCTGCAATTTTCCAAGGGGGAGAGTACACAGCAATTGCTGCATAATATCAAATACAACGGACAGCGGGAGTTGGCCGTTTTTATGGGCAGGATGATGGGTACAAGATTACAGGAAAGCGGCAGGTTGTCGGCAGTGGATGTGTTGATGCCTGTGCCTTTGCATCCGCAGAAAGAACAGGTGCGCGGATACAACCAAAGTGCCTTGCTGGCGGAAGGTATGGCCGCGATATTACCTGCAGAGGTGCAGAAGAATAATTTGGTCAGGAAGGTGGCTACGGCTACTCAGACCAGAAAATCCAGGCTGGAACGCTGGGAAAATGTGGAGGCGGTTTTTGATGTCCGGCATCCCGAACGACTGCGTGGTAAGCATATTATGTTGGTGGATGATGTGTTGACCACCGGTGCGACAATAGAAGCCTGTGTGCAGGCGTTAACAGAAAAGGCGGATTGCTCCGTGAGTGTGGCCGTGCTGGCGACGCCCATGTAGGATAAACGTCTTATTTGGTTATATTTACAGTGAAAATAAGCGTATGAATCTGGTATTTAAAAACAGGATAAAATGGCGGTATGTATGGTCGTGCTGTATAGTGGTGATGGTGCTGTTGAGCGCCGGATTTTTCACGTCATGTAAAAAAGATAATCTCAATACAAGTGCCGGAGTGCAGTTTTCTGCCGATACGCTCACCTTTGATACATTGTTCACTTCACTCGGTTCCACGACAAAATTTTTTACCATCAGGAATAATCAGAAAGATCCTGTGGTCATATCGTCGATTCAGTTGGCGAGTGGTGTGGCATCCTCTTACCGCATTAATGTGGATGGTGATAGCGGAACGGTATTCCGCGATATAGAAATTCCGGCTAAAGACAGTATTTATGTGTTTGTGGAAGTGACGGTCGATCCCAATGCGGCGGATTTGCCATTCCTGATTATGGATTCTCTGCAATTTGTCACCAATGGCCGCAGGCAACAGGTTATTCTGCAGGCGTACGGGCAAAACGCACATTTCTTCAATGCGGATTCTATCGAAAATAATACCGTCTGGAACAATGATTTGCCGTATGTTATCCTCAATTATCTGCAAATAAAACCCGGCGCGTCGTTGACCATTAATCAGGGATGTACGGTATATTTCGGCGGCGGTGCCGCCATGATAGTGGAAGGAGATCTGACGGTAAACGGTACGGATACCTCCAATATGGTGATATTCCGCGGTATACGTTTGGATAAAGATATAGCCGACCGCCCCTACGATGATTTTCCGGGACAGTATGCCGGTGTCTTCTTTTTGCGCAACAGCACCGGAACATTGCGATACCTGAATATGCGGAATTCCGCCTATGGACTGAATATCGGCAACATAAAAGCATCTTCCAGTGCGGCTGAAAATGTGGCGCAGCTGCAGGCAATGAATCTTAACAATGCGCCTGAAGTGAATATCTACAACAGCAGAATTTACAACCACGCTTTTTATGGTGTATTTGGTTTTCTCGGAAAGGTGTATGCGGAAAATTCCCTGTTTTACAGTTGCGGGAAGAACGTGCTTGGTATTTACAATGGCGGTGATTATCAGTTTACGAATTGTACTTTCTATACAAGGGGCAGCGCGTATATTTCGCATGCGAAGGAACCTTTGTTTTATATGAATAATTATTTTGAGTATGCGCCCGGTCAATTTATCTTCGCCGATTCCAGTCGCGCGGATTTTAATAACTGCATCCTTTACGGCACGCTGGAAGAAGAAATAGTGGGGCAGGATGCCTCTTTGAATCCGCATCGCATTGATTTGAATTTTAATCATTGTATCGTCAAAACCGCGCTGAATATTTCCAATAGTATTTTTAATAACTGTAAGAAAGATGATCCGCAGTTTTTGGATGTTTTTAAAAATAAATTTCAATTGAAAACATCTTCTCCGGCAGTCGATTTCAGTGGGCCCGTATTCACCAATGATGATATAGACGGGTTTGCCATTAGCGGCGCTTCCCGCGATTGTGGTGCCTATGAATTACAGTAGGCAGCCTTCGTAAAGTATTTTTGAAAACACTTTCAGAATTCCGTTTTTTGCTGTAATTTGTAGTAAATGAACAGTAAACCCTACAGATATCTGAAAAATGTTTACTACAGTTTTCCGCTGCAACTGGTTTTGCTTCACTTGCAGAAGCATCCGCTTTTATTGACTTTCTGGTTGCTGCTTTTTGGTGCGGTGTGGCAATTTCTGGGCGTGAGTTATGGCATTCCGTTGCTCTTTTTGGATCCGGAATACCTGGGGAATGTCAACTTCCTGAGTTTTTTGGTGGTCGGATTTGCCATGGGTGGATTTATTACGGCGTGGAATGTGTCTTTTTATATTCTCAACAGCTATCGCTTTGAATTTCTGGCCTCGTTGGTCAATCCTTTTGTGCAGTTTTGTCTGAATAACAGTATTATTCCGCTTCTTTTTACGATTGGATACATTGTGCAGGTAATCAAATTCCAACATACGGAATCCCTGTTTCCAGCCGCCACAATAGTCGCGAATGTGCTGGCGCTCTTGTTGGGGAATTTGTTGATGGTGTTGGCGACCAGCAGTCTCTTCATTTTCTTTAACCGCGATGTGGAGAGCTTTCTGAATACGCTGAGTGATAAAGCAAAAGAGTCGCTTATCGGGAAGAAAATAAATCTCGATAAAATTCAGCTTCGCCCAACCGATATCACACAATGGAGAGTGGAGACCTATCTTGTTTTTCCTTTTCGCATCAGCCAAGTGCGCAAGGTCGATTTTTACGATCGCAAACTCGTAGAACGCGTGTTGTTTTTACATCACAGAAATGCATTTGTATTTCAGTTGGTGTGTATTGCAGGCTTGCTGGGAATCGGATGGATGATGGAAAATCCTTATTTTCGATTGCCCGCCGGAGCTGCCATATTTCTGATATTGTCCGTTATTACGGTGATGTTTTCTTTTATTTCGTATTTCTTCAGAAGTTGGGCCGCAGTGGCGGTAGTTACTCTGATTATAGGATTGAATATCCTGACTAAATATGATTTAGTTGTTTACAAACATCAGTTGTATGGTCTGGATTATAAAAGTCCGAAAAAATTGTATAACAATGAAATCGTGAACAGTGCGGTGTCAGAACAGCAGGTGAGGGACGACATGCGGTCAACCATGCAGATTCTGGATAACTGGCACCGGAAGATAAAATCAAAGTATGGGAATGAGAAACCCAAATTGTTGTTCATTAATACGGCCGGCGGCGGTTTAAAGGCTTCTTACTGGACCTTTCACGTGTTGCAGGAACTGGAAAAAGAAACCGGAAAAAAATTATTTGATCATACTGTTTTACTTACAGGTGCTTCCGGCGGTATGCTGGGGTCTGCCTATTTCCGGGAATTATATCTGCGTACCAAAAATAATGAACCGGTAGATTATACGCACAAGACTTATCTGGATGATATCGGACAGGATCTGCTCAACGGTGTTGCCACATCTATCGCGACCAATGATATCTTTTATCCGTGGCAGTCGTTTGATTATAACGGACATTCTTATAAAAAGGACAGGGCATACATGTTCAATGTGAAACTGAATGAGAATACGCACTACATGATGTACCGGAATATCAGCGACTACAAAGTGCCCGAACGGCAATCTCTGATTCCCATGATGATTATGTCCGCAACGATAATCAATGATCAGCGTTTTCTGCTGTTCTCACCACAGGATGTATCCTATCTGGTGAAACCATATTCCGTGGCAAGCGCAGGATATAAGGATAATCAGTCGGTGGATGCGGTGGAGTATGCACATTTCTTCCAGGATAAAGGAGCGGCATCGCTGAACTTTGTGGATGCGTTGCGCACCAATGCCACCTATCCCTACATTATGCCACAGGTGATTTTGCCTACAAAGCCTGAGATAAAAGCCATGGATGCCGGTATCCGCGATAACTCCGGATTGGCGATATCAACCCGGTTTTACAATGTATTTAAAGATTGGATTGATGAAAATACGGCAGGCGTCATTTTTATTTCTATCCGAGTGGATAATAAACAACGGGTATTTGATCCTAAAGAGAAGCAAACCTATATCAGCGAATTGTTGTCGCCGGTGGGCAGTATTTTTAATAACTTCCTGTTGTTGCAGGATTATAATTCAGATATCTCGCTGACCTATCTGGAGAATGCAGGCAATACACCGATTCATGTGCTGAATTTTAATTACGACCAAACCAAGAAGCGTAAAAAAGCCTCCATGAGCTGGCATCTCACCACCCAGGAAAAAATGGATATACAGCAGGCTTTTGAACAGGACAATAATGTACAAGCGCTTGCCAAGCTGAAAGAATTGCTGAGGTAGTTAAATCAATTCCAGCTGCACTACATTTTCTATATGGAAAGTGTGCGGGAACATATCTACCGGTTGGCATCTGCTGACTTTGTACTTCTCCGAAAACATCAACACATCGCGAGCCTGCGTAGCAGGATTACAGCTGACATAAACGATGCGTTTTGGTGCAGCCTGAAGCAGTACCTCAATGACGCGTTCATGCAGTCCTGCACGCGGCGGATCCACTACGACAATATCTGGCGTACCATGCTGTTCGATAAATGATTCTTGCAGGATGGATTCGCAGGTGCCGGCATAAAATACCGCGTTGCCTGTTTGGTTGAGTTGCGCGTTGAACTCCGCGTCTTCAATTGCCTGAGGTATCTGTTCTATTCCTACGACCTTCTTGCAATTGTCTGCAATATACAAGGCAATACTGCCGGTTCCGCAATACAAGTCGTACACATTATCCTCTTGAGTGAATTGCCCGAACTCCTTCACGATGTCATACAGCCTTTTGGCTTGTCTGCTGTTGGTTTGGAAAAAGGATTTCGTGCTGATTTTATATTGTATGTCCCCCAGCTGCTCGAGGATGTAATCGCGGCCATAATAGGTGATTACTTCCTGGTCGTAAATGGTGTCATTCTTCTTGGTGTTGATGATGTAATTCAGCGAAGTGATGTACGGAAACGTTGTCTTCAGGAAATCCATCAGCGCACTGATTTTATCCATGTCTGCTTCTGCAAAACATACCGTCACCATCCATTCATCCAGCGTCGTATTACGCAGAATCAGATTGCGCATCAGTCCCTCGTGGTATTTCAGGTTGTAAAAAGAATAAGCATGCTCCGTTACAAACTGATAGACCGCATTTCTGATATCGTTATTTCTGTTGTCCTGCAGGTGGCATTCTTCAATTTGCAGCACACTCGAAAAGTGACCGGCTGCGTGAAAACCCAGCGCGTTTTTGTTGAATGCAATGCCGCTGTCAATCTGTTCGCGTGTCAGCCACACTCTGTCAGAAAATGTAAATTCAAGTTTGTTGCGATATTCCGTTATCTCCTCGCAGCCCACAATAGGTTCGATGTTGGGAAGTTCCATCTTTCCTATTCTCCGGAATGCATCCGCCACAATCTGTTGTTTGAAAGACAGTTGGTGCGCATATTGAACATGTTGCCATTTGCAACCGCCACAGGTGCCGAAATGCTTGCAAACAGGTGTAGTGCGCTTATCTGACGCCTTTTCCAGTGAAACAATTTCAGCATGCGCGTAATCTTTTTTCTTTTGCGTGATTTTTGCCTGCACCACATCGCCGGGAATTCCCTTGTCAACGAATACCACAAAATTGTCGGCTCTGCCCAATCCTTTTCCTTCGGCTGCTATGTCCGTGATTTCAAGCTTTTCCAGTAGTGGATATGATTTTTGTTTGTACTTCCTGCCCATGTCGTTCTAAAATGTTGTTAAAATTACAGAAATAATACAAGCCATCGCACAGAATGGCGTAAATCCATTCAAAAAACAATATTTTTGTTTTAAATCAGCAGTTTATGAAGAAACTTCTACTTTCCGTTTTCATGGTTTTGGGTTTTCTTGCAATTTCCGTTGCCGGAGAGGATATTCTTTTTTCTGTCGGAGATACGAAGGTCAGCAGACAGGAGTTTGAATATATTTACAACAAGAACAACTTCAATAACAAGGCGAATTACAGTCGCGAATCGCTCGAGGATTACCTACAATTATATGTCAATTTTCGATTGAAAGTGAAAGAAGCAGAGGCGCAGGGACTGGATACCAGTGCGCGGTTTAAAACGGAACTGGCCGCATATGAAAAACAGTTGCTGGAAGCGTATGTGGAGAAAGCAATATTTGACAGTCTGGTTTATCAGGAATATCAGCGAGGCCAAAAGGATGTCTGCATCAGTCATATCTTCATTTCCCATACACAGCCCAATGGCGCGGACGCAGCCGCTCTCGCAAAAGATTATTATCAAAAAATAAAAACCGGCACAGCGTATAACGAAATGGCGAAGTTGTCAGACGACAAACAAACCGCATCTAAAAACGGCAATATCGGTTGGTTCAACAGTTATCAGATTTCCTTTGCAGAAATAGAAGATGCCGTGTACGCGATGAAACCCGGAGAAATTTCGGCACCGGTAAAAACGCGTATCGGGTATCATATCCTGCGACTCGACTCTGTCCGGATCGCATTGCCCAAAATAAAAGCGGCTATCATCAAGCGATATTACAGTCCGACAGATACCGGATATTTATCCGAACAATCAGCGAAAGCAGCTATTGATGCGGCATATGCGGAACTGAAAAAAAATGTACCGTTCGAGCAGGTGGTGCAGAGCTACAGCGAAGACGAATCTTCCAGAAGCAACAAAGGTGTGCTGGATTGGTTTGGTATCAATACCTACCACAAGAAATTTGAGGAATCAGTATATGCGCTCAAAGATGGTGCTTATTCGGCTCCTTTCAAAACAGCAACAGCATGGTATATTGTCAGACGACTGGAAACGGCACCGGTAAAACCATTCGAGTCGGTAGCGCCTTCCCTGAAAGCAAAATTGCAGTCGTTACAGCAGTATCAGCATCAGATAGATAAATTCATAGAACAACTCAATGAAAAATGGAAGATAGCCTATTTTCCGGCTGCTACCGAGCGTTTTCAGGAAAGGTTGAATCGCATAGCCCTGACAACACCCTTTGTGTACAAAGATACTTTGCCCGCGGCGGTGATTCTGAAAATCGGGGATAAGGAGATTACCGAAAATCAACTGGGAAAGAATATACAATCGGTGTTTTATACGGTAAATCCCGGACTCGGCACGGACAAAATCAGTATGCTGGTAAAAAATGCCATTCACGGACAGATTCTGGAACAGTATAAACAGGAAATAAAAACGACCCATCCGGAATTTAAAATGCTGATGAATGAATATCGCAACGGCATCATGATATTCAATCTGTCAGAATCCAATGTCTGGGAAAAAGCATCCGCGGATACCGCAGGACTGAGGACTTATTACAACCTGCACACGGAAGATTTTAAGGCGAAGAAAAAGGCCACGCTGCGCACCTTTTACGCAAACAACGCCAAACAAGCCAAGTCGCTGTACAAGCTGGTGGCAAAAAAGCCGGATATGACTGATGAAGAAATGAAATCCAACATGATCTCGCTGGGTATCGTGGAACCGGAAGTGCATGTATTGTCCGTTGATGAAGAAAGTGCGAAAAGCAAGCTGGAGAAAGCATTTATAGCCAAGCCTTCTAAACAGGGCAGTCGCTACCTGATTACGCAGTTGTACAATATCCAGCCCGAAAGAATGCGGGCACTCGAAGAATGCCGCGGATATGTTGTTGCCGCCTATCAGGAGGAACTGGAGAAAAAATGGGTGGATGAACTCCGCAAAAAATATCCGGTGGTAATAGAGGAACAGGTGCTGGACAGTATGATAAAAAAATAGCAGGTAAGGCGTCCGGTGGTCGCATTTTATGCACGTTAAAAATGCTTAACACCCTAAGGTTGTGTAGAAAATACAGCATTTTTCCGCTGTAACTCATTATCCTTTTCGTACATTTGTAGCTTAAATCATACCATGCGAAAACTGAATTTGTTATTTTTTGTATTCTTCGGCATTCAGATGTCCTTTGCCAACGGCATTTTGCTGGACAAAATTGATGCTATTGTCAATGATAAAATTATTCTGCGCTCCGATATAGAAAACCAGCTGGATTTGTTGAATCTCCGTGGCGAAGGTGAGGAAATCAGCCGCTGCGAACTGATGGAACAGCTCGTGTACAATAAAATCCTGACCACACAGGCGCTGCGCGACAGTTTGCCTTTGGGGAGTGATGAAGTGGAAGAGGAGCTGACCAGAAAAATCAACTATTTTATCAGTGTTGCCGGTTCTCAGGAAGCATTCGAAGAGTATTATAAAAAAACAGTTTCACAAATTAAGGATGATTACCGCGATGATATCCGCGAACAGATGCTGGCTGCACGTATGAGAAGTAAAATCCTCGAAGATATTCAGGTGACGCCATCTGAAGTGAAGGCATTCTTTGATAAATTGTCCAGAGACAGCCTGCCGTATTTCGATGCGACTATGGAGTTGCAGCAGATTGTGATGAAACCGAGAGTGTCCGATTTTCAGCAGAAGGCGGCCAGAGAAAAAGCGGAAGGTATTTTAGCCCGTATCAAGTCCGGCGAAAGTTTTGAATTGCTTGCCAGTCTGTATTCCGAAGATTTGGCTTCTGCACAGGATGGTGGTCTGCTCGACTGGGCGCCGAGAGGAACCTACGTGAAAGACTTCGAAGCAGCTGCGTTTAAACTGAAGGCAAATGAAGTGAGTGAACTGGTGCAAACGCCGTTCGGATATCACATCATTCAAATGATAGAGCGCAGAGGCGATATGATTCAGGTACGTCACATCCTGATTCGTCCGCAGTCAACCTCCAAAGATGCAGAATATGCGCAGAATAAACTCGACTCCATACGCAATGATATTCTCGAAGGGAAAATTACTTTTTTCTCCGCGGTAAAAGAATTCTCACAGGATGATCAGTCTAAGAATGTGGGCGGCTATGTCCTGAATTACGAAACCGGAGGTACAATCCTGGAAGTAAATAAAATGGATCCTACGCTGTATACACTGGTAGATACCATGTCAGTAGGTGCTATTACACCACCTACTATGTATCAGGCGGATGATGGTTCCATCGCATTCCGTATTGTGAAGCTCGTGGCAAAAGTGGATGCTCATGTGGCAGATATCAGAGTGGATTACGATAAAATTCAGAATGCCGCAAGGAATGACAAAGAAACAGAAATCCTGGATAGATGGTTCGGTAAGAATATCAAGAAAACCTACCTGATGATTGCAGATGATTATAAGGAATGTGAGTCGCTGCGTCCGATTATTGTTCAAAACCAATAAATACTATGAATCCATTTGCCAGCGATGTAGACGGAATTAAACAGCTTGCTGCTTCCTATCAGCAGTTGCGCACAGAGATACGCAAGGTGATAGTCGGACAGGATGAAGTAGTGAAATATGTATTGCTCTCCATTTTCTGTGACAGCCACAGCTTGTTGGTGGGTGTGCCCGGACTGGCAAAAACCTTGTTGGTGAAAACGGTGGCAGATGTGCTGCAGCTCGATTTCAAGCGCATACAGTTTACGCCCGATTTAATGCCTTCCGATATCATAGGCGCGGAGGTGTTGAATGAAAACAGACAATTCCAATTCAATAAAGGACCCTTATTTGCCAATATCATCCTGGCGGATGAAATCAACCGAACACCGCCTAAGACACAGTCGGCACTGCTCGAAGCGATGCAGGAAAGACAGGTAACCGCCGCCGGTGTGCAGCATCAACTGGCATTGCCGTTCTTTGTGCTCGCGACACAGAATCCTATCGAACAAGAAGGTACCTATCCGTTGCCGGAGGCGCAGCTCGACCGTTTTATGTTTAATATCGTGTTGGATTATCCATCCCTGGAAGAAGAATTGCAGGTGGTGAAATCAACGACCAATGATGCACCGGTATCCGTGCAGAAAGTAATAGGCAAAGAAGAAATTATCGCGTTTCAACATCTGGTGCGTCGTATTCCGATTGCGGATAATGTGGTGGAATATGCGGTGAAACTGGTGGCTTCCACTCGCCCGAATACAGCATCTGCGGCAAAAGTAGTGGATGAGTTTGTTGCGTGGGGTGCAGGCCCGCGGGCATCACAGGCATTGGTGATAGCCGCGAAAGGCCACGCCGCCATTCATGGTAAATTCTCGCCGGATATAGAAGATGTAAAAGCGGTGGCATTGCCGATTCTGCGTCACCGTATCATCCGGAATTTCAAGGCCGAAGCAGAAGGTATGAGCATGGAGAAAATCATTGCTCAGTTGCTCTGATAGCAATTATTTTGCATATAGCCATTTTTCTATTGCTTCTTGTGTGGTGCTGATGTGGTCTGTTTTTTTCTCTACAACACCATCATTCATCCAGAAAATTACGGGATATACAGGTCCCACCAGTTGAAGGAAATTTTCTTTTCCTTTCAGGAAATTATAAGGCAATCGTTCCGCATTAGTTTCTTTGTAGAATGCAGGGAGTTCCTCTTGTTCTCCGTTTAATACCAGATAGACCGGCATTGCAGGATTTGCGTTTTTCATTACATTTAACTTATACGCTGCCAATTTGCAGTGTGGGCAGGATAAGCTTAAAAATGCTACTATCCATTTCCCTTTTCGTAATTCCATAGTCGGAGGATTGGGTTGAATGGAATCGTATAGTATTTCTAATGGAGGACGATAGCCTGTGCGCGTAAAGGAATGATTGCTGTCGTTCTGATAAAACAGACTATTCAATGTGAATGGCAATGCCAAGCTCAGCACAAAAGTGAATAGCGCAATATTGGCGTATTGTTTCGTATTGTTTGAAAATTCAAAATAAGGCGGTAGGATGTAAATCAGATATGCCATCATGAGCAGTAATACGTTTTTCCATATAGCCTGTGCCGGTGACATAATAATGGTGTCGCCAAAACAACCACAGTTGCCGTCCTGTTTCAGATATAAAATCTGGTAGAGTAAGTAGATGCTGAATAATATCAATAAGCCAGCTGCCAGTTGGAGTGTTATTCTGCGAAGGGAGATGCCCAGAATAATCCAGCCACCGATTAGCCACTCTGCCCCGATAATGATGCGGGCAAGATAGGGCGTGATTTCCCATGGTATGAAGCCGGAGTTAGCGAGCGTGTATTCAAATAACTCTACAGGAAAAAGTTTGGTGTAACCTGAATAAATAAACAGGATACCCAGTATAAGTCGAATAGTAAGTACTGCGAATTTCATATTGCAAAATATAAAAAAATAAGGGCAACCGTCAGGCTGCCCTTATTTTTACTAAGATAAATCTTATTTAAGTGAGCAGGATGCACCAGATATTTCTAATGCTTCGCATTGTGCTTTTGTAAGTCCTCCGGTATTGGAAACTTCCACACCGTCATAAGTGCAAACACAGTTTTTTGTTTTTTTGCAAGCTGCAGAACCTCCGATAATCAGTAAGGCAGCTGTAAAGGATAAAAGTAATTTTTTCATAGTTTATGATATTTTGTAAACACAAGATATGAAAAAATATGGTATCAAAAAAGAAATATGCAATTTTTTTTAGTCATTCAGTTTTAAAACAGCCATAAACGCCTGTTGCGGAACCTCTACGTTTCCAATCTGACGCATACGCTTTTTACCTTTTTTCTGTTTCTCCAGCAATTTTCTTTTACGGGAAATGTCACCGCCGTAACATTTTGCCGTAACATCTTTTCGCATAGCGGAGATGGTTTCCCGTGCAATGATTTTCGCTCCGACTGCGGCCTGTATTGCGATAACAAACTGCTGGCGTGGTATCAGATCTTTTAGTTTTACACACAGGCGACTGCCGAAATGATAGGCCTTGCTGCGGTGTATCAGCGCTGAAAATGCGTCCACATTGTCGCCGTTCAGTTTGATATCCAGTTTTACCAAATCACTCTCCCTGTAGTCAGACATGTGGTAGTCGAAACTGGCATATCCTTTAGAGATAGACTTCAGCTGATCATAGAAATCGAATACAATTTCCGCGAGCGGCATTTCAAATTGCAATTCTATTTTGGTCGGCGACAGGTACACCTGATTTTTCAGAATACCGCGTTTGTCCATGCATAACTTCATGATAGCGCCTACATATTCCGGTTTGGTAATCACCTGAGCCTTGATGAAAGGTTCTTCCACATAGTCAATCAGCGTAGGATCCGGCAGGTCGGTTGGATTGTTCACCGTTATTTTTGTGCCTTGTTTGGTGTAGGCAAAATAGGTTACGTTCGGAACAGTGGTGATAATGGTCATATCATATTCCCGTTCCAGTCGTTCCTGAATAATTTCCAGGTGCAACAAACCGAGGAAGCCACAGCGGAATCCGAAGCCCAATGCTAAAGAAGTTTCCGGCTCCCACACCAAAGAAGCGTCGTTGAGTTGTAGTTTTTCCAGTGAATCGCGCAGTTCTTCGAAATCGTCATTGTCAATAGGATAGATACCGGCAAATACCATTGGCTTAACGTCTTCAAAACCCTTAATACTTTCCGTGCACTGACGGCTGACATGCGTGATGGTATCACCCACTTTAATTTCCCGGGAAACTTTGATGCCCGTAATGATATAGCCGATGTCACCTGCACTTACTTCACTGCGAGGTTCGGGTGTCATGCGCATGATGCCTACTTCATCCGCGTAATATTCTTTGCCTGTGTTGACGAATTTAACTTTATCGCCTTTTTTGATTTTTCCGTTCATCACCCGGAAATAGGCGATTACACCACGGAAAGAGTTGAAGACGGAGTCGAAAATGAGCGCTTGCAACGGAGCTTCCGGATCTCCTTTCGGAGCCGGGATGCGTTCAATCACTGCCGGTAGAATTTTATCTACGCCCAATCCTGTTTTTCCACTGGCCTCCAGAATATCTTCATGCTTGCAACCAATCAGATCGACAATCTGATCTTTCACTTCTTCAATCATCGCGCCATCCATATCAATTTTGTTGATAATCGGAATGATTTCAAGTCCGTTTTCGATGGCGAGATATAGATTGGAGATAGTCTGCGCCTGAATACCTTGTGTGGCATCTACGAGCAGCAATGCTCCTTCACACGCGGCAAGTGAACGGGAAACCTCATAGGAAAAATCCACGTGACCCGGAGTGTCAATCAGGTTGAAATTATATTTCTTGCCATTATGCTCGTAGTCCATCTGTATGGCGTGGCTTTTGATAGTAATACCGCGCTCCCGTTCCAGATCCATGTCATCCAGCGTCTGTGCCTGTAAATCTCTTTCAGAAACGGTATTTGTGAGTTGTAATAATCTGTCTGCCAGCGTGCTTTTGCCGTGGTCGATATGTGCAATAATACAGAAATTGCGAATGTTTTCCATGTGACAAAAATACAGATAATCGGTGGAATCTTGTAGTGAAAAATAATTTGTTAATCCAGCCGTGAAATGGCATCGGATTACCTAAAATAAAAAGAACGCACTATGTGGTGCGTTCTTCCGTATGATATAAGTTTTGTTATTTTCCTGTAATTCTTCCGGCGCGGCAATATCTTTTGTTCCAGTATTCTTCATTCAAATCGCTGATGGTTACACCATTGGAGGAAGAAGAATGCGTGAATTTGCCATCCTGCAGATAAACGCCCACGTGTGAGATACCCCAACCCTGTACATTGAAGAACACCAGATCGCCTTCGCGCAGTTCTTCGCGATCCACATATTCTGTCATGTCAGCCAACTGACGGGAAGTGGCGTAGGTGTCAGAGCAGTCATTCATCAGTTTGTAAACATAATTGGAGCAGTCGATGCCTTTTTCTGTTTTTCCACCATATCTGTATGGCGTGTACAGCCATTTGAAGACATTTGCATACATACCCAAATCGGTTGCCTTATTGACGTTTACACCCACTTTTTGGAAGAAAGTAGAGAAGGCATCCAGGTCGATGCTTTTTTGCTGACAGATTTTCTCGAGCGCGGAGCAAAATCCGTTATTGGCATAGCTGTTATTGGTGAATAACGCCATCGCCACTAATAAGGATAGAATTGCTTTTCTCATGTATGTAAAATTAGAAAAGCAGATTTAAAAATCCGAGTAAATGCAACTGTGTGGCGGGTTAAAAACTTGTTAAAAACAATTTAGTAAAGTGTAATCTTTTGGTATTCAGTATGTTGTTCTTTATTCTGTAAATTTATCAGATATAGTCCGGCAGGGATTCCGTTTCTATTAATGACAGTGTTGGTGCCGGTAATTTTGCCGCATTGTACTTGTTTGCCGGTCAGGTCATTAATAACATAAATGGAAGGTTCCATAAGGAAATCCTGTGTAGTGCGGATATTTATATAGTCTGAGGCTGGATTGGGATACAGCAGAAAGGTCGGTGTGTTTTTATGCTGCGGGAGTGCAGTAGTTATTTGTGTAGTATCCCACAATAAGGTATATTTTCCCATGGATAATGCAGGTATATGCAAGGTGTCAACGGGTAAGTTGTTTTCTTCGATGATGGTGTAATTATTGTTGTTGCCGTTATTCCATACCGCATTGCAAGGCGTGTATTGGGCGGAAGTCAGGCTTTCGCTACGCAATATGTATGATGAACTGTTGCTGATATATGCTGCTTTCTGGTGCCAAAGGAGCGGATGGTCTTTCAGTGGGATTTTGGCTGTTATAGTGTCGGTATTGATAAAATGAACATACCATTCATTGCTTTCTGTGTTGCTGAAAATGTCCAACAATACGTTAGCGTTATTTAAAAGAGGAGTATTGTTTAAACGCGCCACAGGTTGAGATAGTGTGCTGCTCCAGATATAATAAGGGTGATACTGTATCTGTTTTTCTATAAAGAGTGACTCCGGTGCGATATGTTGTGTTCTGAAAAGTGGCCACGGGTAATAACCACTGGCTAGCATGTGATATATCCAGCCATCCACCAACTTGGGCGATTGTTCCTTGATAAGTACGATTTGTCGGAAGAACTCATAAATATACTGTGCATGTAAGAAGGTATTGGTAGCAAAGGATACGTCTGTGAAATTCCATTCTGTTACCCATATTGATTTATTATACTTTGCCGCCGGCAATAAACCTAAGTTGTAAGTGATGCTGCTATCGCAATAAGTGCGGATAGCTTTTGCGGCGAAAACTTCCGCCAATCTTTTGTCTTCAAAATCCAAATATTCATCACATGGAAGGAATTCCTGAAAATACAAATGCGGGATAAGCGCATTTATATCGGGTTGTATACTGAAGTAATAATTCCACAAATCTCTTTTCTTTCCGTAAAGCTCATAGCGCTTAATAAAAACGGGTTGTCCGGCACTGTCTTGGCTGAAATAATTCAACCTGCTCGCAGCCGGTATTCCAACGGGAATATTGCCATATAATTTCCGGAGGGTGTCTGTGTAAATAGATGTAATCAATCGGTTTTTGAGTAAGCCTTCAAAATAATATCTCAAAGGAAGCGCGTGAGGAGGCGGAACAACAAGTCCTTCAGTAGTACAATCTCCGTTGATGTATTGTAAATTGTCGTCAAAAATGACATATTCATCATACGTCTCATTACCCAACTCAATTCCTATCACAGGAAGTCCCTGTTCTTTCAGATATTGTATGCTTGCCAGATTTTCTCCAAGTCGATAACGAAATCCGCTGTCCTGCAATAATTCGTTCCTGATTTGTTGCAGTGTATTGCCGGATTGAATATTGTATAATTCCCATGCATACCAATCAATATTGGTACTATCGAGTACATCATCACCATTTCCATCCAGCAAAGAGAGGTTGTTATTGGTATACTCCATGAGCAGTTGCTGTATGCGTGCGGAATATGCTTGCAGATCACCCTGATAAAAGTGAGTGTGCGTATTTAAACTGAGTAATATCCGGATGTCTTTGCCTGATTGTTTTTGCTTTTTCATCTCGTCTGCAAAATAATACATGGCATTTTTGTCCATGGCGCGGTCATATCCAAGAAACTGTGCGGCCCACGGGTTATTTATTTTTCCCGGAATGCAATTCACCTCATTCGTGTCAATTCCATAACCGTTTCCATAGAAATGATAATAATTCCCCGGCGTTCCACCCGGAAAGCGGTACAAACTGATTCCAAGCGGAGCTGCCATCTGTTGTAACTCCGAACTCATATATACGCTGTCGACAGTTCCCTCCGGAGTTTGCCGGAAAACCAGCTGATCGTGGAGGCTCATCCCATTTATACCGGTTAACATGTTCGTACCCGTTATTTTTTCTGATGTATTATCTAGCCGAATGGTGTCATTGCCAAACACTGTTAGTATGGAGAGAGCGAGGATCAATATGTTTATCAGATATTTCATGTCATAAATGTACTTGTTTTCTGCGTTGTAGTCATATTTTTATTTTCTGAATTAATTAACAATGATTAATTAATTCATTTTCTGCGTTAAATAATCATTAATCCAATGCATGCATTGGATTTTTAGTGCTAACTTTCAGAAAATAAAATATTATGGCTGCAAATCCAAGTAAACTGATAGGAGGAAATTTCCTCTTTACAGAAACCAACCCGAAAGATGTTTTCATTCCGGAAGAATTCACCGAAGAGCAAAAGATGATATGGCAAACCGTGAATGATTTTTGCGTAAAAGAATTGCACGGATTAGGAATAGAACGCGTTGCGCTGATGGATGCCGAGAAAGACCGTGAGCTTGTATTGGAGTTGTTCCGCAAAGCCTCCGAATTAGGATTGTGCGGGGTATCCATTCCGGAAGAATACGGTGGCATGGGCCTCGATTTCAATACAGGACTTTTATTTACAGAAGCATTATCGTTGGGGCTTGCATTTGCAACTACCATTGGTGCGCAGGTGTCTATCGGATCTTTGCCTATCGTTTTTTACGGTACGCACGAGCAGAAAGAAAAATACCTGCCGAAAATTGCTACCGGTGAGTACGCCTGTTCTTACGCACTGACAGAACCGGGCGCGGGCTCTGATGCCAACTCCGGAAAAACAAAAGCGGTATTAAATGAAGAAGGCACGCACTACCTGCTGAATGGTCAGAAGATGTGGATTACCAACGGTGGTTTTGCCGATATCTTTATCGTGTTCGCAAAAATCGAAGATGATGAGCGTTTATCCGCCTTTATCGTGGAAAAGGAATTTGGAGGAATCGAAATTGGAAAAGAAGAGAAGAAAATGGGTATCAAATCCTCTTCCACTGTACAGTTGTTCTTCAATAACTGCCCGGTGCCGAAGGAAAATCTCCTAGGAGAGCGTGGCAAAGGATTTAATATGGCATTGAACATCCTCAACAATGGACGCATAAAAATCTGCGCAGGCGGTGTGGGTGGTATGAAATATGGTGTGGCCAAATCGGTGGAATATGCCAATCAGCGTTTCCAGTTCGGTAAACCTATTGCTGATTTCGGTGCTATCAAATACAAGCTCGGACAAATGGCTATGCTGGCGTTCGTCAATGAATCAGCGGTGTACAGAGTAGGAGCAGATGTAGATAAAAAATACAATGAACTGAAAGCCAATGGCGCTTCTGAAAATGATGCGAAAATCAACTCCATGCGCGAATACGCTATTGAATGTGCCATCCTGAAAGTGCAGGGTTCTGAAGCGATGTGCTGGACGGCAGATGAGGCTATTCAGGTACACGGTGGTATGGGATATTCTATGGAGACCGGTGTGGAAATGGCTTATCGCGATGCACGTATTACCAAAATTTACGAAGGTACCAACGAAATTAATCGTATGCTGAGCTTGGCGGAATTTTACAAAAGAGCATTCCAAACCAAAGAACTGAAAATAAACGATGCGATGAAAACCATTCCGTTGGGTATTGCGCAAAATTTCAATCCGTTCAATAACGGCTTTCTGGCTGATGAAACAGAAATTGTTTCCAATCTGAAAAGTGTGTTTATGATTATCACAGGTGCTGCCGGTCGCAAACTGAAAACAAAACTGGTAGATGAGCAGGAAATTGTAATGAACCTGGCGGATATTATGGCGGTGGCCTTCATGGCGGAGTCGGCTATCCTGCGTGTGAAAAAACTGAAAGACGATCCGAATGCAGACAAGGATGCACTGAAACTGAAAATCAAGATGACACAGTTATACGTGTATGAGGCACTGGACATTGCGCGCAAAGCGGCAGACAACGCGATTGACAGCTACTCCAAAGGGGTAGAAAAATTCACGATGAAACGTGTAGTAGGTTCCTTATTGAAAAACTATGACATCAATCCGAAAGACATGCGTCGTGCCATTGCAGATGCTGTCATTGCAGCGAATAAGTACCCGTGGTAAATCACTGTGATAGACTATTACGTAGAAATAGTAAGTTTATAAGTAATAAGGCTCTCCGAAAGGAGAGCCTTATTTTTGTTGTAAAATTTTGTTTATTTAATCGGAAATTTTCCGATTAAGCTAATTTTATTTTGCAATTTTATGTAAAAATATTTTGTAATAATCGGAAAAATTCCGATTATTGTGTTGTAAAATTGCATTATGTCATTCAGGAGAAGAGTAAAAGAGTATGCGGAAGCACCGATATCGCATCATGTCGTGGAGGAAATGCTCACTGAATACAATCGTCCGAACGATAAAATCAGTGAGTTGATCAGGAGCGGAGAGTTGCTGTCGCTGCGAAGAGGGTTGTATGTGCCCGGCCCTGAAACTGATTTGCCGGTGCCGCACCTGCTGCTTATTGCCAATCATCTGAGAGGTCCCAGCTATGTATCGCTGGAATCCGCACTTTCTTATTGGGGAATGATACCCGAACGCGTATACGAAGTCAGTTCCGCCACCCTGAAAACTTCCAAAAGATACACCACACCGCTCGGTCGGTTCAGCTATCAGCATCTGTCTGCGCCCTATTATTCTTTCGGTGTCCGGAGTGTCAGATTAACGGAGCAACAAACGGCGCTGATAGCATCGCCCGAAAAAGCAGTTTGCGATAAAATTATACTGACAGCCGGCGTATTACTCAGAAGTATCCGGCAGACACAGGATTTTCTGCTCGATGATATGCGGATGGATGAGACCGTATTGCGCTCATTGAATGTGTCCGAAATCCGCTCATGGGTGGAGGATGCTCCGAAAAGTCAGAGCTTATCCATGCTCGTTAAAACATTAGAAGCCTTATGATCAAAGACTGGATTGCAGCATATCAACCGGCCAGCGAAGAAGAGGTTTTGTCCGCACTTCGTGAAATCATGCAGGAAATTGCTTTGGCCGGATTGTCGCGCACGGATTTCTTCGATAAAGCGGCATTTTACGGAGGTACTGCGCTCCGTATCTTTTATGGACTCGACAGGTTTTCAGAGGATCTGGATTTTTCTCTTTTAGCGTCTGATCCGGATTTTTCTCTGGAGCCTTATTTTTCTGCCGTGATTACGGAATTTGAGGCGACAGGCATGAAAGTAAGTATCCGGGAGAAAGATAAAAAGATTAAAACTTCCGTAGAATCGGCATTTCTGAAATCCGAAACGATCTGGAAAGAACTTGTGCTGGAAGATATTGTGAAACAGGCGGGCTTAGCTTCCAATAAATCAATTAAAATAAAAATAGAGGTGGACTGTAACCCGCCTTTAGGTTTTGTGACGGAAGAGAAATTATTGCTCCGGCCGTTTTCTTTTTATGTAAAATGCTTCACCCGACCGGGCTTATTTGCCGGCAAAATGCATGCATTGCTATTCAGAAAATGGAAAAACAGAGTGAAAGGCCGCGATTGGTACGATCTGGAATGGTATATCAAAAAGGGTATTCCGCTGGATATGGCACATTTTGTGCGCAGGGCACGTGATACAGGTGATTGGCAAGAGGAAACTATGTCAAGACAGCAATTCTTCCATTTGCTGCATGATAAAATCAATACCGTTTCATTCGATAAAGTGAAAGAAGATGTCGTTCGATTTATTCAGGACGAAAAATCACTGGAAATTTGGAGTAAAGATTATTTTATGGACTTGACAGAAAAACTGAAACTGGAGAATATTTAGTCACATCATGGCTATATTCCCAACGTAAGCATTATACTTTATTTTTCCTTTTTTTCACTTCCATCCAACTCTTTGCCAAATTCGTCCAGAGACAGCATAACCTGTTCCATCACTTCATTAAATACTTTCAGTTGTTTGGGGCTGAGTTTGTCCGTAATTCTTTTTTCCAGTCCGAATACCGTTTTCAGCGCAATCTTTCTGAGTTTCTTGCCTTCCGGTGTCAGGAAAACCAGCACTTTTCGCTGGTCGTTTTCATCGGGTTTGCGGGAAATGGCACCGCTTTCCTCCAGACTGTTCAGTGTGCGCGAGAGGCTGTTCGGCTCCATGCCGATGCGCGGAGCAATTTTTGTTACTGGAACGCCGTCTTCTTCATAGATGGCCATCAGGATGAAAGCCATGGAAATTGTGCCATTATACAAATGGGCTTTATCGTTAAATACTTTCGCAATATTCAGCCAGGAGGTACGCAGATGATACAGGACCATCTGATTTGCCGTTTCTTCAAACAAATCCATGTGTTAAAAGTAAAAAATAAAACAGGAAATAGTATCTTGTAGGGAGGAAAAAATGAATGCAAGCATTGAAAAATATCTGAAAGCCTACAATTGGATGCAATGGTTGGGCTGGCTTTCCGCAAGTTGCCTGCTAATGTCTGGGGTTTCCGCCGCCTTTTGGGTGTTGTCGGCTTTTCAGTTGCTTGCGCTGGCTGAAATATTTCACGCCTACAAAAAATGGAGTTCCACTACCGTAGCGTTGTGCGCAGCACAAACAGGCGCCCGGATATATATGCTGATCTGGATGTATATTCTGGTAATAGAAGGCAATGCCGCCACAGATACAATTACGAAGACCATCGCCTACATCATGCTATATTGCTGGTGTCTGGCAGAAATTATTCGATATGGCTATTATCTTTTCCGCGATTCCGATGTGTGGAAGTGGTGTCGTTATAATGCCTTTCGTTTGCTTTATCCCGTAGGTGTTTCCTGTGAATTGTTTCTGCTCTATGTGGTATTCAGCAGGACGGCTGAACTTTGGATAAAAATTTTAATGATAATTACGCTGGCTGCTTATATTATTGCATTTCCGAAGTTATATTTACACCTTCAAAAACAGCGAAAACAAAAGTTATAAATATTTTTTACCGTATAAATTGAAATATACCATGAATGATTATCTGCAAAATGCCACCCTTCGCCAATTACTGAAAACATTGAATATTCCTGTTCCCGTACCGCCGATTCTGAAGCGCAACGGAAACGCCTATTCACAGGATGAACTGAAAGCAAAGGCAGTGGCTGTAACCGGTAAGGAAACCGATTTTCTGCATGGTCTGCAGAAGTCTTTGTCTGCTCAGGTGAAAACCGCCACTATCTATGAAGACAAAATAGACGGTTTGGTGGTGAGTACCGCAGGTATGCAGACACTGGAAGATCTGGAAGATTTGTATACCACCATAAAAAATACCGTTTCCAGAATTGCGGCGAATGGCCGTATTGTGATTGTATCCCGCGTGGACAGCACAGATGTGCTGGCTTATTCGGTGCAGCGTTCCGTGGAAGGATTTACAAGAGCATTATCTAAAGAAATCGGCGGGAAAAAAGGGGTGACCGTAAATCAGTTGAAAGTGACGCTGGATTCCGTTTCTCCTGATTCAGTGGCCAATGCAGCTTTCTTCTTTCTGAGTGATAAATCGCCTTTCATCACCGGTCAGGTGGTGGAACTGAGCAATGATACTGCTACCGAATTTTCTGCTCCTGAGCAACTGCTCGCAGGAAAGGTGGCCATCGTTACCGGTGGGGCGCGTGGTATCGGCGCGGCCGCAGCGCGTGTATTGCAGCGCGAAGGTGCCAAGGTAATCATTGTAGATGTACCGCAAGCCAGCGAAGATGCGCAGTTTCTGGCCAATGAACTGGGCGGCGACAGCGTACTGCTGGATATCACGAAACCTGGTGCCGCCACGGAATTACAGCAATACGTGCTCGAACATTATGAGAAACTCGATATTCTGGTCAATAATGCCGGTATCACCAGAGATAAGACCATCGCTAAAATGAGCATCGACCAATGGCGTGCGGTGATTAATGTGAACCTGAAAGCGCTGGTTACGCTCACGGAGACATTTGCTGAGAACGGATTTGCACCTTATGCAAAAGTGGTAAGTCTTTCTTCCATCTCAGGCATAGCGGGCAATGTCGGTCAGACCAACTACTCACTGACGAAAGCGGGTGTGATTGGTTTTACACAGGCTTTTTCAGCTACAAGGGAAGGGCTTTTTGCAAACGCCGTTGCGCCGGGTTTTATAGAAACCAAGATGACGGAAAATCTGCCGTTTTTTGTGAAAGAAGGTGGTCGCCGTTTGTCGACGCTGAAGCAGGGCGGTATTCCGGAAGATATTGCGGAATTAATAGGATTTCTTGCGTCTCCACTTTCCGATGGTATCAACGGCCAGTGTATTCGCGCCTGTGGTGGAAGTATGATTGGCGCGTAGCGCAATCCCGTAATATTTATTTAAGGAATGTTTTTTATTTACTTCCCTTTTTCGTAATATTACGCCTTAAAACAAATAACACACACGCTCCCTTCACAAATCATCAGTCAGGGTGGGTATAATCTAAGAAAGTATGAAGAAGTTAGTAGTTTCAGGTTTGTTGGCGCTTATTTCCTTTGCAACATTTGCACAGGAAGCCGAGCCATTGGCAGCCACATCCACAGAAAAAGAGCCGCTCAAGCTCCGTATTCGTAAAAATGTACTCCGTCCTTTAGGTAAGGACTGGTACATCACCGTTAGTGGTGGTTACGGTATTCCGTTTATTTCCACCAATAAACGTTCGCCTCTGAAAGAAATCGGCGACAAAGATTGGTATCAGCGAAAAAATGACCTGAGTGTAAAACCATTGTTTGGTACTAACGGTGGCGGGTTTGCATTTAACTTCGGATGGGGACATATGTTCAATAAGAATATCGGTATCGATGTACAGCATACCATCGCATGGCACCCGGAACAACTGGATGCACGTATTGACCTGGAGACCTATTACGCGACACAAAGAACAGGAACTTTCGGTATTTATATTTCCCCGCATTTGATTATGCGCTGGACCAATGAAAAACGTTTCGGTATCACCGGGAAAGCAGGTCTGGTATTGCCGATATTCGGTAATACCGTAAGTCGTGCATACATCAACGATAAACAAGGTCGTATCATTGAAACACTTGCTGGTTATCCGATTATTCCATTGAATATTCCGGGCTTGTTCGGACTGGAAATCGACCTGGCCGCTAAAGCTAAAACTTCTTATCATCCAACGGTGGGCGTAAGTGCGTCCATCGGTTTTGACGTGAAACTCAGTAAACGTGTAACTTTATTCTCTGAAATCCGTGTACAGGCTTACACTATCAAGTTGAAAGAAACCATCTTTACAGAATTTAAACAAAGTTCTTATATCAATGCATTGGGTATCAAAATCCCTGCTCCGGATGGTTTGCTGGTTATTCCTTCCAATGTAGCGAATGCCAGTGAAGCACCAGAATTCCTGAAACACTATGTATACAAAGATGAAATTACGGAAGAGTCCAATACCGCACGTTACGGATTCAAAGAAATTATCAACTTAGATCCGAATATTCCGGAAGTAGATATCAATAAACCAATGGAAGAACCGGGGCAAAAATTCAATGCATCTACATTGTATTTCAATGCAGGTCTGCGTATTGACTTTGATTTGTGGGATAAGAAAAGAGAAGACAAACGAACTGCACAAATCCAGAAGAAATCATCCAAAGAGAAAAAAACTAAAGCCCCTAAAGAGTCTAAATCCAAGAAAGCACCGAAAACGATGCTGGATGATCCGGATGTAGATATTCAAGTACAGTAATCGCTCTGGTATAGCATAAAAAAGAGGAAGCTTAGCTTCCTCTTTTTTATGTAGTAGGTATTAAGATAACATCGCGGAGATAATTAGCGAATTCTACTATTCTATAATTACTCCATTCTACCATTGTTATTTAAATCTCAAATGGAAAAGTTGTGTCATGTCGAACAACTGGTTGAAGCGGAAAGCAACACGAGTGAAGATGGTATATTTGCCGGCAGGCATATTCTCAAAGAATTTGACAGTGCGCACCAATTCAATATGATTGCTCCACGATAAAATGACTTCCGGTTTCAGGATGCCCCATTCCAGATGAGCCTCTTTCATGCCGGCGGCTTTGATGCGCATGTCCACAAAGAATTTTCCGAAATGAGAAATCACGTCAAACATGATTTCCGCGCCGGGTAGTCGTTCCGCAATTGTTGTAAGGAATAACTGTACATCTTCTTCTTTGAAATAAGGAAGTACGCCCGGAATGGTAATAAACAGACCATTGCTGATGTCACCGATGTCCTCTATCCAACTGAAATCGAACATGGATTTGGCGATATATTTCACTCTGTCGTTCGGAGGAGGCAGCAACTGCGTGCGCAGCGCGATAGAGTCGGGCAGATCGAGGTCATACCACTGCGCGGTGCCGTTGTCACAGCGGAAATAAGTAGTATCCAGTCCGGCGCCGATATCCAGGATTTTACCATTCGGATGTTTTTTCAGAAAATCGCGGATAGCCTCGTCCATTTTGTAAGCGCGATAGGCCAGTCCGTGTATGCCGATTTCCGTAAGGTTGCGGAAGAGTTTCTTTTTGTTTACATCCAGTTGTCCGAATAATTCCACCGCTTTGGTGTCATTGAGCAAGGGATGTTTGTAAGTCGCTTCTTTCGCTCTGGACGCCAGCGGAAGCAGCAGTGTTTCCTGCACACGTCCCAGTTGTATCTTTATTTTCTGTGCCATCCGGATGTTTTTTGTAAAAATAACGGAATTGTATATGCGGAATCTATACAGTCTGCTTTTTTATCGAAAGTTTAGTAGTTGCGAGTCGCGCACTTCACTCCTGATTCCTTAATTTATAAGTCCATAGTCTTTGTCCACTGTCCGCCATTTTTGCGATATTCCCGAAGCGAGCATAGCATGGTATTCTGTTGCTTAAATGGGTAATTTGCTAATCGGCTGATTATCTCATTTGCTAATTATTTCCGCGACGTTATCATGTTGGCAATTGTAGAATATCCCAAATCTGAAATCATAAATCCCAAATCCCAAATCCACTTGCTATTCCGGATGATAATCCCTTTCCGCATCTTTAATGATATCCTCGTATTTCAGACTCATTTTTTTGCATTTCTGCTGCACAAATAAGTCCATCTGATCATCGTAGTGTTTGTTGCCTTCCACATTGCTCGCACCATAGGGAGAAATGCTCTCAATGAGTGGGCCGTCTTTTGTGAACTGTACCAATTCAATATATGTTTCGCCCACTTCTGCTTTGTAGCGGCCGTTTTTATGCTCTTTCATCCACATGGTCGCGATGACATCCGGAATGCCGCCCACTGGCAGTTCTTTCTTTCCTCTCACGAGTTTCTGCAGGTCGCCGAGCGGCACTTCCAGCGTGCCGAAATGTTTTTTCAGGTGCGCCTGCGACTCTTCCAGACACTGCACCAGAAACCATTCCTTGATGCGAGTTCTGACGGCAGGGAAGTTGCCTTCTTCTATCAGCCGGTCAATCACCTTGCGGGTTACGAGTGCCACCAATGCAGCCTGTTTGTTGTTGACATCCGCGCTGCGATTCCATTTCCTGAGCAGTTCGATACTCTCTTTAATCTGCGGATATTTTTCAGGATCCAACTTCAGTAAATCTTCGATATTGACCATCGCGTAATTATATGCCGGCGTCATGAAAGACTGGTCGTATTTGATTTGCTTGAACTCCTCATAAGTAATCTTTCCTTTCTGACTCAGCAGGAACTCCGTTCGCATCGCGCGGTTGGTGTTGTAAGCAAAATAAACATCTTTCAGCGGATGCGAATTTCTGTCCGGATTCTCTGTTTTCGCGGTGCAGAAGAACGGCGTGTTGTTGCTGTTGAACAGGAAGCCACACGCAGGATTTTTCACCTTCAGTAAACTGTCATAAGGGTAATAATCATTGGCTTTCCATAGGGTAGCGGAAGTGTCGCCCGGCACCACATGCCACCAGTCGTAGTTCGGATTTTTTTTAGCGAAATGGCCGTTGTCGATATAGAAAATATTATTGTCTTTATCGGCGTAAATGATATTCAGTCCCGGCAATGCCATTTCTTTCAGCGCGGCCTCAAATTCCCCGAAGTTTTTCGCTTTGTTCATGTGATACCATTGCTCGGCACCTCTGATGTCAAATGCGGATGGGAAGCGCAGTGCAAAATATTGTCCGTCTTTCTCCATCACCGGACCATACACGCTCTCGTAGTATTTTTTGGTAATCGGAATTTTAATGAACCAGAAAATCTTCACTTTTAACTTAACTTTTTTCTCTTTGAGTTCCAGCCATTTTCCATCGTAGTAGTATTTGTTCTTTTCGGTCGGATGCATCTTCAGCAGATACACATCTTCGTGGTCGGCAAAGCTGACGGTATGCGCCCAGCCGAGGTGTTCGTTGGCACCGTGGAAGATGGTGATGCCACCCGGGAACGTGCCGCCCAGCATATTCCAACCTTCTTCGGAATGCACATGCGCTTCATACCAGGAATACGGGCCCTCCAGCGGTTGGTGCGAGTTGATGCCGAGATAAGTATTGCCATCCACCGTTTTATTGCCATTTAGCGCGAAGCCGTTGCTTCCTTTCGGTGCGGCCAGATCAGCGGTTTTCAGCGTGCCGTTGGATATTTTCATTACGGCAAACGGCACATTCGTCATCAGCGCGAGTCCGACCGTATAACCCACCATAATATCTTTTTCCGTCACCGGGAAAGCGTCTTTGATCCACACTTGTTCCGGATGTTTTTTGGCATACAGATTCACTGCTTCCACGTAGGCCGTCAGCATTCTCTTGAATTTCGGCGACAGGCTGCTGTCGTACAAACGATCTACACTTTCGCGCGCACCGATGACGGCACACAGGTAGTCCATAACAGCACCATCTTTTCCTTTCACTTCCGCCAGTCGCCCGCGCGAAGTCAGAAAGTTTTCCTGCATACTTTTGAAATCATCTTCCGCGGTTGCCCAGGCAAGTCCATAAGCTACTTCCTCGTCTGTTTTGCCGTAAATGTGCGGGACGCCCCACTTGTCGCGGATAATGCGCACATTCCTGGGATTTACAATGCCGGAAAACGCGTTCAGAGAAAGCGTGAAAAGAACAAGAAATAAAACTGATGGCTTCATGGTCGTATAATGGTTTTAGAATAGTAAGATACGACATCCTTTGTTTTAATTGACGGTTGTCCGGTTTTATTAATGTTAATTCCTGCATTGGTAAACGGTCTTTGTTGGCAATCCCTGCAGGCTTTCTTATCTTGGTAAAAAATTGAATAATACTATGTTGATTTTAGTGATGAACGCGGGAAGCTCTTCCTACAAGATAGATGTGATAGATAGCATTTCACAGCATACCATTGTCGGACTGAAGGCGGAGCGGGTGCCGCAGGCACCCGCGATAGAACTGAATAAGAACGCGCTGATCTATACCGGTGAGAAAACGCCGGATGCCGTCATGCGCTTTTGTCTGGCAGCTATCAAAGATGCATTGAAAGATCAGCCGCTGTCCGGAATCGGTCATCGGGTGGCACACGGCGGCGCGGATTACAGCCAGCCGGTGCTGATAGATGAAACCGTAGAGACCGCGATTGAACAGTTGACCGAATGGGCGCCGCTGCATCATCCCGCGCACCTGATTGGTATACGCATGGCGCGGGAAGTATTCGGCGCATTGCCGAATGTCGCGGTATTTGATACGGCCTTTCACCAGACATTGCCCAAGCGGGCGATGTATTACGCCATCGATAAGAATATAGCCGCGAAATACGGTATCCGTCGTTATGGCTTTCACGGCACGAGTCACCAGTATGTGGCGCTCCGTGCGGCGCAGTATCTGAAAGAGGATATCAGTAATCTCCGGATTATTTCCTGTCATCTCGGCAATGGCTCCAGCATTTGCGCCATAGAATATGGCAGAAGCGTGGAGACATCGATGGGCATGACGCCGACGGAAGGCCTTGTGATGGGCACCAGAAGCGGCGATGTGGACGCGGGCATGCTGACCTATCTGCAACAGAAAGAACAGTGGACACCGCAGCAAACGGAGGATTTCCTGAATACCAAAAGCGGACTCGCAGGTCTCAGTGGATTGAGCAATGACGTGCGAGATATCCTGCAGCAGGCCGAGCAGGGCAATGAAGATGCCCGTCTCGCGATTCAGGTATTCACCCACCGACTGACCAAATATATTGGCGCGTATGCCGCGGTGATGGGTGGCGTGGATGTGTTGTTGTTCACTGCCGGCATCGGGGAGAACAGTGCTGAAATCCGCGAGCGCGTTTGTCTGGGGATGGATTTTCTCGGTATGCGACTCGATAGCTTTGCCAATGCATCTGCGAAGCTGAGCAAAGAGGAGGATGTGGCTTTGATTTCGGAAGCGCACAGTCGCGTGAAAATACTGGCGGTAAAGACTGATGAGCAGTTGGCAATCGCGCTGGAAGCACAGAAAATTATTGAAGAGAAAAACAAGGTGAACCGCATTCCTAAAATACCGATTGCCATTTCTGCCCGTCACGTACACCTGACCCGCGAGACGGTGGATGTGTTGTTTGGCAAAGATTATGCGTTGACGGAATATAAGCCGCTGTCGCAGCCCGGACAGTTTGCCGCCCAGGAAATGGTGTCGCTGGTAGGTCCGAAAAATACGATTGAACGCGTCCGCATCCTGGGGCCGCTGCGTCCGAAAGATCAGGTGGAGATTTCCAAGACGGATGAGTTTTTTCTGGGCGTGGATGCGCCGGTGCGGGAAAGCGGACATGTGGAAGGTTCGCCGGGTATCACGCTGACAGGTCCTGCCGGAACGGTGCAGCTCAAGGAAGGCGTGATTGTAGCGTGGCGGCATATCCACATGCATCCCGATGATGCGAAAATATTCGGTGTGAAAGACAAGGATGTGGTGAGTGTGGATGTGGACGACGAAGAGCGCCCGCTGACATTCAGAAATGTGCTGATTCGCGTGTCAGATAAATACAAACTCGAAATGCATATTGATACCGACGAAGGCAATGCCGCCGAAATAAAAAGCGGCGAAGAAGGCGAACTCGTACTCTGCGCGAAGAACGTCAGCCTGCACGAGCGGAAAGTATAGGGGTGGGTAATGGAAAATGGATAATTGAAAGTGGATAATTGAAAATTGAAAATGGATAATTATGTGATTAATTTTTAAATCCCAAATCCCAAATCTCAAATCTCAAATCCCAAATTCTGCTAATTATGCACTTAATCCAAATGT